>Ga0209442_1000179_pt1 | contig 38390 bp, 29 predicted proteins | sample LauGreSBDMM110DD_2_FD_187565 | JGI IMG/M metagenome (GOLD analysis project Ga0209442, IMG submission 187565) | Freshwater lake microbial communities from Lake Michigan, USA - Sp13.BD.MM110.DD (SPAdes) (version 2) | ecosystem: Environmental > Aquatic > Freshwater > Lake | place: Lake Michigan...
TTGATTAAGGCAAAGTAACGTTCTCCATCCTTCGGTGTTCTGACTTCACCCTCAATTGAATCGCCTGTGTGTAAATTGAAACGACGAATTTGTGAAGGCGAGATATAAATATCATCGGTCGAAGCCATATAACTGGCATCCGGCGAGCGCAAAAATCCAAAACCATCTGGTAGCACTTCCAATACACCATCACCAAAAATTTGTTCACCGCTTTTTGCGCGCCGTTTCAAAATGGCAAACATTAATTCTTGTTTACGCAGTCGCGCGGCATTATCAATTTCTAGGCCTATGGCCATTTCAAGTAGAGCGGATACGTGTAGTGCTTTAAGTTCAGATAAGTGCATAGTCAGATGCCGCTGAGGGCGTATTAGAGGTGGGGGAGGGAACGACGAAGAATAGAGTTAGAGAGAACAACGCGGCGGCGCAGGCGCGCCACCGCAATGATGTCATATCAAATATTACTGTCAATGAAGGCGGTGAGCTGGCCTTTTGCCAATGCACCCACTTTCTGTGCTGCCGGTACACCATTCTTGAATAAAATCAGAGTGGGTATACCGCGAATAGCAAACTTAGCTGGTATTGCCTGATTGGCATCAACATCGAGCTTTGCGATTTGGATTTTGCCTTCATATTCTTTAGCAACTTCTTCCAAAATAGGCGCGATCATTTTGCAAGGACCACACCACTCAGCCCAGAAATCGACCAAAACAGGTTTGTCAGATTTAAGAACGTCAGCTTCAAATGAACTATCAGATACGTGTTTAATGTTTTCGCTCATGATTTTCTCAGAGAGGGGAATAAGAGTTAGCCGCCCGCCTAGTGATTGCCATTTTTCCGGCTAGTTAGTGCTGTGATCCGGTTCATTGAAACGCACATCGAGTTTATTCGTGGGGTTTCGGTGTGAGAAAGTGCTGGATGTCACGCGGCGGGAGAATTCAATGAATCATAACCGATTTTTCCAGAAGGTGTGATTTCAAATTGCAGGCAGACTGCCGCAACGCAAATTAGCCGCACTCCCCCTTTTGAGATGATGTAGTGCATGCAATAGAAAATTCAGGATGTGCAGGGCTCGCATAAAATGGACACATGGACCATATAGTCAATTCGGAAAATCCTTATTCCACTCTCTTTATTCCACACGGCGCAGATTTCTGGCCCCACTTGGCACGTCATTTGATTGCTAGTGTTGGTGAGACTGAGCACACACATGCAGTGAAGGATTTATCTGACCACTGCGTAATGCTACCTAGTTTTGCGCATGCTGCGCAGTGCAGGGCTGCGCTAGCAACTATTTTAGGCAATACATTTATTCCTCCTCAACTTACTACGCTCTCTGCTTTTTTAAAAAAACAAATACCGGATGCGAATCAATTAATTCCTTCAGCTGATAGCGAGCGCTTGATGTTGCTGTATGCGAGTTTGAGAAAAGTCCCGTGGTTGAAAGAGTTGATGGTGGCGCATCGCAATACAGATTTACTACCACTAGCGAAAACTTTATTAGCAGTGGGTGATGAGTTAACGGAAGCCTTGTTACCTACTGCGCTCAGCATGCCGCAACACCTAGAGAAGCGATGGCAGATTGCATTACAAAGACTGTCACCTAAAGCAGTGAGCTTGTTATCAGATGAAGCAAAATTAGTATGGACAATATGGGAGACCCAGCGTGATGCAAGAGATCCTGCTGTCCACCGTTATGCCGCATTAAAAAAAGCTGCTGCATCAGCAAGCCAGCCTTGTTGGTTTATCTCAGCGCGAGCGCTAAATGCATTTGAAAAAGATTTTCTTACAAGCTATGCAGCACGTTGTCCTGTACAACTTGTATTACCCGATTGGTCAGAGGCGAGTGTGCCTAAGATTTTTTCAGCAAGCTGGCCTGAGTTACTGTCTGATAGCGTTCCTCAGCCATCAAGCAGCATGCAAGAAGCATCATTACCACCATCGCAAAATCATGCATTAGCACTATCGAAAGCACGAGATCTAGAAGAGGAAGCACAACGTGCTGCGCAAACAGTGGTGGCATGGATGCAAGAAGGTAAGAAACAGATTGCCATAATTCCGCAAGATCGTATGGTGGCGCGACGTGTACGTGCATTGCTAGAACGTGCGGACATTGCCGTTTCAGATGAAACCGGTTGGAAGTTATCTACTACACGCGCAGCTGCAGTATTAGCATCGTGGTTAGAGTTGGTTGCTTCGAATGCACAGACATTAGCTTTGCTTGATTTTTTAAAATCACCTTTTCTGTTTTCAGATCCTGAAACAGAAGCGCAGCAACGCATGAGTATAGAAAAAGCCTTAGTGAAAGAGGGCATCACAGGAGGTTGGAAAGAGATTAAGTCTGCGTTAATCGATTTGCCACTGGCGAGTGAATTGATGGAAGCGATGGCGCGTGAGGCAGCACGATTTTCAGGCAATAAAACAATTGCAGAGTGGGTGCAAATTACGCGTGGTGTGTTTGATGCATTAGGTTTGTTAACAGCATTTGCAGAAGATGTAGCTGGTCGTCAAATTCTTGAATTAATGGATGCTGTCGGGCGTGATTGTTCAGTATTAAAAGAAAAATTTAGCCTTACTGAATGGCGTGCTTTAATTAATCTAGAGTTAGAACAAACAATTTTTGTAGCACCTCGCAGTGATAAGCGTGTGATCATCGTGCCCTTACACGACACACTACTGCGTTACTTTGATGCCGTCATCATTCTCGGTGGTGATGCAGCACATCTACCAACGCCTTCAACAGAAACATTATTTTTTGCTGATGTAGTACGTAGCGAATTAGGACTAGCTTCGCGTGCGATGCGACATCAAGAACAGTGTCGATATCTTGCAGCACTCTTATTGCATTGTCCGCTGGTCGTATTATCTTGGCAGTCACAACGTCATGGTGAGACGAATCCTGCTAGCACATGGATACAGCGCTTGCAATTGCAATTAGCAATAGAGAAGTTGGATCCTATAGTAATTCATGATATTGTTGTGCCGACTATGCTGTTGCAGCAGCAATTACCAATGCCACCGCAACCACGCGTTACTGATTTACTCCCTACGGCTTTATCTGCTAGTGGTGTGAATGCCTTATACACCTGTCCTTATCAATTTTTTGCATCACGTTTATTAAAGTTATCTGCACTCGATGACATTAATGAGTTACCGCAAAAACGAGATTACGGCGATTGGGTACATGATATTTTGCTGCGCTTTGAACGCGCGTTGCAAGAGGCACCTGTTCCTATCGCGCAGCAAGCAGCATTATTAGAATCAGCAACGGAAGCAGTGTTTAGACCTTTGCTCGATAAAAATCCTGCTGCATTAGGATTTTATGTGCAGTGGAAAAAAATGATGCCTGAGTATTTGGAGTGGGCACAAAAACATGCGGCAAAGGATTGGTTGTTTGAGTTAGGTGAGCATGATGCTGAGCGTGAATTGACATGGGAAAATCAAGAACAAAAATTCAGTATTCGTTTGCATGGCCGTATCGATCGTATCGATACAAACAATCAGCAGCGCATGATTATTGACTATAAAACAATCGATCCTTCTCGTTTAAGAAAAGGCTTGAAGCAAATTGAAGATCATCAGTTAGCTTTCTATGGATTGATGATGGAAATAACAGATGTACCTGCACGCTATGTGGCATTCGATAAAACAAAAGTTGTAGAGATAGAAGCCAAACCCTATGCAGAATGGTGTACAGCCTTAAAAGAACAAATTCAAATGCATATTTTTGATATGGCGAATGACGTACCTTTGCCTGCAAATGGCGTTGGTAAAGCTTGTGATTGGTGTGAAATGCGCGGACTTTGTCGTAAAGGAGCATGGTGATGAACGCCAGCACAGAGACCACAAATAATGCGCAAGATTTTTTAGTGAATGGTGCGGCAGTTGATTCCGCTACCTTCACTGCGGTGGCTTGCGATCCACAGCATTCTGTTTTAATTGAAGCCTGTGCGGGGAGTGGTAAGACTTGGTTGTTGGTGTCACGCATGTTGCGCTTGTTATTAACAGGCACAAAGCCTGAAGAATTATTAGCTATTACTTTTACACGCAAAGCAGCACAAGAAATGCGAGAGCGTTTACTGGAATTGCTGCGTGAGCTAGCTTTAGCAGAAGAAGAGAGTGCATTGGATTTATTGCAGCAGCGGGGTTTGAGTGCGGTTGAAGCAAAGATGCAATTACCTGCTGCAAGGGGTTTATATCAGCGCGTTTTATCGAGTCCTTATGGTTTATCAGTTGATACTTTCCATAGTTGGTTTGCTCGATTATTACAAATCGCTCCTTTGAATGCCGGTGTACCGCATGGTTATGCTTTAGAAGAAAACGCTGAAGAATTAATTGACATGGCTTGGATTAAATTTACCCAAACCTTGAATCAAACAGAAATGCAGCCTTTGCGTGAAGCGTTGGTGTTGTTGTATGAATTAATTGGTGAGCACAACACGAAATTAACCATAAAAGCATTTATCAATAAGCGAGCGGAATGGTGGGCTGCAAACCTACAAAATAATCCTTTGCAGTCATTACAGGACTTATGTGGTGAAGATGGGCAGAGAGATGCAAGATTATTGTTGTGGAAGGATCAAGCTCTCTTAAGTCAAATTGCGGCGCTCGCAAAATTATTAGGGCAAGGCACGCCTGCGAATCAAAAAGTGGCAGCTACGATTGAGCGTGCTTTGTCTGATGCAAATGGCTTAGCAAGTTTCGAGATAATCTGGGGTGCATTGATTAAAGCAGATGGTGCGCCTCGCAAAGCACCATTGAATGCAACATTATCGAGAGCAGTGCAAGCAAATGGTGGTGAAGCTGCCTATCTGCAATCATGGGACTCTATCTGTGAAGCGCTGATTCATTTACATCAACGTAGCTTCGAGCCCATGGTGCTGCAAATAAATGCGGCGATTTTCAAAGTTGGCGTCGCGTGTGTTGATCACTATCAGTCGATTAAAGCAGAGCGACGTGTACTAGATTTCTCTGATTTGGAATGGCATGCATGGCGTTTATTAAGTCAATCGGAACATGCGGCTTATTTACAAATGCGTTTAGATGCACGTTATCGACATATCTTGCTTGATGAATTTCAAGATACGAATCCATTGCAATGGCACATCATAAAAAGCTGGTTAACAGCCTATGCTGAAATAGATGATGCAGTACTGCCTACAGTTTTCATTGTGGGTGATCCTAAACAATCAATTTATCGATTTAGACGTGCAGAACCACGTGTCTTTCAAGCAGCGCGCGATTTACTTTGTGAGCAGGGTGCAGCAAATTGCCAAACCAATTTAACGCGCCGAAATACCGAAGCGGTAGTACAAGTGTTAAATCAAGTGATGCAACACAATCCACTTTATAAGCCGCAAGTCACAGAAATCAAAGTGCGCGGTGAAATTTTACGTTGCCCTTTAATAGCTGTGCCTAAGGAAGATGGTGAAGAAAATGAAGGCGATGAAAAAACTGAGTCAACTCCTGCACTTAGTTTTTCATTACGTAATCCTTTGCAATCTCCTTTAAATAACAATGAAGATATGCGCTATGAAGAAGAAGCTTATGCGGTAGCGCAAGTCTTACACAAGATTGGGCGTGATGATGCTATTCGTTCTTGGTCAGATGTGATGTTGTTAGTGCGTAGTCGCACTCATTTATCTGCTTATGAACGTGGTTTGCGTAAAGCAGGTATTCCCTTTGTGTCGAATCGTCGTGGTGGTTTATTAGAAGCCTTAGAAATTTCTGATCTGATGCAATTACTGCATTGGTTAACGCTACCAAGTGATAATTTAGCGCTAGCGCATATTTTAAAATCGCCTATATTTAGTGCCAGTGATGATGATCTTATTTTTCTCGCTAAACAAAATAGCGGAACTTGGTGGCACAATTTACAAGCGCTGCAAAATGATCAGCAATTATCTCCCGTATTGCTACGTGCTACTACCTTGTTATCGACATGGCTAGTGCATGCTGCGCGATTACCTGTGCATGATTTACTCGATCAAATTATGCATCAGGGAGAATTAGTTCAGCGTTATACGCAATCTGCACACGCTTTATTACGGTCTCAAGTCTTAGGGAATCTAGAAGCTTTTATTGCGCTCGCTTTAGAAATAGATGCAGGTCGCTATCCTAGTATCGCTCGTTTTTTAGAACGTTTACGGCGCTTAGAAAAAGGCGATGGTAGTCAGGCTCCGGATGAGGCAAATATTGACGTTGCATCGAATGCGGTACGTATCATGACTATTCATGCTGCGAAAGGTTTGGAAGCTGAGATCGTAGTTTTAATGGGTGCAAATCAAGCGGATCAAAATAAAGATCACACTGGTGTGTTGTGTGATTGGCCGCAAGAAGCAGCAGGTCCTATGCATTTCTCCGTATTTGGTAAAGCTGCTGAACGTGGATTAGCACGTGATCATTTATTTCAACAAGAGTTAGCATTCAGTCAGCAAGAAAAATTAAATTTACTTTATGTGGCGATAACACGCGCTAAGCGTTATTTCATAGTCAGTGGTGTAGCTGCTGACAAGGGCGCAGAGCCTGTTGTTGACGATAGTTGGTATCAAAAATTTATGCATGTGGATGCGGTTGATATAAGCGCTTGTCAAGAAACACAATTAAATACGCAGTTAAATACCACTTTAGATACAACGACAGCAGAATTTAGTGTGCCGGTATTTAATCCTCCTTCATTTGCGCTACCTGAATCCAGTTTCTTATCGGATGAAGAAACTGAAGTCACTCGAGAAGGGACTTTGCTACATTTGCTGCTGGAGTGTTTGACTACTCCCTCAGTCTGGCCAGTGCAAGTGCCCGAGGTACAGGTTATTACGCAATGGCTGTCTTGCACGCTTGAACTAGCGCAGATTATTCGCAAACAAGCAGTCACGATTTTGTCGCAGCCAGAGTGTGAACGATTTTTTAATCCGCAGTATTTTCAATTTGCACGTAATGAAATGGAGCTTGTGCATGAAGGCAAGTTAATGTGCCTCGATCGTATTGTGATGTTAGATGATGGATTGTGGATTTTGGATTACAAACGAAATTATCATCCTAGCCAACAAGAGGATTATCAATCGCAATTACAGCGTTATCGACATGCAGTTGTTCAACTCTATCCTACACAAGCCATCAATACGGCTTTAATCACAGTAGATGGGCATTTATGGCAGCTTCATTTAGGTGAAGTTTAGTAAGTCTAATTTGTGTAGCCTATTTCGTGATCTGGAAAATTTTGTCCAAGAATCGGTAAAAACTTAATAACATTCGGTCATGAATTTGAAAAAAATCCCTAGATTTACGAGATTTTTGATGAAGTTCTCGTTACAAGTCTCTGAATCTATTGACTGAAATTCCTCTAGCCGACTATAGTGAGAAGATGAATTCCGAATTTTCTTCTTTGGTCGAAAAAGTTAATCTGCTCGCTGAACAATCCCATTCATTGCGGCGTGAGAATGCCGCCTTGCGTGGTGAGCTTGCTGGTTTAACGGCGCGTATGAATGAAGCGCATGATCGTATCGCCACTTTAATCAGAACCATGCCTGTTTCTGACGCTAATCAGGAGACTGCATGAGCACCGCTATTGATGCAATCATTATGGGTCAATCCTATAAACTCGCTTGCAAAGAAGGCGAAGAGCTTGCCTTGAAACAGGCGGTTGCTTATTTAGATGAATGTATGTGCGCGATTCGCGATGCAGGCAAAATCAAAGGTAATGATCGTATTGCTGTCATGGCGGCATTGGGTATGGCAGCTGAATTTCTCTCTGCGCGTAGCCCACAAGGCCCCTTTGCGGATCTATCCGTGGCTGAGGTACGTGAAGGGATTACATCCATGCACGTCGTGTTAGATGCTGCTTTAGCTCCGCAAGAAAGATTGTTTTAATTTTCAAACTAACAGTGGCCTATTCGTGCTAGCACACTTTGTTAGATTTGATGCGACGTTGTGTTTTGTCGCAAACAGATTATTAAATCGTTTGACAGTCAGAATAGTTAGAGTAGACTTAAATCTCCTGCCGTGTTCGCGTTTGCCATATATTCCTTGAACCATTTACATGCATAGGCTGCGGGTTTTGTTTTTTAGGCGTGAACGTCGCTAGTCCGACGATCCCAATATTAGACTACGTGTGGCCGACTTGAACCGTAAGGTTCAGGATGCCGGCGCAGCGGCACAGGCGGGACTTAATTTTAGCGGTTGCATGATACGTTATCATGCAACCGCTTTTTATTTTTTTCATAATAAAAAATTTTCTATGTCGTACTGGCTAATGAAATCTGAGCCTGATGAGGTGAGTGTGGATGATGCACTCGCTGCCTCTTTGCAAACCGTCGCTTGGACGGGCGTGCGTAATTATCAGGCAAGAAATTTTATGCGTGACAGCATGCGCATAGGGGATGGCGTCTTGTTCTATCACTCTAGTTGTCCGCAACCTGGTATTGCAGGAATAGCAGAAGTAGCAAGTACTGCGTATCCCGATCCTACGCAATTTGATAAAAAAAGTCCGTATTACGACCCACAATCTGATCAGGAACATCCACGATGGATGTTAGTTGATGTCAAGGTCACGCAAAAAACACCGCTCATCGCTTTATCAACATTACGTGAGCAAGATGAATTGGCTGATATGATTTTGCTGAGAAAAGGGAATCGTTTATCTGTCATGCCGGTGACAACTGCGGAATGGAATTTCATTACAAAAAAACTGCTAAAGAAAAACGGCTAAAGAAAAATAAAAAATAGTGCTTGCGGTGGTGCTGCATAGCTTGCACTTAAAATTTAATCTCATCTGGAAAAATTATGGATGCAAGTCTGATACTGATTTTTATTGTAATGGGTATTTTTAGTGGCTTTGCAGCTGGTTTGCTAGGTGTAGGTGGAGGTATGTTGTTGGTGCCCTTCATTACCATGCTACTCACCTATAAAGAATTTAATCCTGAGTTAGTCGTGCATATGGCGATTGCCACGTCACTAGCTACGATTATGTTTACATCCTTATCTTCCGTGCGTGCTCATCATCAACGAGGTGCAGTGTTATGGCCAGTGGTTAAATTATTTGCGCCAGGTATTTTGATAGGTTCATGGATAGGTCCATGGTTAGGTGCGCAAATGAATTCATCGGGTTTAGCATTATTTTTTGCATTGTTTGTCGGCTTCTCTGCTACCCAAATGCTATTAGATAAAAAACCATCTGCTACACGTGAATTACCAAAAACCAGCGGCATGTTAGCAGCAGGTTCTGTGATTGGCGTCTTATCCGGTTTAGTGGGGGCAGGCGGAGGTTTTATATCTGTGCCTTTTATGACGTGGTGTAATGTAAAAATTCATAATGCAGTCGCAACTAGTGCTGCTTTGGGTTTTCCAATTGCATTAGCAGGCACTTTATCGAATATTTATTTTGGTTGGCATGAGCCTAATTTGCCAGTAGGTTCATTGGGCTATATTTATTTACCGGCTTTATTTTCAATTTCGATTGCCAGTGTCACCACTGCACCACTAGGTGCGCGCACTGCTCATGCTTTGCCCATGAAATCATTGAAAAAAATATTCGCACTCGTACTATATGCCTTAGCGTTTTACATGCTCTATAAAGCATTGCATTAAGCATGCATGATTTATTGTTTAGTATAAGTCTCGCGTAAAATATTTTTTTGTACTTTACCCATAGTGTTGCGAGGTAGTTCATCTATAAAATAAACCTGCTTGGGCACTTTGAAATTAGCGATGCAATTTTTTAAAGTTTGGATGACGGATTCTTCGCTGAGTTTTTCACCTTTATGCAACACCACAATCGCAATCACTGCCTCCCCAAAATCTGTATGCGGAATACCGATCACAGCAGATTCCATCACGCTAGCTAGTGCATCAATTTCGGATTCAATTTCTTTGGGATAGACGTTATATCCCCCTGAGATGATGAGATCTTTGCTGCGTCCCACGATAGACAAATAACCATCGGCATCAAAGTAACCTACGTCACCAGTTTTGAAATAGCCATCAGTAGTAAATTCTTCTGCTGTTTTTTCAGGCATATTCCAATAGCCACTAAATACATTTGGTCCTTTGACTTGTATATCGCCTATCTCATCAGACTTACACTGATCACCTGCTTGATTAATGATATGAACAGACACATCGGGTAATGGTAAGCCCACTGTGCCTGCTTTGCGTGTGCCTTGATAAGGATTTGAAGTTAGCATAGCGGTTTCACTCATGCCGTAGCGTTCAAGTATGGTGTGTCCTGTTCTGGTTATGAATTGATGAAACGTTTCACTGAGTAAGGGAGCTGAACCTGAAATAAATAAACGCATGGTTGCACAGCATTCGAGATTGAATTTGGGATCGCTGAGTAAGCGTGTGTAATAAGTTGGTACACCCATAAAAATACTGCTGCGTGGAAGTTGGTTGATGACTGCAGCACTGTCAAATTTAGACAAAAAAATCATTTTGCTGCCATTCATCAAAGCACCATGTGCTGCAACAAATAGGCCATGTATATGAAATAGTGGCAAGGCATGTAATAAGACATCGCCTTTTTGCCATTGCCAATAAGTTTGTAGAGTTTGAATATTGCTTGCAAGGTTATGGTGAGTCAGCATGGCACCTTTGCTGCGTCCTGTGGTACCTGATGTATAGAGGATGGCGGCTAAATCATCAGGATTTTTTTCTAGTGTTTTAAATTTATCGCTATGAGTTGCGGCACGCGATAATAGTGAGCCACTATTTTTTCCAGCATGAGGTGTGTCTAGTGTAAAGACATGTCTAGTGCCAGCTTTAAAAGCTAGCTGAGAAACCCATCCGAAATTTTGCGGTGAACAAACGACAACGGCCGGTGTGGCATCGTTGATGAAGTAGTCCATCTCACTTGCTCGATAAGCAGTGTTCAAAGGTAGATAAACAAAACCAGCACGTATTGTTGCTAGATACAGCATCAGTGCTTCGGGCGATTTTTCAACTTGTGCAGCAATACGAGAACCGACTGGTAAATCACAGCTCGATAATAAATTTGCAATCTTGGCAGTGCCACGTTCTAGATCACGCCAACTGTAATAGTGTTGATCTTCTGTCTCACACCAACAATCATCTAGGTCGGCTGGAAATCGTGATTGAAATAAATTATAAAGATTAGCGTTCATGATGCGTTGCTATCTATAGTTGGTTTTTTATAAGCGAGCATTAATAAGATGATGCCGAGTGCAATCATGGGTAATGACAGCATTTGTCCAGCCGAGATAGTGAGTTGAGCGAATTGCACTTCATAATCTGGTATTCGAAAATATTCAGTAAAAAATCGCGCACAGCCATAACCTAAAGCGAATACGCCGCTGACAGCAAGTCGTGGTCTGGGTTTGCGTGCATAGAGCCAGAGAACAATGAATAACAGCACACCATCAATCAGTGCTTGATAAAGTGGTGAAGGATGGCGCGGCAAGCTATCCACATTCGGCCAGATCATGGCCCAAGGCAGAGTAGGATCTGCAATGCGTCCTGGTAGTTCTGCATTAATAAAATTACCGATACGACCTGCGGCATAACCTAGCGGTACCAAAGGCGCAATGAAATCCATGACTTCCATCCATGCTCTGCCATGACGTTTTCCCCAGATCGCCATAGCGATTAACACGCCTAAGAATCCTCCATGAAAAGACATGCCACCTTTCCAAACTGCGAAAATTTCTAAAGGATGGCTCAGGAAGTAAACAGGTTGGTAGAATACGACCTCGCCTAGACGACCGCCGATAATGACGCCCAATACGGCGTAGGTCAGCATGTCTTCTAGATCAAGCTTATTCCAGCCTGCTTTAGCGATATGTGCTTGTTGAATGCGTAATCGACCGAGCACGATGAAGGATGCAAAGGCCGTCAGATACATTAAGCCGTACCAGCGTATGGCGAGTGGTCCTAGTGAAATGGCGATGGGGTCGGGCAGAGGATGAATTAACATGCGACTTCTCTTATTGCGAAAATAGTTAAGAATGCATGACAGTGCGTCATGCAAGAGTGTGTGAAGCAGATTGTGGCATAAGCCAACTTGTTACGACAGTTTAGTAAAAAAATGACTAAGACTGTCTTAGTTAATTTAAAACAGTTTTTTGCGTTATTAGAATTTTCAGGAGAACCCATGGCATTTAATCGTCGTTCAAAAAACATTACCCAAGGTGTGGCACGTAGTCCGAATCGTGCAATGTATTACGCAATGGGTTACAAGACAGCTGATTTCGATAAACCAATGATTGGTATCGCAAACGGCCATTCCACCATCACGCCGTGTAATTCAGGTTTGCAAAAGCTAGCAGATGTTGCGATAGCTGCCATCACAGATGCTGGAGCCAATCCTCAAGTATTTGGTACACCGACAATTTCTGATGGTATGTCTATGGGTACTGAGGGGATGAAATTTTCTTTGATCAGTCGCGAAGTAATTGCAGACAGTATCGAGACTTGTGTGAATGGCCAATGGTTAGACGGTTGTGTAGTCATTGGTGGCTGCGATAAAAATATGCCGGCTGGGATGATTGCTATGGCACGTACCAATGTGCCTAGCATTTATGTCTATGGCGGCACTATCAGACCGGGTAACTGGAAGGGTACGGATCTCACTATTGTTTCTGCGTTTGAAGCAGTGGGCAAATTTACTGCAGGTGAAATGAGTCAGGAAGATTTTGATGGCATAGAAAGAAATGCTTGTCCCTCAACTGGATCCTGTGGTGGCATGTATACCGCTAACACTATGTCATCGTCATTTGAAGCATTAGGTATGTCATTGTTGTATTCATCAACTATGGCTAATCCGGATGAAGAAAAAACTGGTTCTGCTGCAGAGTCTGCGCGCGTTTTAGTAGAAGCAGTCAAAAAAGATTTGAAACCACGTGACATCATTACTCGTCAGTCTATAGAAAATGCCGTTGCCGTCATCATGGCAACTGGCGGTTCTACAAACGCAGTCTTGCATTATTTAGCGATTGCATATGCAGCAGATGTGGAATGGACAATAGATGACTTTGAACGTATGCGTAAAAAAGTACCTGTCATTTGTAACTTGAAACCTTCAGGCGAATATGTTGCGACTGACTTGCATAAGGCAGGTGGTGTACCGCAAGTCATGAAGATTTTATTGAATGCAGGTTTACTGAATGGTGATTGCATGACCATCACAGGTAAAACCATGGCGGAAGAATTAGCCAACGTGCCTGACGCACCGGCAGCAGATCAAAATGTGATTATGCCGATTGAACGTGCTTTATATAAACAAGGCCATCTCGCGATTTTGAAAGGCAATCTTTCACCAGAAGGTTGTGTAGCAAAAATCACGGGTCTGAAAAATCCTGTGATCACCGGACCGGCTCGTGTATTTGATGATGAGTACACTGCCCTAGACGCTATCCTTGCTGACAAAATTCATGCTGGTGATGTCATCGTCTTGCGTTATCTAGGACCAAAAGGTGGACCTGGTATGCCAGAAATGTTAGCGCCTACTTCTGCGCTAATTGGTAAAGGACTTGGCGAATCAGTGGGTTTGATTACGGATGGTAGATTCTCAGGTGGTACTTGGGGCATGGTAGTTGGTCATGTCGCTCCAGAGGCCATGGCTGGCGGTACCATAGCCTTGGTGCATGAAGGTGATTCCATAACCATCGATGCGCATCAATTACTCATACAATTAAATGTGGCTGATGAAGAAATCGCTCGCCGCCGTGCTGCTTGGACGCCACCTAAGCCACGCTACACCAGAGGTGTATTGGCAAAATTTGCTACTTTGACATCAAGTGCTAGTAAGGGTGCTGTGACTGATTGATAATTTTTAGTCAGCTTTAGAATTTGTGAGCGAATGTAAAAAAGTGACTAGGCTTTTTTTAATCGGTGATAGCCTGAAACGGCCAGATCCGGCATGAAAACAAGGTAATATTTAGCCGTTTTTTGAAACAGGGAGAGTGAAATGAAACGTATAGCATTGTTGGTTATTGCAATCAGCGCACTAGCTTCAAATAGCGTATTTGCTAATGCTGAATTAGCTAAAGAAAAAAATTGCTTGGCTTGCCACGCAGTTGATAACAAGTTAGTTGGACCTGGATATAAAGAAGTCGCTGCTAAATACAAAGCCGACAAATCTGCAGAAGCTAAATTGGCAAAGAAAATTCGTGAAGGCGGCGTAGGTGTGTGGGGTCAGATCCCTATGCCAGCGAATCCTCAGGTTTCTGAAGCTGAATCTGTAAAGTTAGCAAAATGGGTTTTGTCTCTGAAATAATTATTTCGTAAATTACGTTGGTACGTAACTACCTTAATTGAAAATCAGATGATATGAAAAAAAGCGCTCATAAGAGCGCTTTTTTTATTGTGTATAGGTAGTGCGCAATACATTGCGCCATATGGTTTGATGGAAAGTACGAATGATGTCGCTACGCTAATCGTTCCTACAAATTCAAATGCACGCATTTCGTACGAAATTCAACATCATACGAATTACAGAAAAATGTTGAAGTGTGTGGTAGGGCGCAATGAATTGCGCCGCATGGTAAATGGGAATGCGCGAACGATTACGCTACGCTAATCGTTCCTACAACTTCGATTACATATGCGGCGTAGGTACGAATAGCAAAGCGTATTCGTACGAAAAAACAGTCTAACGATGTCGCTAAGCTAATCCTTCATACAACTTCAATTATTTTGTCACCATGATGCGGTCACGTTTACCCGCTTTGTAAGTATACAAAGTTAGCGTGCCATTTTTAACGTCACCATAAGCATCGAATTCAATTTGGCCTGTTACGCCTTTGTATTTTAATTTTGCTAGTTCAGGTAAGTAGCGCGCAGGTTCAGTTGAATTGGCTTTTTGCATAGCACCTGCCATCATCATCACGGCATCATAAACATACGGTGCATAGAGTTTTACATCGACACCAAATTTCTTTTGATAAGCAGCACGGAAATCAGCTATCGCTTTTTCATCTTTTTCTTCTACACCGCCTGCTTCTGCGCAAATCACTTGACCGTCTGTCATACCACCACCTGAAAGTGAAGCGAGTTGTTCAGTGCAGATGCCATCGCCGCCCATGAATTTTGCTTGTAATCCAAGTTGATGCATTTGACGCAGCATAGGGCCAGCAACGGCATCCATACCACCAAAGAAAACGAGTTCTGGATTTGTTTTTTTAATGGCGGTCAGAATGGCACTGAAATCCATCGCTTTATCATTTGTAAACTGTCGGTTGACTACTTGCGCTCCTGCGGCTTTTGCAGCCTTTGCAAATTCATCTGCCACACCCTGACCATAAGCAGTGCGGTCGTCAATAATCGCGATATTTTTTACTTTTAAGGTGTTAGCAGCATAACGACCTAATGCACCACCGAGTTGACCATCATTAGCGACCACACGAAACGCACCTTTGTAACCTTGGCGTGTGTATTTAGGATTAGTAGCAGAGGGTGAAATTTGAGGAATACCTGCATCGTTATAAATTTTTGATGCCGGTATGGTTGTGCCAGAATTTAAATGACCAATCACACCGTTAACTTTATTGTCGACTAATTTTTGTGCAACTGTAGTTGCTTGCTGAGGATTAGCAGCATCATCTTCAGGCACCAAAATAAATTTAACTTTCTTACCAGCGATGCTGATGCCTTTAGTATTCAAAACATCAATCGCCATACGTGCGCCATTTTCATTATCTTTACCTAGATGAGCAATCTGTCCAGACAAAGGCCCTGCATGACCAATTTTTACGATTTGTTCTTGTGCCCATGTGGTTGCACTTAGACCGCACATAACAAGAAACAGAGAAATGAATGATTTAGTTTGCATACAGCAGCTCCTGAAAAAATGGCATTCAATAGACGAATAATTCTTAATGATGCAGAAATTAAGTTAGACGGTACAATAAATTAGTGAAAAGTCCCAAATCTTTTCAGTACTTATGGAGATTTTTTCTTAGAAGCGATGGTCTGTGAATGCAAAATCAAGTTCAGGACTATGACCAGAGACTATATCGGCAATTGCTTTACCTGAGCCGCAACCCATGGTCCAGCCTAAAGTACCGTGACCTGTATTTAAAAATAAATTCGGATAACGTGTTTTGCCTATGTAAGGCACATTGGAGGGTGTTAAAGGTCGTAATCCACTCCAATACACCGGATGTTCATAATCACAAGCGTCAGGAAATAGTTCTTGTGTACGTCGTGTAATAGCAGCGCAACGCGTAGGATTCAAGTCGCGTGCATAGCCATTCAATTCACAAGTACCTGCTACACGTAGTCGATCACCTAAACGAGAGATGACTAGCTTGTGTCCGTCGTCAGTCAGTGATACAGAAGGGGCGAGTGTGTCATGCAATACAGAATAAGTCGCAGAATAGCCTTTGCCAGGATAGATGAGTAAATCAATTCCAACTTGTTTAGCTAGTGCAACCGAGAAGCTTCCCATCGCAATCACAAAGGCGTCAGCATGTTGGACTTGATGATTGCCTTGGTCATCAATGATTTCTACGCCAGTGATACGAGCACTAGATCCCGTGCCTTCTTTGATTAATTTCGTAATGAGAGTATTGAATTGAAATTGCACACCTGCCTTGCTTGCATGAGATGCTAGGCCGATTGCAAATTTATGCACATCACCAGATTCATCATTTGCTGTGTAGTCTCCACCTACTATTTTTTCTTGCATGGATTGTAAAGCAGGTTCTAATCTTACAACTTCTTCGGTGGAGATAGTTTGACGTGGGCAGCCTAATTCACGCATGAGTTGAGCAGAAGGCAGAGAATGTTGAAATTCTTTTTCGTCTGTATAGAAATGCAATATCCCTTTGGTTAATGCATCATACTCAATCTGTGTTTCTTCTCGAACTGATTGCAGAATTTGACGGCTATATTCTGCAATTGCAATGATTTGACGAATATTATTCGCAGTATGTGAAGGTGTACATTGCTTAAGAAATTCTAAGCCCCAGCGCCATTGCAACCATTCGGGGCGAAAGCGATATAGCAGTGGTGCATCTTCTTTACCTAACCATTGTAATATTTTTAGTGGCGCTGATGGATTCGCCCATGGTTCGGCGTGTGAAACAGAAATTTGACAACCATTTGCGAAACTCGTTTCTTGTGCAACGGCAGGCTGGCGATCTATGACGGTGACTTCATGGCCTGCTTTATTTAAGAACCATGCTGAGGCTGTTCCCACTATGCCTGCACCAAGAACGATAACTTTCATTACGACTCTCCGTAAAAATAAATACTGTTCAGCATAGGAGCTGACAGCGATACAGAGATTGTAAAAAGTCTGCTAAAGGTTTTACGGTCATTGTGGCGTCGTTAAATAGATTCTTTGGAGATGACGGTAATTCATAGCAAAGATGGGTGATCACGCTACAGTTGTATCAGGATTGATGTCTCGCGATTTGATCAGTAACAGCAGCTTTCACTTCAGCTTCTAGATTTTTACTTAATCTTAGACTGAGTTCCGACATCAATTGTGAAGTTAGTTCTTTAGTGACTGATGCGGTGACTTCAGGTAAGACACTACCCAGCGCCGAGGTGGTTGCACTCTCTAGTCGTTGACCTATGAGTTGCGGTAAATGTTCCTGCACTGCAGTAGCAATCAGATGTGGGATTTGTGAAGAAAGTTGTGCGCATAGTGTTGCAGCTAATTCTTTCTGTGCCTGTTCAGTCATGACTAATCCACTCGCCGTGGTGCTAGGCGTATCGGTCACGATATCAGTTAAAAGCGGAATGTCTGCATCATTCGGTAGAGTGGTCATGATTTATCTGCCATAAAATTGGTCAGTGGGTAACCGCGTTGCTGATACAGACGATAGCGATCGCGCCCTTGAGTTAAATCGGTTTCTTCAGTTGAGACGATTTCAAATAATCTGGTGAAGCGCGCAAAATGCTCAGGAATTTTAGTTGAAAGATTAATCATGATTTCATGATGCGGCAAATCGGCTTCTGCATTATCAGTCAGAATGATTGGTGTTTGCGCAGCAAGTGGATCAGTAGCGGCTACATGCGGTAAAAAATCTTGTTCTGAAAACGACCACAGCATGTCATCGAATTGAGTAAGTTGTGCTTGATCTTCCAAGAACACGACCACTTGCATTTGGCTAGCGCGGGCTTTACGTATCAAGCGGCAGGCATAGGCAAGTTTGTCTGGTACTTTGCTATGAAAATCAACACGGGTCATAATGTTTGCATCATGCCATTGTGACGAAGTAAAGCATCAATACTAGGTTCCCGTCCACGAAATGCAGTGAATGATGTCATGGCAGGACGAGAACCTCCGACCGATAATATCTCTCTATGAAAAGCAAGTCCGGTTTCAGCTAAACGTTTAGGATCTCCTTGCGCTTCCTCAAATGCGCCATAGGCATCAGCAGACAACACTTCAGCCCATTTATAACTGTAATAGCCTGCAGCATAGCCGCCTGCAAAGATGTGAGAGAAGGAATGCTGAAAACGATTAAATGCTGGTGGAATCATGACGGCTACATGATGTCTCACCTCAGCTAATAACTCAGCCACAGTTTGTGCGCCATGTGGATTGAATTCAAAATGCACATGCATATCAAATAAAGAGAATTCAACTTGACGCAGCATTTGTAAACCGGATTGGAAGTTTTTTGCGGCGATCATTTTTTCATACAGATTGCGAGGTAGTGGCTCACCCGTTTCTGCATGTTGTGTCATGTGCTGCAACACATCCCATTCCCAACAAAAATTTTCCATAAATTGCGAAGGCAATTCAACTGCATCCCATTCCACGCCGGAGATGCCAGAAACACCGAGTTCATCGACTGCTGTCAGCATGTGATGTAGGCCATGTCCAAATTCATGGAACAGTGTAATAACTTCATCATGGGTGAAGTAAGCTGGTTTTTTAACGCTATTTATTACAGCGGGTTCTGTAAAATTACAGGTTAGGTATGCAACCGGTGTTTGTATGTGTGAGCTATTACTTTTACGGCCACGTGCATCATCCATCCATGCACCACCACGCTTACCATTGCGTGCATAGAGATCAAGATAGAACTGACCGATCAGATTTCCATTTTTTTCTATACGATAAAAATGCACATCTTCATGCCAAACTGGGGCTTGATCGGTTTTTATGCTGACACCAAACAGGGTTTGAATTAAGCGAAATAAGCCATCGACTACTTTATGTTCAGGGAAGTATTGTTTAACTTCTTGCTCTGAGAAGGCATAGCGTTTTTCTCTGAGTTTTTCAGATGCATAGGTGGTGTCCCATGCTTCTAGTTTGTCTATTCCTAATTCAGTTTTAGCAAAAGCCTTCAGTTCAGCCAAATCATTTTCTGCAAATGGTCGGGCGCGCTGGGCAAGATCATCTAAAAAGCGTATCACTTCAGTTGGCTGGGTTGCCATCTTAGGTACCAGTGATACTTCTGCATAATTTTTATAGCCTAGCAGTTGTGCTTCTTCATGACGCAGTTTCAGTATGTCGATAATATTTTGTGAATTATCCCATGCAGGATTTTCACCCAACTCTGAAGCTTTGGTTGCATTCGCGGTGTAAATCGTTTCGCGCAATGCTCTGTCATCTGCATATTGCAAAATCGGGAAATAAGAAGGGAAATGTAAGGTGAAGCGCCAACCTGTTTTGCCTTCTTTTTCTGCGGAAGCCTGTGCAGCTTGTTTTACATCATCCGGCAAACCAGCTAATCTTTTTTCATCAGTGATGATGAGTTCATAAGCATTAGTTGCATCAAGTACGTTTTCTGAAAATTTTGTTTGTAATGCGGCTTGTTGTTCTTGAATGTCAGCAAAGCGACTCTTTTTTTCATCTGATAATTCTGCGCCACCTAGACGAAAATCACGAATCGCATTCTCGATAATGCGTTGTCGCGTCGCTGAAAGTTGTGCGTAAGCTGGACTTTCTTGGATAGCTTTATATTTTTCAAATAGCGCAAGATTTTGTGCCAGAGCAGTCCAGAACTCAGTGACTTTAGGTTGATTCTCGTTATAGGTCGCACGTAATGCCGGTGTATCGACGACTGCATTTAAATGTCCGACTATGCCCCATGCACGTGATAATTTTTCTGCAGTTTCCTCAAGCGGTGCTACAAAATTTTCCCAAGTGACATGGGCTGAAGGCACCTCCAGAGTGGCAACCACTGCTTGCGCTTCACTAATTAAACTGGCAATCGCTTCTGATACATATTCAGGTTGAAATGTATCGAAGCGTGGCAGGTCAGAAAAATCTAATAAGGGGTTTTTTATGTCAGACATTGCTTAATGTATTCTTTCCGTCGAGTTCAATGCGCTTGTAATTGTTAAATGCGTTCTGCTGCTTCTATGGTGTTAACTAATAACATAGTGATTGTCATAGGGCCTACACCACCTGGTACAGGTGTAATCCAACCAGAAACTTTGAGCGCACCTTCATAATCAACATCGCCACATAGTTTGCCTGCATCATCGCGATTCATACCGACATCAATCACAACAGCGCCAGGTTTAATCATGTCAGCGGTAACGATATTACGTTTCCCTGTTGCCACCACGAGTATGTCTGCGTCACGGGTGTGATGACCAAGATCACGCGTCTTAGAATTACATATAGTGACAGTTGCACCAGCTTGCAACAGCAACATAGCTTGTGGTTTACCAACGATGTTGGATGCACCTACTACAACAGCATGGGCGCCACGGACTGGGTAATCAATTGATTCCAACATTTTCATTACGCCATAAGGAGTGCATGGACGAAACAGTGGTTGTCCTGTCATGAGTAAACCCGCATTACTAATATGGAAACCATCTACATCTTTTTCGGCAGCGATGGCTTCGATGACTTTATTTGCATCGATATGCGCTGGAAGAGGTAACTGAACCAAAATGCCATGGATCTTAGGATCATGATTAAGTGCGTCTACACGTGCCAATAACTCAGCTTCTGACATCGCGGCATCATATTTTTCAAAAACGGAGTGAATGCCATTTTCTTCACAAGCTTTAATTTTATTTCGCACATAGACTTGTGAAGCTTGGCTATCGCCAACCAAAATTACAGCGAGTCCTGGTTGTTGTCCTTTTGCTGTAAGGGCGGCAGCACGTTTTGCCACATCAGTACGCAGTGTGTGGGAGAGCTCGATTCCATTGATGATTTTGGCTGACATAACGATTAACCTTTCATGAAAAGTGGTAAACAATCATTATAAGCGTCAATAGATTTGATGCTGGGCAATGGGCTTAGCCTCCCTGTTTATGGGATGGATGATGGTGATTGTTAAGGAATGGCGAGCTGAATTGGAGAAAAGTAATCATAATTTTTCATAATATGAAATGTAATATCGTATTTTGAAAATTTAAAAAGTCCTGATACACTTTGGAGAAGCTTGGATGTCAGACCAAAATCAATGTATGGTCAGGTTGGGCGTCCCAAAAACAAGGCTGTTAACCACATCAGGGAGACACAATCATGTCTGCACAACTCGACGTCCTGTTGGCGCAAGCTGCCAATGATCCGGATTCAATAGAAACCCAAGAGTGGCTAGATGCACTCGAATCTGTTTTGGACCAAGAAGGTCCAGAGCGCGCGCATTATTTATTGGAGCGCATGGTGGATTTAGCGCGCCGTCGTGGTGCTCACATTCCTTTCTCCAGCAACACAGCTTACGTTAATACGATTCCAGCCCATTTAGGTGAACACTGCCCCGGTAATTTAGAACTCGAAGAACGCTTACGTTCTTTTATGCGTTGGAATGCTATGGCAATGGTGGTCAAAGCCAATCGCGCTGATGGCGATTTAGGCGGACATATATCTAGCTTTGCTTCACTCGCAAACATGCTGGGCATAGGCTTTAATCATTTCTGGCATGCACCGACTGAACATCATGGTGGCGATCTCTTATATATACAAGGTCATTCCTCACCTGGCGTGTATGCACGTGCTTTCTTAGAAGGTCGTCTGTCAGAAGAGCAAATGCTGAATTTCCGTCGCGAAGTCGATGGTAAAGGTTTATCTTCTTATCCGCATCCAAAACTCATGCCAGATTTCTGGCAATTCCCAACCGTGTCCATGGGTCTGGGACCACTGATGGCGATTTATCAAGCGCGTTTCTTGAAATATTTACATGCACGTCAAATCGCGGATACAGCACCACGCAAAGTGTGGGCGTTTTGTGGTGATGGTGAAATGGATGAACCAGAATCCATGGGTGCGATTGGTATGGCAGGTCGCGAAATGCTCGACAACTTAATCTTTGTCGTCAATTGCAATTTGCAGCGATTAGATGGTCCAGTACGTGGTAATGGGAAAATTATTCAAGAGCTAGAAGCTGATTTCCGTGGTGCAGGTTGGAATGTCATCAAAGTGATCTGGGGTCCAGGTTGGGATGATTTACTAGCACGTGATAAAGACGGGATTCTACAACGCGTAATGATGGAAACCGTAGATGGTGAATATCAAAACTACAAAGCTAAAGATGGTGCTTATGTCCGTCAGCATTTCTTTGGTAAGCATCCTAAGTTATTAGAAATGGTCGCCAATATGTCAGATGATGATATCTGGCGCTTAACACGCGGTGGCCATGATCCACATAAAATTTATGCGGGATTCAAAACTGCACAAGAACATAAAGGCCAACCTACTGTATTGCTCGTGAAAACAGTCAAAGGTTATGGTATGGGTAAATCGGGTGAGGCGCGTAATACTGCGCATCAAACGAAAAAACTCGATGATGATGCAATTCGTGAAATGCGTGATCGCTTTGGTATACCCGTCTCCGATGAACATTTACATGAAGTCCCATTCTGCGTACCTGCAGCAGATTCACCAGAAATGGTTTATCTGCATGAGCGTCGTAAACAGTTAGGTGGTTATTTACCGCAGCGTCGTCGCAAAGCAGATGATGCTTTAAAAATTCCTGCACTTTCTACCTTCCAAGCTATTCTTGATCCAACAGCAGAAGGTCGTGAAATCTCCACCACGCAAGCCTATGTAAGACTGCTGACCATGCTGTTGCGTGATGCATCATTAGGTCCACGTGTAGTGCCTATTTTGGTTGATGAAGCACGTACCTTTGGTATGGAAGGTTTATTCCGTCAGATTGGTATCTTTAATCAACAAGGTCAGTTATATGAACCTGTCGACAAAGATCAGGTGAGTTACTACCGTGAAGATAAAGCGGGTCAGATTTTGCAGGAAGGGATTAATGAAGCCGGCGCAATGAGTTCATGGATTGCTGCTGCGACTTCTTACTCGACGAATAACCGAGTCATGATTCCGTTCTACACCTTTTATTCTATGTTTGGATTACAGCGTATTGGTGATCTTGCATGGGCAGCGGGTGATATGCGTGCGCGTGGCTTCTTACTCGGTGGTACAGCAGGACGTACAACCTTGAATGGTGAAGGTTTGCAGCATGAAGATGGACATAGTCATGTATTAGCTTCTACGATTCCGAATTGCATGCCCTATGACCCAACCTTTGCGCATGAAGTTGCAGTGATTATGCATGACGGTTTAAAACGCATGGTCGAGCAACAAGAAGATGTGTTCTATTACATCACCTTGATGAATGAAAATTACAGTCATCCAGGATTACAGGCTGGACAAGAAGCAGGCATATTGAAAGGTATGTATCGCTTGAAGATTAGCGGTAAAACAGCAACGAATCGTGTACAGCTTATGGGCTCAGGCACGATCTTACGTGAAGTGATTGCTGCTGCAGAATTGCTAGAACAAGAGTGGGATATTGCTGCAGATATTTGGTCAGCACCTTCCTTCACTTTATTAGCGCGTGATGGTCAAGACGCAGAGCGTTGGAATATGCTCAATCCTACTAAAGCACCGCGCTTAGCTTATGTAACACAACAATTGACAGACAGCGCTGGCCCTATCATTGCTGCAACCGACTACATGCGTACTTATGCAGAGCAAATTCGTGCATTCATGCCTACAGGTCGTTCTTATAAAGTCTTAGGTACAGATGGATTTGGTCGTTCAGATACACGCGCAAAGCTACGTGAATTCTTTGAAGTGAATCGCTATTTTGTGGTGATCGCTGCATTGAAATCATTGGTTGATGCAGGTAGTCTAGATAAAGCAATCGTAGCCAAAGCTATACAAAAATATGGCATACAAGCGGATAAGCCGAATCCAGTCACTCTATAAAACTTAAATAAAATTTACCCACTTTCTTATTCCAAGCATGGGAAAAGAACGGAGCACGTTATGAGCCTGATAGAAATTAAAGTACCGGATATTGGTGACTTCAAAGAAGTGGAAGTGATCGAGATACTGATTAAAGTTGGTGATACCGTCAAAGCTGAGCAATCACTGATTACGGTTGAATCCGATAAAGCGAGTATGGAAATACCTAGCAGTCATGCTGGAGTAGTAAAAGAGCTGAAAATAAAACTAGGCGACAAAGTTGCTGAAGGTTCTATAGTGCTCATGTTAGAAGCGAGTGCGAGTGCAAATACGAGCGCACCTGCGCCTGCAGTTGCATCTACACCAGCGACTTCATCAGCGACTTCATCAGTTACCACTCCTGCACCAGCTTTCGTTGCGGCAGCGCCAGAAGTAAAGCCTGCGCCAGTATCACTACCACTACCAGCATCAGTAGATGTACCGGTTCAGCATGGAAAATCCCATGCATCACCCTCCATAAGAAAATTTGCGCGCGAACTCGGAGTCGATCTAGCACAAGTGCAAGGTAGTGGCCCTAAAGGTCGAGTTGTATTGGAAGATGTACAAGGCTTTATAAAAGGCGTGATGCGTAGTGGTGTATCAGCATCGCCAGTAACGAGTGGTGTAAGTGGTAGTGGCATGTCATTGCTGCCATGGCCTTCACTCGATTTTTCTAAATTTGGTTCGACTGAATTACAACCACTTTCACGCATCAAAAAAATCAGTGGTCCGAATTTACATCGCAACTGGGTCATGATTCCCCATGTGACGCAATTTGAAGAAGCCGACGTTACAGATCTGGAAGAATTCCGTAAGCAGAGTAATGATGCATTAGCGAAGTCTGGTGTGAAACTCACTATGTTGGCATTTGTGATTAAAGCCAGTGTCGCCGCGCTTAAAAAATTCCCAGCATTTAATGCATCACTCGATGCGGCAGGTGAAAACCTCATACTCAAACACTACTATCACATTGGTTTTGCAGCTGACACACCAAATGGTTTAGTCGTGCCAGTCATTAAAAATGCAGATCAAAAAGGCATTGCAGAGATTGCGAAAGAAATGGCTGAGCTTTCTACGCAAGCACGTGAAGGCAAACTTAAGCCTGCTGATATGCAAGGCGCAAGCTTTACGATTTCATCATTAGGCGGCATAGGTGGTACGGCATTCACACCTATCATTAACGCACCTGAAGTCGCTATTCTCGGATTGTCTAAATCATCAATTAAACCAGTTTGGGATGGAAAACAATTTTTGCCTAAGCTCATGATGCCGCTTTCGCTTTCGTATGATCATCGGGTGATTGATGGCGCTATGGGTGCACGCTTTGCGGTGTATTTAGCAGAGGTGTTAGCAGATATGCGTCGTACACTTTTATAGGCTGTTTATGACAACCTGCGTTGTTGTAAGAAAAAATAATGAGATAGCTATTGCGGCAGATAGTTTAGTGACCTTTGGGGACACGCGTTTATCTCATGCTTATGAATCGAATGAGAAAATTTTTCAGATAGGCGATTCCTACATCGCCTTAGCAGGTACCACAGCGCATTTCCCTGTGATGAAAAAGCTGCTAACTGAAATGGATAAAGACTGTAAGTTGCATACGCGAGTAGATGTGTTTGAAACTTTTACGCGCGCGCATCAAATCCTAAAAGAAAAGTTTTTTCTCAATACCAAAGAAGAGGAAGATGATCCGTATGAATCATCACAAATCACAACACTGATAGCAAATTCCTCTGGAATTTTTGGTGTGTATTCCTATCGCGAAGTGTTTGCTTTTGAGCGATTTTGGGCAATAGGTAGTGGTAAAACCTTTGCGTTAGGTGCGATGTATGCTGCTTATGATCATCTGAGTTCAGCGCGTGCTATCGCTGAATTGGGTGTGAATGCAGGCGCAGAGTTTGATAAGAGTTCATCCTTGCCCTGCAAAATTTTCAGTTTGTCTGCGCAATAAATAGAACGTAAAGAGCTAAACATCATTAGCTTTAATAACTTAATAAGATCAACGAAGTAAGAGCATCGGAGTTAAGCATCATGAGTCTAGTCGAAATCAAGGTTCCCGATATTGGTGATTTCAAAGAAGTTGAAGTCATAGAGCTACTCGTTAAAGTGGGTGACGCCGTCAAGCTTGATCAATCTCTGATTACAGTTGAATCAGATAAAGCCAGCATGGAAATTCCCTGCAATATGGCGGGTGTCGTGAAAGAGTTAAAAGTAAAAATTGGTGACAAAGTTGCTGAAGGTTCTGTCCTACTCATGCTAGAAGTACAGGAAAGTACAGTTAGTACAGTACCGCAAACGGCGCCTGCTGCAACTAGTGCGACAACAACAAGTGCCGCAGCAGTTCAAGTAAATGCACAAGCAACTGCGCAAACCACAACACAAGCAACTCCAGCACCGCAGGCTTCATTATTTGAAGGAGAGGCTGATATTGAATGCGACACGCTGGTGTTAGGTGCGGGTCCTGGTGGTTACACCGCTGCATTTCGCGCAGCGGATCTCGGCCAAAAAGTTGTATTGGTAGAGCGCTATCCCACTTTAGGTGGAGTTTGTTTAAATGTAGGTTGTATTCCCTCTAAAGCTTTATTGCATGCAGCGAAGGTGATTACTGAAGCCGAAGAAATGTCACACTTTGGTGTGAAGATGGGTAAGCCTGAAATTGCATTAGATGATTTACGTGGTTGGAAAGACAGTGTGATTAAAAAACTCACTGGTGGATTAACGGGTTTAGCCAAAGCACGCAAAGTGCAAGTGGTGCAGGGTAAAGCAGCATTCTCTTCTTCACATACGCTTACTGTAGCAACTGCTGAAGGTAATAAGGTGGTGAAATTTAACCATGCCATCATTGCAGCAGGTTCATCCGTCGTAAAAATTCCCGGCTTTCCTTATGATGATGCACGTTTAATTGATTCCACTGGTGCGTTGGAATTACGTCAAATACCTAAGCGCATGTTAGTTATCGGCGGCGGCATCATAGGTCTTGAAATGGCTTGTGTTTATGATGCCTTAGGATCTAAAGTCACTGTAGTTGAATTTGCCGATGGCCTGATTCCTGCTGCTGATAGAGACATTGTTAAGCCCTTACAAAAACGTATAGAAAAACGTTACGAAGCGATTTATCTCAAAACCAAAGTTACAAAACTAGAAGCACGTGCAAATGGCTTGCTTGCAAGTTTTGAAGGTGATGCTGCACCGGCTGAACCACAGTTATATGACATGGTGTTAATGGCAGTCGGTCGTCGTCCGAATGGACGTGAAATTGATGCTGATAAAGCAGGTGTGATTGTGAATGAGCGTGGCTTTATTCCGGTTGATAAGCAACAGCGCACTAACGTGCCGCATATCTTTGCGATTGGTGATATTTGTGGCGATCCTATGCTGGCACATAAAGCCACCAATGAAGCTAAAGTCGCAGCAGAAGTTATCGCAGGTCATAAAGTCGCATTTGATGCGATGACTATTCCTTCTGTGGCTTACACCGATCCAGAAATTGCTTGGATGGGTGTAACAGAAACTGAAGCCAAAGCAAAAGGCATCGCTTATGAAAAAGCAAGCTTCCCTTGGGGTGCTTCTGGTCGTGCACTAGCTATGGGTAGAGATGATGGTGTAACGAAATTACTCTGGGATCCAACAAGTAAACGCATCATAGGCGCGAGCATTGTTGGTGTGAATGCGGGTGAGTTATTGGCTGAAACAGTGCTTGCAATGGAGATGGGTGCGGATCTGGAAGACTTAGCCTTAACAGTGCATGCCCATCCCACTTTATCTGAAACACCTATGTTTGCAGCAGAGATGGGATTGGGCAGTATTACGGATTTATATATACCTAAGAAATAATTTAGCCTGTTTGAATTAGTGAAAATCTAAATTATTTTTCTTGGTATTTTGGTTCGCTGAGTATGCGATCAATAGCCTTTTTAATATCTTGAGCAGGTGTAGGAGTTTTGGGATCATCATCAGAGTCGACGTCAAAATTACCAATATTTAAACCAGACTCTGCATAATATTTTTTACTGTCCTCTATTACCTTCAGTTCAAGAAAAGCTTGATATCGACCTTGTGGATTAAGTCCTTTGAATTGAGGGTCTAATAATTTTTTCTTCATTTCTGTTTTATTAAGTCCATATCTTTCTTCTCTACTTAGAGTCTTGATAAATTGTTCAAGATTCTTTTCCCTTTTAAGATTTACATATTCTTTTAACGTTGATGAATATGTTTTTTTAATAGGATCTTTATTTTCGCTAATTTGACTTTTAATGGCCTTCTGTAAAACGTTGAATTTTTGATTATTTGCTAAGTCTAATAATTCACTGCGATTCATTTCTTTGCCTAAGATTAATGCTTTTTCTGAGGTTACTCCCTTATATTTTTTCACCCATGCTGCATTTGCTGAAATAGATTTTATATCTTCAATATAGACTTCCTTTTTAGCCTCATTAGCCTTATTAATTTGTGTAGCCATAAATCTAAGTTTATCTTTTTCTGAAGATGAATTTAAACCTTCTATCGTATGGAATGCGTCTTTAATTCGGTCTAAATTTTCTTTTTTAACTGTTTCCCCATTGAATGTGAATTGATAATTTTCTAGTAAATTTTTTAATTCTGAAAAAACATCGTTTTTAATTAAATTTTTCGATTCTGTAACCCTGTCAACTAAGCTTCCCGCAATATTTGTAATTACTACATTCAAGGCATCTTTATCTTGATCCTGAATGCCATCTGTTTTCACAAATAATCTTAATTGATTTTCTAAATTTTCAATGACTAAATTTTTTGCGAATAGGTTTGAGTCTGGTTTTTTATTTTCTGAGAATGTATTTTTAAAAATTAAAGCCTTTAATTTTTGAAAAATTGTTTCTGAATGAATTTTATTATCTTTAGAGATATAGACAACAGAGCCTTTTTGATTAGCTTTGGCGAGAACGGTTAAGTCTTGAAATAAGTGGGTATTAATTTTTCCTGGAATCATTATTTTCTCCTCAAGGTAAGCGCATCAAGTTGAATTGATACGTTACTTTGAGAATTGTTTTTGTTCCGGAAATGTTTTTAGGTCGGCAGCTTATTCGCTAGCCTATTTACCGACCTAAATGAAATTGAAGCGAGTGGGGCGATTAAGATTTAATTGAGGTAACAACTTCATCTAGCATGGCTAACATCTGATCGATCTCTGCTAATGAAATAGTCAATGCGGGCATAAAGCGTAGCAGGTCAGGTCTGGGTGAATTCAATAACAAACCCACTGGCTCTAGGTCACGTGCGATTTCCACTATTTTTGCGCCTATTGGTGATCCTAGTTTCAAGGCACGCAGTAATCCTTCACCACGTTCGCCTTGCATGTCATGCTTAGCAGAGAGTTTTTCTAAACCTGCTTGTAGATAGTTACCTTTATCAATCACGGATTGTAAAAATCCAGGTGCGAGTAAGGTGTTGAGCACGGCAAGTCCTACTGCTGTCATTAATGGATTGCCGTTGTAAGTACCACCCTGATCACCAGGTTCAAAGCAAGCATATTCTTCTTTGCACAGTAAGGCAGATAAAGGCACGCCACCACCTATGCCTTTGCCTAATGTCATGATGTCAGGTTCTATATCAGACAATTGATAGGCAAATAATTTTCCTGTACGTCCCATACCCGCTTGCACTTCATCAACAATCAGCAGAATGCCGTGCTTCTTAGTTAGAGTACGCAAGCCTTGCATAAATTCTTTGGTAGCAGGTATTACACCGCCTTCACCTTGCACTGGCTCCAACATCACAGCGATTGTTTTATCTGTGATCAGCGCTTCTACACTCGCTAAATCATTTAAATGCGCTTTAGGAAAACCCGCTACTTGAGGCGCAAACATGGAACCCCAACCTTCTTTACCAGAGGCTGACATGGTGGCTAGTGTGCGGCCATGAAAGCTATGATCAAAGGTAATGATTTCATAGCGGTTTTCACCGGCAGCATTCTTGTTTAACTTGCCCCATTTACGCGCTAGTTTGATTGCACCTTCATTTGCTTCAGCGCCGCTGCTAGCAAAGAAAACGCGATCAAAACAAGAATGTTCTGTCAGTGCGGTAGCGAGGGCGAGTGAAGGTTCATTAAAAAAAGCAGGAGAAGGATTAATCACCTTAGCAGCTTGATCAACTAAAGCCTGTTGTATACAAGCTGGTGAATGACCTAGACAATTCACTGCCCAACCTTGTAGATAATCTAAATACCGTTTGCCATTATGATCAGTGAGCCACATACCTTCGCCTTTGGTAAACACCAGTGGCGGACGATTGGTAATGTAAAGCAGTGCTTCGGTATTGTAATGACTGAAGACGTTGTGCTCGGGCTTGTTCATGATGTGTGATTTTTCAATGTATGAATATGTTATTGATTTACGTTGCTGCTAAATCAGCTTGCGAGGTAAATGAATCGGCAAAAAATTCTTCTTCAGGTAATTTACATGTTTTTACAAAATCATGACGTGCAGCTTCTACCATTACCGGTACACCACAAGCATAGACTTGATAGGCAGCGAGATCAGGAAAATCTTGCATCACAGCTTGATGTACAAAACCAGTGCGACCTTGCCACTGATCTGCAGCTAATGCATCTGAGATAACAGGAACATAGCTAAAGTTTGGTAGTGACTTTGACCATTCATCACACAGTACATGCATATATAAATCTTGTGGACGGCGTCCACCCCAATACAAGGTGATAGGTCGTGTGAGTTGTAAGTGCACAGCATGTTCTACCAAGGCCTTAATCGGTGCGAAGCCTGTGCCGGAAGCTAATAGCACGATAGGCTTATCTGACTCTTCGCGCAGAAAAAACGTACCAAGTGGGCCTTCAAAACGCAAAATATCACGCTCTTTTATTGTGCCAAACACTTGATCGGTAAACAGCCCACCAGGCATATGACGGATATGCAGCGAGATATTTTCATCTGTGTGAGGAGCATTCGCCATGCTGTAACTGCGGCGCTTACCATCTTTAAGTAGAAATTCTATGTATTGACCAGCTTTATATTGCATGCGTTCAGTCGCAGGCAATTGTAATGACATGATGATGACATCCTCACTCACGCGTTCAATTTTTGCGACGCGTGAAGGGAGTTTTTTAACCGGTATATCACCAGCACCCATCACTTCTCGGGCTTCAATCGTGACATCAGTTTGGGGCACAGCACAGCAAAATAAAGCCTGTCCTGCGGTTTGTTCAGCAGCAGATAAGGCACGTTCTTGATGATCCCGATGCGTGACGCTACCTTCTAATAATTTGCCTTTGCAACTACCACAAGCCCCATTTTTACAACCATAAGGCAAGCCTACCCCAGCTCTTATCGCAGCTGCTAAGATAGATTCATCTGTCTCACAGGTGAATTGTCGTCCACTGGGCTGAACTGTTACCTGAACCGTCATACAATCTCGTCCATGCAAAAAAATAAAATTAAAAAAATCGCACGTCCTCGTCTCTTGCTAGTGGGATGTGGCGATGTCGGAATGCGACTACTGCCTTTGTTGCGGGATAAATTTCGCGTCTTTGCCACCACCAGTCAAGTTGCTCGAGTCACTGAGCTGAGAGCGGCAGGTGCTATTCCATTGGTTGTCAATCTAGATCAGCCCCATACTTTACAAAAGCTAGTGGGATTAGCGCCTTATATAGTCCATTTGGCGCCACCTCAAGCAGAGGGCAAATTAGATAGACGAACTCGCAATCTTATCGCCATTTTACCTCGTCATGGCAAGCTCGTTTATATCAGTACAACTGGAGTGTATGGGGATTGCGGTGGGGCGAGTTTTGATGAGACTAGAACCGTGGCTCCCTTTAATGCGCGCGCCTTGCGAAGGGTCGATGCAGAACAGAGTTTGCGAGCTTGGGCAAAAAAATCTCAAGCGCAGTGCGCCATTTTGCGAGTGCCGGGAATTTATGCTGCTGATCGTTTGCCAGTTGATAGGCTGCGTCAAGGAACACCTGTGCTTGCAGCAGAAGATGATGTCTACACCAACCATATTCATGCCGATGATTTAGCCGCCATCATCAAACTGGCATTATTTCGCTCTCAAGCTCAACGGGTGTATCACACAGTCGATGATTCTGATTTAAAGATGGCGCAGTATTTTGATCTGGTAGCAGATGCATTTCAGTTGCCGCATCCGCCACGGTTGCCACGTAGCGAACTCGCTCAACACGTGTCGCCTATGTTGATGTCATTTATGTCTGAATCACGCCGTTTACAGAATCATAGAATGAAGGCGGAGTTAGGTGTACAACTGCGCTATCCACATGTGAGCGATACTTTGAAAACCTTGAAATAAGCTATAGCGCTGAACTATAGATTTTTCAACGGTTTATTTATCCCATGATTTCAATCCATCGACCCAAGATTTAGCTGGAAGCTTAGTAATATCTTTGATGACGGCAGCACGCTGATAGAGCTCAGCAAAATCTTGCAAGGGTTGCGATTTGAAAGCAAATGCAACCACATTCCCTTGATGTACTTCAGGCAGACAAAGCACAGTATGAAAAGCAAACTGCATTGCTTTTAAATTTTTTAAAAAACTAGGATGGTCACCAAACAAATTCACCGTCACCATGCCATTTTTCTTAAGGCACGCAGCACAAGCTTGGTAAAACTCTGCGCTATCCAACATAGGGCCACGTGCAGTGGCATCATATAAGTCGATTTGTAAAACATCGATTTGATCATGATTCGCGCTGTCTAAAACAAAATCCATTGCATCCATTTCTAGCACCGACAGCCTATCATCATCAGCAGGTAATTTGAACATACTGTGACAAACTTCGATCACAGAAGGATTTAGTTCAACTGCAGTGACATGACTTTGTGGGTACCACTTACGACAAAATTTTGTGAGTGCGGCAGCGCCTAAACCTAATTGCACAATGCGAGTGGGTTGATCGACGAAGAGCATCCAAGCCATCATTTGCTGGGCATATTCCAGTTCTAACGAGTCTGGCTTACGAAGTCGCATTGCACCTTGTATCCATTCGGTTCCGAAATGCAGATAGCGCACCCCATTGTGTTCAGACAGAGTGATGGGTGCATAACGTGCATTTTTTCTGGCTGGACGCGAGGACTCGGTTTTTTCTATGGATTTTCTTTTAATAAGCATGATGGTCTCAGTAAGCTTGTAACAACCCAGGGCCGCGCTGACAAACAAGTTAGAATCCCTCGCATTCTACATTTGTGAGGCAAGATCATGAGTAAACCCATTATGTTAATTACCGGTGGTAGTCGTGGCATAGGCGCTGCAACAGCGCTAGCTGCTGCTGCACGAGGATATCGTGTTGCAATTACTTATCTGGGTAATGTGGCTGCCGCGAATGAGATTGTGCAAAAAATTCAGCAGGGCGGTGGTGAGGCAATCGCGATTCAAGCCGATGTGAGTATTGAGGCAGATGTCTTACGATTATTTAAAACCGTGGATGAAAAAATGGGCGTCCTGCATGCCTTGGTAAATAACGCTGGCATGTTAGAAAAACAAATGCGCTTGGATCAAATGGATCTAGGTCGTTGGCAGCGTGTTTTGAATGCGAATGTAATCGGATCATTTTTATGTGCACGTGAAGCTGTTTTACGCATGTCTAGCAAACACGGTGGTAAAGGTGGTGTGATTGTGAATTTATCTTCCGCCGCTTCTAGACTCGGCTCGCCAAATGAATTCATTGATTATGCTGCTGCCAAAGGTGCGGTTGATTCTATGACCATAGGGCTAGCGAAAGAAGTCGCTACCGAAGGCATACGTGTGAATGCAGTTCGTCCAGGATTGATTTATACCGATATACACATCAGTGCCGGTGAGCCGGGCAGAGTGGATAGAGCAAAAGCTGGCGTGCCTATGCAGCGAGGTGGATCAGCGGAAGAAGTGGCAGAGACTGTATTGTGGTTAGCGTCTGATGAATCTTCTTATGTGACTGGAACACTATTAGATGTGACGGGTGGTAGATAAGCTTTATTAGTTATATGCCAAATTTTATAGGCTAAAAGAAATATTTGAATATCGATTTACTTGTACTAAAAATTTCAAATTATCAAATAAAAGACATATTGCAAATTAAAAATGTTTACTAAAAAACATAAGTAGTTAAGCAATACCGATCATAGAACAGATGTTCTTAAATATTCACTGAGGCTAGGCTTCCCGCTAATTTTTCTATTTGGAAACCGCGGAGCTTAATAATCAATCTCATTATTTAAGGAGTTGTCTATGAAAAGCCTTACATTAAGGGCATCGCGTTCTGCGACACCTGTTAATCCGATTAGTACAAAATCTTTCAATACTGCTGAAGGAAACGATAATCCAGAATCAAAAGTACCTATGATTCGACAAAGTTCTAGCCTGATGGTTTGCAAAGAAAAACTTCCTATGGTTCGAAAAACCTCAGCTCTTGAAGTGTATAAGCCAAATTTGCCTCAACTATTAAAAGCAGAATTAAAAAAAGATATTTTTTTAGAAAATAAAAAAAATGATATTTTATTTTTAACTGGTCGAGTCAATGAAATATCAGATAGAAAAAATAATAATACGCATACACTAAAATCAGAAATCTATAAATTATTGTATGGAGCTCCTCCTGTTTTTGGATCAGAGATAGAAAAAAATCGTCATGAATTGAAAGAAAATTTTTTAAGATTTGTCCATCAGCAAAATTATGCTGAAGAACATAGAGACGTTAATCCTTTACAAAGACTATTTAATGGTTCTAATGATGGATTTAAGGTAACAAGACAAGATAAATCGCCTTATATAAAGACACCAGAAATAATTATTCCTAATGATTCAAAAGAAGAACTTTTAGGAGCTTCCGGTTTAAAAGTTTATGAAAATATATTTAGTTTTTTTTTCAAAAAGCTGCTGAATAAAGAGGGGCAAGTGATTCCTGTTAGTGCGACCAATTTGGCAGTCTATGGTGAGAAATTCCCGACCGAGTTAGCTAACAAGGTGTTTGCTCATGTAGCAAGTTTGAATAAAGCTTTTACTAAAAGAGGTTTTGATAAAAATGTCAGCCTAGAAATTGGAGGTGCTATAAAAAATGACATATTCAATGAATTGAGTCTTAAAGAAGAAAAAGCATCTCCATTTACTTCTGCATCCTTTGATACACCTAGAAAAAATTTATTTAGCAAATGGGGGGCTGCAGATGAATTTATCGAAATTGATCTTTCAAAATCCCAATATTTATCTCCAACTTATATAGTGTCCTTAATTTTATTTGCGACTGATTGCCCTGAAGCTAATCAAAAAACGTCATATAAATGGAGAGATAGTAAAAAAGAGCTGTGGGATGATCAATCACTACAAGCAACAGAAAAATTATTGGTTGCACATGGAATAGACCCAAATGGCGAATGGACTGAACGTGAAAAAATAGCCTATTACACATTAATTGCTGACGAATATTTAATCTTAGGAGTGACACCGCCTGATACGGCGAAAATAGTCAAGGCGCAATCGGAGTCGTGATTGAATAAATTAATATTTACTTTTTTCTTAATACAGCTGCCTAGTGCAGCTGTTTTTTTTGAGGTTTACGTGCGACAGTAGAGGAAAATTTCAGCAATATTAGAAATTTTGTAATCAACTAATCTACATTGATAATTTACTTACTAAGGCAATCTACTAAGATGCAATACGCTTATTATTAGGATAAAAAATGTTTAAGGCAGCTTTGCAGAGAATTATTCGTTATCCAGAAAATGTTCATCTGCCTACTAAGTCAGCTCTACCCATCCAACCAAGTGAGTCAGTCAAAAATCCTGTTGTGCGGCCGCGCAGTTTATATCCTTTATCTGAATCCGCTCATCACATTTGGCTTAAAGCGCATGATCTACTCCAGAATCAAAATAATTTACAAGAGCAATCTGCGAACCGATTTAAATTTTTGTATGAGATAGAAGATTGTTTGAAAAATGCAAATGATTTATCTGTGTCTGATCGGTGGTTTTTGCGTGAGTTATGTACTTGCTTACATGTCTTTGATGGATTTTTTATAAAAAAATATACCTTGGAGTCGAATGATGAGCGGCTCGCTGGCATGACTGATAAACATTATTCTGAGTTACATTTTGCGATTCGTGATGCATTCAATTCGAATTCTATAAAAGAAAAAATAATTTATGCATCTTTATTAGAGCCAAACTTAATCAAAAAATTTGGTCTTACTTTGAGTGAGGGTGAGTTAATCGAGGTGGCGAAATATCGCGCAACTAGGAAGGCATTGTTAAATCATTTTGAATTATTGGCATTAACAGATTATCTACATCCATCAACTTTTACTTTTAATGTGCTGAATGGGGCTAAGCGGCTAGAAAAATTTTGGAAGCTCGATGCAATCGCAGTTGGCGTAGAGCCTGTTTATTCTGCTTATTATTCGGCTTTACAAAAACTATCTGAGTGTCAAGAGTTGAAAGATCAATCTGGCATGCTCTACAAAGGAATCAACGGTAAAAAAGATTTTAATCAAAATGACCGGATGCTGAATTATTTGCATACTACGCGTGGTGAGGTATTAGTACCGCATCCAATTTCCACAACAAATAAAATGGATTGTTGTTTCTCGAATAATGGTGATCGTGATGAAAATATCGAATTACGAATACGTTCAACTTCCGGCATACAAGTAGGAATATTTCATAAAGCAATGGGAAAATCATTGCATGAGGTGATCTTGCTAGATAAACGATTACGATTGATTGAGCGAGAAACGGTATACCGAAAATGTATGCGACAGCAACAATATACTTTAGAAGCAGAGAAGTGAAAAAGGGAAATACCCATTCATGAATATTTCCCTTATTAAGTTTTATTTCAATGCCATACCCAACAACATATCATTGAGTTTTTTTACAAATCCTGCTGGATCAGTCAGCGTACCACCCTCAGCTAGCAAGGCTTGATCAAACAAAATACTAGACCAATCGTTGAATTTTCCATCCTCATATTTTAAGCGCTGCACTAAGGGATGATGAGGATTGATTTCTAAAATAGGTTTTGATTCCGGCGCTGCCTGTCCTGAAGCTTTTAACATACGTAGCAAATTACCCGATAGTTCATCGTCTCCCGATACCAAACATGCAGGTGAGTCAGTCAGACGGAAAGTAATACGTACATCCTGAGCTTTTTCCGAGAGTGCAGTTTTCATTTTTTCGACTAAATCTTTATATTCAGTCGCAGTTTCTTCTTTTTGTTTTTTCTCGGTTTCATCTTCTAGTTTGCCAAGATCTAAATCACCTTTAGCAACAGAGATGAGTTGTTTGCCTTCGAATTCAGTCAAGAATGACAGCATCCATTCATCTACACGATCGGTGAGTAATAAAACTTCCAGACCTTTTTTACGGAAGATTTCTAGATGAGGACTGTTTTTAGCTGCCGTCCAACCATCTGCAGTCACATAGTAAATCTTATCTTGCTCCGGTTTCATGCGGGCGACATAGTCTGCAAATGAAATAGTTTGAGCATCAGTGTCTTGGTGAGTGGAAGCAAAGCGCAGCAGCTTAGCGATTCTCTCTTTATTGCTAGCGTCTTCGCCTATGCCTTCTTTTAAGACTTGTCCAAACTCTTTCCAGAAGTCTGCATATTTATCTTTTTTCTCTTGTTCATCCGCATTCGCTAATTCTTCCAACATGCCTAAAACACGTTTGGTTGAACCTTCGCGTATGACTTTCACATCACGTGATTCTTGTAAAATCTCACGCGATACATTTAGAGGTAAATCATTGGTATCAATCACACCTTTTACAAATCGCAGATAGACAGGCATCAGCTGTTCAGCATCATCCATAATAAAGACACGTTTTACATACAGCTTTATACCGCCACGTTTATTTCTATCCCATAAATCAAAGGGTGCATTCTTAGGTAAGTAAAGTAGCTGTGTGTATTCACTGCGGCCTTCAACACGATTATGCGTCCAGCTGAGTGGATCTTGATAATCATGTGAGACGTGTTTATAAAATTCTATGTATTGCTCATCTGTGATCTCAGATTTAGATCTTGCCCACAAAGCACTGGCTTGATTAATCGTTTCAAGTTCATCTTTGATGACTGTTTCTCTTTTCTCTTCATCCCATTCTTCTTTCTTCATACGTATAGGTAAAGAGATATGGTCTGAATATTTTCGTATCGTTGACTTTAACTTCCACGCAGAAAGGAATTCATCTTCGCCTTCACGCAAGTGCAAGATGATGCGTGTACCACGCTGTGGTAATGAAATATTTTCAATAGTGAATTCACCTTCGCCGCCTGATTCCCAGCGCACACCCTGATCTGCAGG
>Ga0209442_1000184_pt1 | contig 37812 bp, 36 predicted proteins | sample LauGreSBDMM110DD_2_FD_187565 | JGI IMG/M metagenome (GOLD analysis project Ga0209442, IMG submission 187565) | Freshwater lake microbial communities from Lake Michigan, USA - Sp13.BD.MM110.DD (SPAdes) (version 2) | ecosystem: Environmental > Aquatic > Freshwater > Lake | place: Lake Michigan...
AGAAAGTTTTCATCTTGGCGATCAGACAAACAAACTGTCGTTTAATTTGTCATTTATATACCAAAGGAAATCAACGGGTATAGCTTTTTATGGCTATACCTCATTGAGGTATTTATATATTTGCCGTAGCAGAATCAATCAAAAAACAGTGTAAAACAATGTTTTTTCGCTATTGAAAGCATGACGAATTAAGCCACTATTGGCATTGACTTATGGCACGCTGTTGAGTTCTCAAGGTACGGATGCGCACTGGTCCCCAGGATTTCTCCTAGTTTTCAGGGCAGACCACCAAACTTAGTGCACGCACGCAGACGCGGTCAAACCGGCCTAAATGAGGTACTGAATCTGGCTAATACTCAATAAATTGAGCATTTACGCCTACTGTCCGGCCTAAATCGTCCGTTCCCAGCAAGGAGCGTAACTATAGCCATCAGGGTTAGGTGGGTCAAATTGGGGGGTGAAGGTTGCCACCGTGTCGCCCCTCATTGTCGACAGCCGAAAATTAATAAAAAAATAGCCGAAGTTCGGAAAAAACCTCAAATAATCCATACCGGCTAGCGTTTTTTGCGGGCTTCCAAAAAGATCAGCGCCACTTCAGATCGAGGTAAAGAAACAATCAACGGTTAGATCAGTTCGATTGCAGCCAGATCCCTTTTGCCCTTTCGTAAAACTGCATATTTCCCGCATAAAAAGTCCTTTTTTGAAGGCCTGAAATCTTCTCCGGAGATTTTTTCATTATTGAGATATGCACCACCCTCTTTAACAATCCGTCGTGCGGCAGATTTAGAATCTACAACGCCTGTTGCGGTTATCAGATCAACCCAGGTCGGAATTTCTTCCTTCGATGAAGCAGCTGCGCGTGGAAGCTCAGCCAAAGCAGAAGTCAACGTCTCCAAATCCAAGAGAGTTAGATCTCCTTGACCAAACAAAGCCTTAGATGCAGATTCAACTCGGTCTGCAACCTCTTGGGAATGCACAAGAGCGGTCAATTCTCTAGCTAATTCGCGATGGGCCTGACGAAGACCCGGGTTTTCTAAATGTGTTTTCTCGAGTTCTGTAATTGCCTCGTGAGATTTAAATGAAAAGACCTTAAGGAAATTTATTACATCTTTGTCATCAGTGTTTAACCAGTATTGAAAGAATGAATACGGAGATGTCATCTCTGGATCCAACCAAACCGATCCTCCGGCAGTTTTTCCAAACTTAGTGCCATCTGATTTTGTGAGCAGCGGAACTGTGAGTGCATGCGCATTACCTTGTTCAACTCTTCGAATCAAATCTAAACCAGCAACAATGTTCCCCCACTGATCAGATCCCCCTAATTGGAGAGTGCAGTTATACCGTCGAAAGAGTTCGAGGTAATCGAAACTTTGTAAGACTTGATAAGAAAACTCTGTGTAGGAGATTCCGGCAGCTTCTAACCGCGATGCGACCGAATCTCGGGAAAGCATTTGATTTACACTAAAATGCTTACCGATATCCCGAAGAAATTCGATCGCGCTTAATGGCTCCGTCCATTCCAAATTATTAACAACTTTTGCAGGATTCTTCGGTGCATCAAAGTCCAGAAATGCCGATACTTGTTCTCTGATTCGACTAACCCATTCTGCAACCACATCAGAACTGTTGAGTGTTCGCTCTTCGTTCTTACCACTTGGATCCCCCACCAAACCTGTCGCTCCCCCGACTAATGCCAGTGGATGATGTCCTGCTAATTGAAATCGCCGCAGAACCAATAAAACTACTAGGTTTCCAACGTGTAGAGAGGGCGCTGTTGGATCAAAGCCCACGTATAAAGTTAACGGTTTCTTTAAGGACTCTGCCAGTGCTGCTTCATCGGTTGATTGTGCCAAAAGCCCTCGCCAGCGTAGATCCTCAATCAAATTCATTGGTTCATCATCTCGGAAAAGCTCTTGATCATGCTGGTGATTTCCTTACGGGTCACATCATTTTCTCTTTGCGCCTCTTTAATCTGTGCAGATACTAAGACCGGCGCCGTTCCACCAGAGGTTGTTCGGGATTTCAAGGCGCCAGAGACTGACAGGACCGCCAATACTCCCTCGTCTAACGCTGGATGTATTGATTTCAATTCTGCCAACGTCAGTTCGCCCAGTTCACGTGAGGTACTTTCGCACAGTGCAACGCACTTGCCGGCACATTCATGTGCCTGGGCGAAGGGAATGTGCTTCTTCGCCAGATAATCTGCAATTTCAGTAGCAAGTGAAAAGCCAGTTGGTGCAGCGGATGCCATTTTTGCTCTATCAAAATTTGTTGTCGCAATCATTCCGGTTACTGCTGGCAGGATTAACATCAAAGTGTCAACACTGTCGAATAAAGGCTCCTTGTCTTCTTGCAGATCTCGGTTGTATGCAAATGGCAAGGCCTTTAGAACCGTTAGTACCGTTACAAGATTTCCATTGAGTCTTCCTGATTTTCCGCGGGCCAACTCTGCAACATCTGGATTTTTTTTCTGAGGCATGATGGATGAGCCAGTTGAGTATGCATCGGCAACCTGTGCCCAGGCGAACTCAGAGGATGCCCACAAACTCCACTCCTCACCTATACGTGAAAGATGAGTACCAATCATTGACATAATAAAGAGAGCCTCGGCAACATAATCACGATCACTTACCGCATCTATGCTGTTTTGGAATGATTTCTTAAAGCCAAGATTCTTTGCTGTGAACTCTGGATCAAGATGCAGAGATGATCCTGCAAGTGCCCCAGCGCCTAAAGAGCTAACCGATGTTCGGGCAAACCAATCATTAATTCGATCCAAGTCACGGGCAAAGGCGTGGGCATGTTTAGCGAGTTCATGTCCAAAAGAAACGGGTTGTGCGTGTTGAATGTGAGTAAATCCTGGGGCTGCATCATCAACGTATTCTTGAGCTTTATTTAGAATTGCCTCTTGAAGTTTGACAATCAAAATCGAAATTTGAAGCATATGATCAATTGAGAAAAGTCTAAGATCGGTTGTAACTTGATCATTTCTGGAGCGTCCGGCACGCAATGAGCCCCCTACAGGACCAAGTTTTTGCGTTAACCCACGTTCTAATGCACTATGGACATCTTCATCAGTTTCAATCGGCAGGAAAACACCCGAAGCAACTTCTTTAGCTAATTCATCGAGTGCCTCAGATATTGAAGCGGCATCTTTACTCTCTATCAAACTATTTTTCTTCAGAACTGCCAGATGGGCCTTAGAGGATCTAATGTCATAGGGCGCAAGTCGCCAATCAAAATGCACACTACGTGAAAGTGCGAAGACACTGTCCTGTGGTCCTTCAGAAAATCGACCGCCCCAGAGAGCCATTACTTCCTCTTTCCATCTGAATGTGCATAAGCCAGCAATTCCTTCGCTAAGTGTGCCCCACCAGTCGGTTTCTTTGATACTAAAATTATCGTGTCGTCACCAGCGATAGTTCCAATAACCCCTGTTAACCCTGCGTGATCGAGAGAACTTGCAAGAAATTGAGCTGCGCCAGGTGGAGTATGAATCACTGCCAAATTTGCACTTGAATCAACCGATAAAATTAACTTAGATGGAAGTGGAGTACTGCGTGCAATCGCACCATCACTGCTTTGACTTATCTGATACGTACTCTCTCCCCTATTGTTTCGGGAGCGAATCGCACCAATCTCTTCTAAATCACGACTAGCTGTTGCCTGAGTTACCTCGTAACCACTCTTTTTTAAAAGAATAACGAGATCATTTTGGGAGTGCACCTTTCCACTTTGGATGAGTGAAATAGCTTTCGCTCTCCTTGCAGATACTGACTGTGTATTAACGGCCATCGATAAGTTCCTCTCTAAAGATTTTAACGAACTTCTTTATTTGAGCATCACTAACAATCAAAGCAGGTGCGATACGAATCGTTGAGGCATTTGCTGCATTGACTAATACACCGGACTCTGCGAGTTTAAGTGTCAGTTCATTCGCATTCGCCTTTTCCAGTTCAATACCTATCAACAATCCAGCACCTCTTACTTGGCTCACCCCTGGGATCAGAGCTAACTCTTGTAGCAACATCCGTCCCTGCTTTTCAACTTTCTTTAAAAGCTTTCGTCTCTCGATCGTTTTGATCACTGCAAGTGCTGCCGCGGTAGTAACCGGATTTCCACCAAAAGTGGAGCCATGCTCACCTGGTTTAAACAAATCTGCAGCGTCACCGATTGCAATCATTGCTCCTAGAGGCAAGCCCCCTCCTAGACCTTTAGCAACGGTAATGACATCTGGCGTTATCCCTGAGTACTCGTAACCAAACCAATCACCTGTTCTACCCATACCGGTTTGAACTGCGTCAATTACAAGAAGGGCGCCTTTTTGATCGCACAGCTCTCGCAATCCCTGCAAGTAATCAACCGGAGGAACAATTACGCCGGCTTCACCCATTATCGGTTCAATAATAACCATCGCAGTTTTCCTTGAAATTGCTCGTCTCATTGCGTCGATGTCACCGTATGGAACGTGCTTTATATTCTTCAACAAAGGAAGGAAAGGTTCGCGCTTTGACGGTTGGCCCGTAAGAGATAACGCTCCCATCGTTCGACCGTGGAAGGATCCCTGAGCAGCCACAATATGGCTGCGACCAGTTTTGCGGGAAAGCTTTATTGCAGCTTCATTAGCTTCGGCCCCTGACTGGCAGAAGAAAACCTTCGCGTTTTTTGTTTTGGTTAATGAGACAAGTTTCTCAGCCAACTCAACAGCGTTTGGATGTGAGTAAAAATTGCTAACGTGGTTTAAAACCCTAACCTGCTTTGAGACCGCAGCAACAATGCTCGGATGAGCATGTCCTAGTATGTTTGTAGCGATGCCACCCAGAAAATCTAAATAGGTCTTTCCATCAGCATCCTGGACGATGATTCCCTTACCTTTGACCAACGTAATTGCAGGCACACCATAGTTGTTTTGAATTGATTTATACCAACGCTTTGCAAAGATCTTGTTTCTCATGCCAAAACCAACGTTCCGCCATGGCCAGCCAGGGCATCGGAAAATGCTTGAGAACTTGTTCCATCGATAATTCGAACTGCCTTAACTCCATAAGTGAGTGCATCTAACGTTGCCTTTACTTTGGGAGCCATACCATCGCTAAAGGTTGATTTTATTAATTCAAGTTCATGAGCGCTTATGTTGCTAATCAATGATTCCTTATCGGGCCAATTTCGATAGATACCTGGCACATCGGTCATAATTATTAGCGCTGATGCATGCAATGCCGAGGCGATCGCAGCTGCCGCAGAGTCTGCATTGACGTTAAATCCTATAGAGCCATCTGTAGATGCGGATATCGGCGCAATAACAGGAATAATTTCTCGCTCAAGAAGATCGAGAATTTGTGCTGGATCCACGTGAGTAACCTGACCAACCAGACCAACATCATGGCTGTGACCATCAGCTAAAATTGAAATTTTCTCGGCAAGCAAAGTTGGAAGAGAACGAGCTGAGATCGATTCTGCCTTCACTCCAGCAACAGCAAGAGATTGGGCAAGTGCAGGACCAACTTTTTTAACTAAAACCTCTTCGACGGTATCAAATATTTCTTGCGTAGTTACTCTCAACCCTTCCAACCATTGACTAGTGATTCCCCTGTTTGAAAGGGCTTCATTAATCTGTGGTCCCCCACCATGAACAATCACGATTTTTATGCCATCAGCAGTTGCATCGGCAATAGCCTTTGCAAAATCCCCATTCTCATCGCGCATGGCATTTCCGCCATATTTCACCACGATCATGTTGAGTACGCTGAGTTCTCGTGGACATAAGCATGAGTTAAATCATTTGTTAAAACAGTGGCCGTTGAAGAACCGAATTTCATATCTATATCAATTGTCACCAAGCGATTTGTGAAATTAACCAAAGATTTATCTTGATCCGGAGCGCTATTAGAACAGACCTGAACTCCATTAAGTGATACATCAATTGAAAACGGATCCATCTCTGCAGAAGCAGTTCCAACTGCCGCCAAAACACGACCCCAATTGGGATCACCACCAAAAATTGCAGCTTTTAGTAAATTATTACGGGCACAGGCGCGAGCAATCTCAACGGCATCTAGTTCACTAGCCGCATTGATAACGGTAATAGCAACTGTTTTTGAAGACCCTTCAGCATCTGCAACCAACTGTGAAACTAAATCAGTGCAAATCTGCGTTAACTTTGCCTCTAATTCTTCATCGCTTAGAGATACTCCGCTAGCACCGGATGACATAAAAACGACTGTATCGTTAGTAGATGTGCATCCATCCGAGTCCATCCTATTAAATGTGCGATCTGTTACCTCTTTAAAAATGCTTTGAACATTCTTTGATACCACGGCATCTGTCATCACTACAGAAAGCATCGTTGCTAGCGCTGGGGCCAACATGCCAGCACCCTTGGCGATTCCCGAGAAGGTGACACCATCTGAGACTAGTGAAGCGATTTTTGGCACAGAGTCTGTCGTCATAATCGCCTGAGCGCTGCGAGACAGACCGTCAGCATCCATCTGAGAAACGATGTGGGAAATCCCATCGAGAATTTTATTCATTGGCAGTAGTTCACCGATTAATCCAGTAGAGCAGACAAGGACTTCGCTAGATGAAATATCAAGTAACTGCGCTATGAATTCGGCGCTTTGATGTGTATCTGCAAAACCTTGAGGGCCCGTGCAAGCGTTGGCGCCTCCTGAATTTAAGACTATGGCCCTAGCAGTTCCCCCTGAGGCGATCTGCTTTGACCAGATCACCGGGGCGGCAACAACCTTGTTTGAAGTGAAAACAGCTGCACAATCAAATAGAGGACCTAGATTTTGAATTAATGTGAGATCCAGATCCCCAGCACTTTTTAAACCAGCACACGTTGAACCTGAAATAAATCCCTGTGGAAGCTTCACGCGCCGATCCCATCTTGAATAAGCCCTGTTGTTTCATCGTAACCAGAGATGATGTTTGCATTCTGTATTGCTTGACCTGCCGCACCTTTGCCAAGATTGTCAATAGCAACTGATACAACTAAACGATTTGTGTGCTCATCTACTGCTACCTGCATTAATACTTTATTGGTTCCTGTAACAGCATTAGTTTTTGGCATTTGTCCTATAGGTAAAACTTCTACAAAAAAATCCGTGGAATAATACTTGGAGAAAATGGAATGGACATCCTCTACACTTAGCTCGTTTATCAATTTTGCAGTTATGGTCGAAAGAATGCCTCTTGGCATTGGAGCTAAAATCGGTGTAAATGAGATCTTTGCTTGCTTATGACCAACTCCCAAAAGTGCTTGCTCAATCTCAGGAGTGTGTTGATGAACCCCACCAAACTTATAAGAGGTCAAAGAGCCCATGACTTCACTTGCAATTAGATTAATTTTTGCGCTTCTTCCTGCGCCAGTAGTTCCGGATGCAGCAACGACCACTATGTCGGATGAATCAATTAAAGCCAATGCCGGTGCTATCCCAAGTGAGATGGAAGTTGCATAGCAACCTGGATTCGCAACTCTACTTTCCTTGGCTATGGAGGTCCTTTGATCTTTCGATAACTCCGGCAAACCATAGACCCAGGATCCTGCATGAAGGCCTCCGTAGTATTTCTGCCAATCAGATTCATTTACCAATCTGTAATCAGCACCTAAGTCAACGATCTTCACACTCTTTGGGATCTTTACAATGATCGCCGCAGATTCTCCATGTGGCAGGGCTAGGAAAACGAGGTCGAGTTGTGAAAAATCAATTTCATCATTTTTGACAAACCGCACTTGTTGATAACTGCGCAGTTGAGGGTGAACAGAAACAATGAGTTCGCCTGCTTGTGAGTGTGCTCCCACAACCGTTACATCAAAATGTGGATGAAATGCCAAGAGGCGCAATAGCTCTCCCCCAGCGTATCCACTACCTCCAACAACTCCTATATTCATGATTCAAATGGTAAGTCATAATCGATAATTATGCAACATGATGCATAATTATGCGGTACGAAGAATCGCTCCACAGGTTTTAGAAGCCATCGAGGTCGCGCTCTCCCGCATAGCCGCAATCTCTTCCCCCGTTAACGTCCGGTTCGGATCGCGGAACACCAAAGTGAAGGCTAAGGAGATTTTTCCATCGCCGATTTTGTCGTAGCGATCGAACAGAGTGATCGATTCCAATAGAGGGCCGGCCCCCTGACGCAGGGCCTTTTCAACCTGCTGGGCGCTCACACCTTCATCAACAATCAAAGCCACATCTTGTACTGCTGCCGGCATAGTTCCGACTCTCTTAGGTCGAACCAATTCTGAATCTGGAAGGGCGCTCAAAGCTACTGCAAATGCAACACTGCGCTCAGGTAATCCGTAAGCAGAAATTATGCGGGGATGAAGCTCTCCTGCGTGGGCCACGGCCTTTCCCTCAACAAGCAGTTCGGCGCAACGTCCGGGGTGCCACGGTGCAAAATCCGAACGGGCAATCGACCAATCTAGATTGCAAAGATTTAAAATCTCCTGAGCATAAGCAATCGCATCTTGCCAATTATAACTACGAGCTTTACCTTGCCAGTTTTCGTTTTCAATCTTTCCGGCTAAGAGACCAGCGACGTGGTATCCCTGATTTGGAATAGAGGAAAAAATCCTGCTGATTTCCTCCTTCGATGGGCGTTTATGCAAATCTGGATTGAATGCAGCATCTAATTTTTGAGAACTTCGGAAAATAGAGCCCATTTCAAAAATCGCAAAATCTTTGGCCCCTCTGCTTATATTGCGCGCAGCCACTTCAATTAATCCTGGTACTAAATGAACGCGCAACAAAGGGAATTCATCTGACATTGGATTTGCTAATTTGTAGGTTGACGCCCGTTCGCCAACAAAACCCATTGAATCAATAGTGGCTTGATTTGTAAATGGAAAACTCTGAACTTCAGCAAAACCACGATTTGCCAACATCAACGCAATACTTCGCCGTCTCTTCTGTGTAGATGAAAGAGTTGCATGAAGAGGTCGCGGTGGAAGTGTCGAAGGAATCTTGTCATAGCCAATCATTCGGGCTACTTCCTCCGTTAAGTCGGCGGGAGTAAGCAGATCCAGCCTCCATGAAGGTGGTTGGATAGTAAAGGTTTTCTCCTCTACTTCACATCCGATAGTACGAAGATGTTCTGTGACGATCTTTGCACTCACATTAAAGCCAAGTACTTTGGACACATACTCTGGATCCATTTTTACTTTTGGACTAAGTTCTGGCTTTCCATCGACGACTGTTGCAACGTGTAGAGCGGTACTGTGAAGAGTGAGAAGTTGAACGAACCGAGCGGAGGCATATTGAGGCAATAACGGATCAACCCCTCGTTCCAACCTGCGTGATGCCTCCGAAGAAATTCTGTGGCGACGTGAATTCTTAGCTACACATACTTGATTAAAAACTGCTGCTTCGAGTGCGATTTCGGTTGTGGATTGGGTTATCTCAGAAGAAAGTCCCCCCATCGTTCCCGCCAAAGACAGAGGTTGTTCATCATCCCAAACCATTAAATCATCAGCATCTAACTCACGCTCTTGGCCATCTAAGGTAGTAAATTTACGAGCCTTACCAGCGCGCTTAATCGTTAATCCACCTTTAATTTTAGATCTATCAAATGCGTGAAGTGGTTGTCCCATCTCTAGCATCACGTAATTCGTAATATCAACCACTAACGAGATGGACCGCATTCCCATTTTTTCGATCCTTCGACGAATCTTTATTGGAGTCTTGGCTGCTGGATCAAAATTACTCAACGTTCTAAGATAAAAAACCGATGATGTAGATTTATCGGCGATCTTAGCTGACACACCTTTTCCGGTTTCGGGGAATTCAAGATCTCGCAAGCCCTCGATTGGGTCCTTGAATGAGAGCCCTAATGATCCGGCAACTTCTCGCGCAACTCCGCGGATACTTAATGCATAGCCACGATCCGGATTCACTGCTATGTCAAAGATGACATCTCTAACTTCCAAACCCTCAATTGCATCACTGCCTACCTTTGCTTGATCATCGTTGAAAACTAGGATGCCACCGTGATCATCGCTAATACCGAGTTCACGTCCAGAGCAAATCATTCCGTTAGATGTTTTTCCATAGGTTTCACGAGCAGAAATTGCAAATCCTCCTGGTAAAACTGCTCCCGGCAGAGCCGCTACGACGATATCTCCAACAACAAAATTTGTTGCCCCACAAATAACATAACGATCCACACCTTCTCCACAATCTAGAGCAATATAGCGAATTGGCTTCTTGTGATCGGCTAGTTCTTCTATGGAGACAACTCTGGCGAATTTGAGAGGACCCGTGAGATCACTACCCTGGGTAATAATCTCTTCTACTTCAAAACCGACCCGAATGAGAGCATCAGAGATCTGCTCTGGCGTTAAATTTTTTGGGATATCAACAAACTCTTTGATCCACGATAATGGTGCGCGCATTAGAGGCCGACACCAAACTGACGAGTGAAGCGAATATCTCCTTCAACAATGTCATGCATATCAGTTATTCCGTGTCGAACCATAAGAGTTCGTTCTAGCCCCATTCCAAAAGCAAAACCACTATAAATCTCAGTATCGATTCCACATGTAGTTAATACCTTTGGATTCACCATTCCGCATCCGCCCCACTCAATCCAGCGGTTGTTAAAAAATATGTCAACCTCGGCACTTGGCTCAGTGAAAGGAAAAAATGATGGCCTCAACCGAGTTGTAACATCTGGTCCAAACATATGACGTGCAAAATTATCTAGAGTTCCTTTTAGGTGGGCCATTGTTATGCCTTTGTCGATTACCAAACCCTCAACTTGGTGAAAAACTGGGCTGTGAGTAGCGTCCAATTCATCGGCGCGGAAAGTTCGGCCTGGACAAACAACATAGATCGGGGGTTGCTGAGTCAACATAGTTCGGACCTGAACAGGCGAGGTATGTGTTCGAAGAACCATCCCTGATTCAATAGGTTCAATAAAAAACGTGTCCTGCATCGTTCTCGCAGGATGATCGGCGGGGATATTAAGTGCATCAAAATTGAGCCAGCCTGATTCAAGCTCTGGTCCTTCTTCAACAGAAAAACCCTGTTCTATAAAGAAATCAGAGACCTCATTTTTTATGATGGTAATTGGATGTAAACCACCTCGATGTCCACGATTTACTGGAAGGGTGATGTCAACAACTTCCTCAAGCAGAATTTTTTGATCCCTTTGTGCCTCTAATTTTTTCGTTGAATCAGAAATAGATTGCGCAATTAAAACTTTTGCGTCACCAATTAATTTTCCAAAATTCACTTTTTCCTCAGGCGACATGGAACCCAGGGCCCGAGAGGCAATCGCAATCGCTGACTTATCCCCCGAATGAGCGGTTCGAACTAGCTTGAGGGCATCAAGATCTTTTGCCGAGGCGCATGCTTCTTGGGCAAGCTTGACCCATGATGAAATCTCCTCGGCGCGCATGGTCAAACTCTATCTTGTGAGCCTTTATAAGGTCGGTATATTCGACTTTTTGAGGCTCGGGAAAATCAGAACTAATCAGCCGAAAACATTGATAGGTGATACATCACGATCGTTGCAGCAGCCGAAAGATTGAGACTTTCCGCATCTCCTGGCATCGGGATATTTACAACTTCGATCCCTTTTATTGAATCTAGGTTTGACAGTCCCCTAGCTTCATTTCCGAAGACCGCCAGAGTATCTCCGGTTGGTTTGTAATTAACTAATGGACGCGTCCCATCTGCACCTAATGAGATAAGATGAAGATTCAAATTCTTAAGCTCTGAAATATCGATACCCTCAAAGACAGGTACATGCCACAACGATCCAGCAGTACTCCTGACTACTTTAGGAGAAAACATATCGACGCTGCCCGGTGAAGTAATTACTGCGTCCATTCCAAAGGCATCTGCCGAACGTAATATTGTTCCAGCATTTCCCGGATCTTGAATCTCTGAAAGATAAATAAATCTGCGCTTACCATTAAGTTTTATGGCTGAAAGTTCATTTTTAGCGATGGCACAGATGGCTAGGACTCCCTGTGGAGTAATTGTCTCCGACATCTCCTTCATCACATCTTCGCTCACATCTATGACATTGAGTGAGCTGGATAATGGAATACCTTGAACTTGTTCTAATTTTGTCCGACCATTTGGAGTTAAATAAAGAACTTCAATTAAAGGACCCTGGAAGCCAGATTTATTAACTGAAGAGGACAACGCTTCTTTTGCACATTGTAAACCCTCTGCGACAAACTGGCCGGCCTTCTTGCGCTCTTTGACACCCCTAGAACTGATTATAGCCTTAACTCGCGCGATATGTGGCGAGTTAAGGCTCTCAATCATAAGATGATTTTATGCTGATGCGAGGCTCTTACGAGCTACATCTACAAGTGTTTTGAAAGTTGCTGGATCATTAGTTGCAAGTTCTGAAAGAACTCGACGATCAACTTCGACACCTGAAGCCTTGAGGCCTTGGATGAAACGGTTGTAAGTGAGGCCATGTTCGCGACATCCTGCATTAATTCTTTGAATCCACAGGCGACGGAAATCACCTTTCTTGTCTTTACGATCATTGAATGCATAAACCATAGAGTGCGTAACTTGCTCTTTCGCCTTTGTGAAAAGACGTGAACGTTGCCCGCGATATCCGCTAGCTCGTTCTAAAGTTGTACGACGCTTCTTGGCTGCGTGAACACCACGTTTTACTCTCATTTACCTGGCCCCTTACTTCAAACCAAGCATGCGCTTGGCTGTGACTGCGACGGTTGGTTTAGCGGCTGACTCTGTTGAAAGTCGACGAGTTACACGAGAGGACTTGCGCTCAAGTAAGTGGCGCTTTCCCGCGCGCTCGTGCATGATCTTTCCAGAACCTGTAACGCGGAAAGTTTTCTTTGCTCCGCTGTGCGTTTTCATTTTTGGCATCTTTTATGCTCCATCCATTGTCTGCGCAGCTGCGTCGGCTTTCGCCTTGCGTGCTGCCTTTGCCTCTGCAACTGCTTCTGTCTTCTTCTTCGTTGGACCAAGAACCATTGTCATATTTCGTCCCTCTTGCTTGGGAGCAAATTCAACAAAACCAACAGCTGCAATATCTTCTGCAAGACGTTGCAACATCTTGTAACCCAATTCAGGTCGCGTTTGTTCACGTCCTCGAAACTTCATTGTCACCTTGACCTTGTCTCCGCCCTTAAGAAATTTTTCAACCTGGCTACGCTTGGTCTCATAATCATGATTTTCAATCTTTGGCGTTAAACGCACTTCCTTAACCACGATGTGGGTCTGGTTTTGGCGCGCTTCCCGTGCTTTTTGTGCAACTTCGTACTTATATTTTCCGAAGTCCATGATTTTGCAAACAGGTGGAACGGCCTCTGGAGCAATCTCGACTAGATCGAGGCCTACTTCATCAGCCATCTTTAGAGCGGTATCGATATCAACGACTCCAACTTGCTCACCGGTATAGCCGATTAAACGAATTTGAGGCGTGCGAATTCGATCATTAATACGAGGTTCAGTGGTGACTTTGTGCTCCTTCGGTTCGTTAACGCTTTGGTGTAACAGCGCTGCAAAAGAAAACCGCAAGGGCAAGAGAAAAATCTCTTATCCGACAAACCAGCTCGCACGATTGGCGATGAAGGTGGGAGCGGTAACTCCTCTTGCAGTGGTTGTTACTCCACTGGTCTAAGGGCAAGGTTACCCGTTCAGGCTAAAAAGAGGAAATTCAGGCACAAATCCCTTGGTATTTGCCGTTAGCCCCAACAGGAAAACACTCCTCTCCACGACTACCCTTGAACAATGGGAAGAGAGAAAAAAGTTTTTGAGATAACGACGGCTCCTTCTGCCCTGACGCGCGATCAGGCCGGGCGTCAAAAACGGTATTTCATATCCATGATGATTCGAACCGCTTGTTTTATACTCGCCGTTATTTTGCCTAATCCCTATCGATGGTTTGCACTTTTAGGGGCCGTGACTTTGCCTTATTTTGCTGTGGTAATCGCTAATGCTGGCCGTGAAACAATCTCCACCCGAGAAGATATTTTAAAAGATAAACCGCTGGCACTTGATTAATGTCCCCCAAGGAAATCGTTAGTTCGCAGAAAAAGGAATCTTGGCCGGTCTTCAAATCATTGATGGCCTTGATTCTTATCGCTCTTTGCCTGTGGGCTGGACAGTGGCAGTATCACAGAGGCATCGACCGTCATGAAAGAAACACAGAGATCAAGGAACAGATCACGAAGCAAGTTGTATCTTTAAATGCAATACCTGACCTTGCCATCGATCCCGAATCTTCGCAGTGGCGTCTAGTTCGTGCGATCGGTGAGTTCGATGAGAGTCAAGAAATACTTCTTCGAAATCGCTACTTCGAAGGAAAGTATGGATTTGAAGTTTTAACTTTGTTCCGAACTATGTCTGGCGAAAAATTCTGGGTAGACCGCGGATGGGTTCAAGCGGGTGCAACCGCCCTCACTAAACCAGAGATCGTTTCTGTTCCAGTGGGTCAACTAGAAATAGAGGGACGCATTCGCCTTGATTCATCACTTCCCCGAGGCGCCTTCTTTGCAATAAGTTCTGATGGTGAAGGGATAGTTAGTAAATTAAATGCTCAATCTCAGCTAGAAACCGAGAGCTACTACATTGATTTATTGGGTGGTTCACTACCCCAATTAACTCCCGTTGCGCCAGCTCAGTTACCAGAATTAAGTGATGGCCCACATATGGCATATGCCTTGCAGTGGGTCTTTTTCGCAGGTCTAATTCTCTATGGACGGATTTTGATTCGCCGCACCCGTTAGATCTTGGCGGTTATAAAGATCTGAGTACAGACCACCGCGGGAAATGAGCTCATCATGTTTGCCTCGCTCGACTATCACGCCTTTTTCTAGAACTAGAATCTGATCAGCTTCGCGAACGGTACTCAAACGGTGAGCTATAACAATGCTAGTTCTATCTTTAAGTGCATTTGCAAGTGCAGCATGTACTAATTGCTCATTCTCTGAATCCAAATGAGCAGTTGCTTCATCCAGAATGACAATGGATGGAGATTTCAACAGTAATCTTGCGATTGCTAGTCGTTGTTTTTCGCCGCCAGAAAGGCGATGACCTCGCTCACCGACCATTGTGTCGAACCCGTTGGGCAGTGACTTTATGAGATCCCAAATCTGCGCTGCTTTACAAGCCGATTGCATCTGTTCTGTCGTAGCATCGTTTCTCGCATAACGTAGATTTTCTGCAATGCTCTCATGAAAAAGATGGGCATCTTGCATTACGACACCAATTGAGTTGCGAAGAGATTCCAAGGTGATCTCTCGAATGTCCTGTTGGTCAATTTTTATCGATCCGCTCGTCACATCATAGAGGCGAGGAAGCAAAGCACTTATGGTGGTTTTACCTGCACCAGATGGACCCACTAATGCAGTTGTAGTTCCTGCTTCAACAACGAAAGAAATTCCATGTAGTACCTGTCCTGAATCAACAGTTTCGACTTTGGCCACAGATTCTAGGGATGCAAGTGAGATCTCGTTTGCATTTGGATATGAGAAATGAACATCTTTGAACTCAACTTTTCCGATTGTAGATGTAAGAGGCAACGCGCCATCTCGATCTTTCACCATTGGTTCTAAATCAAGGACTTCAAAAACTCGCTCGAAGGATACGAGAGATGTCATCACATCGATCCTGACATTTGAGAGCGCGGTTAGCGGGCCATAGAGACGAGCCAATAGTGCGGTAATTGCAAGAAGCGTGCCAACGGTTAAGCCACCACTGATTGCGAGATGGCCTCCGATTCCATAGGCAAAAGCTGTTGCTACTGCTGCAACACTTGTTAGGGCAATAAAGAAGAGTCGATTGAGCATCGCGGTTTTGATTCCGATGTCTGCAACTCTGCGGGCTCGTACCCGAAAGTTTGTTTGTTCACGTTGTGGCTGTCCAAAGAGTGCCACAAGCATTGCCCCTGAAACATTAAAGCGTTCGGTCATAGTGCTAGACATCTGAGAGTTGAGTGTGAATGACTCGCGAGTAAGTGCCTGGAGTTTACGACCAACCCACTTGGTGGGAAAAAGAAATAATGGCAACATCAGCAGAGAAAAAACTGTTATCTGCCATGACAAAATCATCATCGTTATTCCAACTAGCAACAGACTTACGACATTGCTCACTAATCCAGAAAGAGTTGAGGTAAATGCCTGCTGAGCCCCGATTACATCAGAGTTGATCCGTGAAATAAGTGCGCCCGTTTGGGTGCGCGTAAAAAATGCGATCGACTGTTTTTGTACATGGGAAAAAACTAACGACCTCAAGTCGTATATGAGACCTTCACCGATTCTTGAGGAAAAGTATCGACCTAACATGTTGAATGCAGCATCAGCGATAGCAATCAATCCCACTAGAAATGCGAGTTGAGTTACAACCTGGCCATCTCTAGGAATGACACCATCATCGATCAACTTTTTCAACAACAGTGGAGTTGCAACAATTAAAGCTGCATCTACAACTACTGTGACGAGGTAAATATAGATACTTACTTGATAGGGCTTTGCAAAAGAGAATATTCGACCAACAGTTCCTGGCTTAAGTTTTTGCTCTTTCAGAGATGGATCTGCTGTCATGGAGCGATAGTTGAGCCATGCACCATGCATAGACATCGATTAAACCGTGAAACCTAGAGCGCGAAGCTGATCTCTCCCGTCATCACTAATCTTGTCTGGCCCCCAAGGTGGCATCCATACCCAATTGATTTTTACATCAGTAGTCATTCCAGCAAGTGCTGCCCTTGTTTGATCCTCAATCACATCTTGAAGTGGGCAAGCCGCTGACGTTAATGTCATGTTGAGTATCGCAATATTTGCTTCATCAACCATGACATCATAAATAAGACCAAGGTCAACGACATTGATTCCTAACTCTGGATCAACTACATCCTTCATTGCCTCAGTTACATCATCAATTGAGGTTGTCATTGTGAACTCCTTTTAACATCATCAGTATCCCTTGATTGCCTAATTCTAACGGCTGCATCCCTAAAGGCCATCCATCCCAACAACGCACATTTGATGCGGGCGGGAAACTTTGAGACACCGGCTAATGCCACCGCGTCCTCAAGAATAAGTGGATCCCCCTGCTTAGTACCTTTACTATGCATAAGTTCAATAAATTGCTCTGTAATCGAATCAGCCTGATCTAGGGATTTGTTGAGAAGTAAGTCACTGGCGATTGAAACACTGGCCTGCGAAATCGAACAGCCAACACCGTCCCATGTAATCGACATTACCGCCCCATCCTTGACATTAAGATTTAAAGTTATTTCATCCCCACAACTTGGATTTATGTGGCGCACCTGAACGCCGTACTCTTGTGAAAGCCCTTTATTAAGGGGGTGTTTGTAGTGATCAAGAATCACTTCTTGATAAAGGCTATCTAACTCCATTAGGCAAAATATTTCTGTGCGTTCAGAATGGCGCTTACAAGAAGGTCGCACTCTTCTTCTTGATTGTAAAGATATAAAGAGGCACGAGTAGTTGCAGGCACACCTAACTTGCGAGTCAAAGGCCATGCACAATGATGTCCTGTTCGAACTGCGATGCCCTGACTATCCAAATACTGGCCAAGGTCATGAGGATGTATTTCACCGACAGTAAAAGAAATACAGGAACCTCGAAGCTCCAGATCAGTTGGGCCGATTATTTTGAGCATGGGCACTTTTTGCAACTCATCCAAGAAGTATTTAGTTAAAGCCATCTCATGGCGATTAATCTCATCCATACCGATCTTATTGAGATAATCGATCGCCGCGCCTAATCCAACGGCCTGTGCCATATTCGGCACGCCTGCTTCAAATCTTTTTGGGGCAGGTGCCCAGGTAGCCGATTCCATAGTGACGTTTTCAATCATAGAACCACCATAAAGAAATGGTGGCATCTCTTCTAACACAGAGCTCCATAGAACACCCACGCCAGTTGGACCTATTGCTTTGTGCCCAGAGAAAACAACATAATCAACCCCAAGAGTTTTCACGTCAATCGGCATATGTGGAACAGATTGACATGCATCTAAAACAACAACTGCGCCGACTTCATGCGCGCGAGCAACAATTGCCGCTAAAGGATTAATCGTTCCCAAAACATTAGATTGATGAGTCAACGCCACTACTTTTGTATCCTCTGAAATCACAGTGTTGATCGAACTCAGGTCTAAGCGACCATCAGGTAGTACTTCAAACCAAGAAAGTTTTGCACCGGTTCGGGAAGCAAGTTGCTGCCACGGGATCAGATTTGCATGGTGTTCCATCTCGGTGACAACGATTCGATCCTTTGATGTCAGTGCAAAACGTGAACCCATGGGGGCGTTACCCATTGAATATGCGATCAGATTCAGTGACTCAGTGGCCCCTTTTGTAAAAACAATTTCCTCGATTTTAGCCCCCAAGAAGGAGGCAACTTTGGCACGAGCGCCTTCATAGGCATCAGTTGCCTCTTCAGCTAACTGATGAGCCCCACGGTGAACTGCAGCATTATGTAATCTGTAAAAATCGGATTCAGCCTCAATTACAGAATTTGGTTTTTGACTTGTCGCTCCGCTGTCAAGATAGATGAGTTTTTTCCCACCACGAACCGTTTGCTCAAAGATTGGAAAATCTTTGCGAATAGTTGCGACGTCTAAACTCATATAACTACTTATTTGCTAACGTAATCGGCATACCCATTTGCTTCAAGTTTTTCAGCAAGTTCAGGGCCACCCTGTTCGACTATGCGTCCATTTGAAAACACGTGCACAAAGTCAGGCTTTATATAGCGAAGGATTCTTGTGTAGTGGGTAATTAAAATAACTCCCATGTTGTTAGCATCCTTAGCTCGGTTTACACCCTCAGAGACGACACGTAATGCATCAACATCTAGACCTGAATCGGTCTCGTCCAAAATCGCCATCTTCGGCTTAAGCAATTCTAGTTGCATAATTTCATGACGCTTTTTCTCTCCTCCAGAGAAACCTTCGTTGACGTTTCTAGTTGCAAATGAAGGATCCATACTCAAAGCTTCCATTGCTGATTTCACTTCACCAACCCATGTACGAAGTTTTGGTGCTTCCCCGCGCAGAGCCGTTGCTGCAGTGCGAAGAAAGTTGGATACCGATACACCTGGTACTTCAACTGGATACTGCATTGCTAGAAATAATCCAGCCTTTGCCCGTTCATCAACACTCATTTCAAGTACATCGGCTCCATCGAGAGTTACAGAGCCTCCTGTGATCGTGTACTTAGGATGTCCCGCTATTGAGTAAGCAAGTGTTGATTTTCCTGATCCATTCGGACCCATGATTGCGTGGGTTTCCCCGGACTTGATCGTTAGATCAACTCCTTTGAGGATCTCAACAACTCCGCTATCGGTATCGACCGACACCTGTAGGCCGCGAATCTCTAGTGTGCTCATATTCTTCTCTTCTCTCTCGTGACTAAATCTCTACCGTGACGGAGTTTCCGTCAATTTTTACTGGATAAGTTTCCAGTGCGATATTTGCTGGCAATGTCAACGCCTGGCCCGTTCGAAGATCAAACTCTGCTCCGTGTAACCAGCATTCAATTGTGAAACCAGTTGTCTCCCCTTCGGATAAAGAAGCCTCTGAATGCGAGCATGTATCTTGGATCGCAAAAACTTCCTGACCCACTCTTGCTACACAGATACTTTTACCATTCTTCTCCACCAACACTGGCTTGCCTTCATGAATTTGATCTAGTTGAAGGTCAGACATTCTGGGCCGCCTTTTCCAACTCCGAATCGATGCGATCCATAATTCGATCTTGCACGACCTGATCGCCGATTTCTAGGACTATCTCATTGAAGAATCCACGCACGACTAAACGTCTAGCATCATGAGTAGAAATTCCTCGAGACATTAAATAGAAAAGCTGTTCGTCATCGAATCGACCAGTGGTGCTCGCATGACCGGCACCAATAATCTCCCCTGTTTCAATCTCTAAATTAGGCACTGAATCTGCTCGTGCACCATCACTAAGTAAAAGATTTCTATTTAGCTCATAAGTGTCCGTGCCTTCTGCGGCTGCTCGAATTAGAACATCCCCAATCCAAACTGTGTGTGCATCTTGCCCAGCCAATGCGCCCTTGTAATTAACGTTTGATTTAGCGTGCGGTACCGCGTGATCTACATGAATTCGATGTTCAAAGAACTGTCCCGCTGTTGCGAAATAAACGCCTAAAAGATTCGCTGAGGCTCCAGGTGCAATAAATTCCACTGTCGGAAGAATTCGGACAACATCGCCGCCGACGGTTATGGTGATTGACTTAAAGGCTGCATCTTTGTCTATTACCGCGTGATGTCTAGCGGTATAAACCGATTGAGATTCAAACTCCTGAAGAGTTACAAACTTTAAATCAGCACCAGCAGCTAAGGATATTTCCAGGTCTTCAGCCAAGATCGTGTCGGTCGTGTTCTCGATTATGACTGTGGCTCGCGCGTTTGTCCCCAACGAGATCCTCACTCGCGAAAATTCAGCTGTATCTATAGCCCCTTTAGAACGAGATAAAAAGATCGGTTCGGCAATCTCATAGTTAGATGCAATGGCCAGATGCGAGACAGTCTTTGATGCACCTCTTACACGTTCGATGATCACATCATCACTTGGAGCAAGTGGCTCGAGATCTTCACGAGTAAAGAGCACGCCAGTAGGAAGTGTACTTTTTACAGAAAGAGAAGACCGATCAGACTCAACTGCTTGGCCATCATGTAATCCACGCAGGCGTTTGAGTGGAGTAAATCTCCAAGCCTCTTCACGTCCTGTGGGAGTGAGATAATTTGTTGTTAAAACTGACATTAACCGACGGCACCTTCCATCTGAAGTTCAATTAATCTATTGAGTTCAAGTGCGTACTCCATTGGAAGTTCGCGAGCGATTGGCTCGATGAAACCACGAACAATCATTGCCATCGCTTCATCTTCATTGAGTCCACGTGACATCAAATAAAAGAGTTGATCATCACTGACTTTTGACACTGTCGCTTCATGACCCATTGAAACGTCATCTTCGCGGATATCTACATAAGGATATGTGTCAGATCGTGAAATCGTATCGACCAACAAGGCGTCGCATTTAACTGTGCTCTTGGAATGATGTGCACCTTCTTGCACCTGAACCAAACCTCTGTAAGAAGTTCGTCCCCCGCCACGAGCAACAGATTTTGAGATAACCGAAGATGACGTGTAGGGAGCAGCATGAACCATCTTTGCTCCAGAATCTTGATGCTGACCTTCACCAGCAAATGCAAGTGAAAGAGTTTCACCCTTTGCATGAGGACCCATCAAGAAGATCGCAGGATATTTCATTGTCACCTTCGAACCGATGTTGCCATCGACCCATTCCATGGTTGCGCCTTCGGCACATGTTGCACGCTTAGTCACCAAGTTGTAAACATTGTTTGACCAGTTCTGAATCGTTGTGTAACGAACACGAGCACCCTTTTTGACGATAATTTCAACTACTGCAGAGTGAAGTGAATCTGATTTATAAATAGGTGCTGTGCAACCTTCCACATAATGAATGTATGAATCTTCATCGGCGATGATCAAAGTTCGCTCGAATTGACCCATATTTTCGGTGTTGATTCGGAAATATGCTTGCAAAGGAATATCAACATGTACGCCCTTTGGAACGTAGATAAATGATCCACCTGACCATACAGAGGTATTCAGAGCTGCGAATTTATTATCACCAACAGGGATTACTGTTCCAAAATACTCTTTGAATAGCTCTGGGTGTTCTTTCAAAGCTGTATCCGTGTCAAGGAAAATAACACCTTGAGCTGCTAGATCTTCACGAATTGAATGGTAAACAACCTCAGATTCGTACTGCGCCGCAACACCTGAGACTAAGCGTTGCTTCTCTGCCTCTGGAATACCTAGGCGGTCGTAAGTGTTCTTAATTTCATCTGGCAGATCATCCCAAGTAGTTGCCTGCTTTTCTGTTGAGCGAACAAAATACTTGATTGTGTCAAAAAATATTCCTGAGAGATCTGATCCCCAATTTGGCATAGGTTTCTTCTCAAATAATGTGAGTCCTTTGAGTCTTAGATCGAGCATCCATGAAGGCTCTGACTTCTTTGCAGAGATGTCACGGACGACATCTTCATTGATCCCGCGCTTTGCATTTTCACCAACATCGCTCTTATCTGACCAACCGTATTCGTAGTTGCCAAGACCTTCGAGCTCTGGATGTGCTGTAGTCATGCGCGTTCCCCGTTTCTTGATGTTTTTGATCTGTTAGTAGTCGTAGATGCCTTTGGAATAAATGTTGTGCAGACACCATCACCGTGAGCGATAGTGGCTAGCCGCTGAACATGTGTTCCCAAAATTCTTGATAGAGCAGAGGTTTCTGCTTCACATAGTTGTGGAAATTCCGCCGCAACGTGTGCAATTGGGCAGTGATGCTGAATTAACTCCTGACCCATTGTTTTGCTATCAACACTTGCCGCATAACCTTGCTCAGTCAAAAATGATGCGAGAGCCGCTGTTTTGTTTGAACTCTTTCCAATCGAATCCAATGCCTTGCGCTCAATATCATCGGCACGTGATTGAGCAAATCCCTCGACCAACTGTTCGCCAGATTGCGAAGACATGAATTTAAGAGCAGCAACTGCTAAATCATCGTATGAATGTTCAAACTGTCCGCGACCTTTATCTGACATGACAAAAACTTTTGAAGGACGGCCTCTGCCACGAATAGCAGCAGCTCGCGGTTCACGTGCCTCTATAAGTCCATCGGCGATTAGAAGTTCTAAGTGTCTTCGAATTCCAGTAGGAGTCAGAGCAAGGCGCTGACCTAGGATTGCTGCAGTAGAAGGTCCATTTTCCAGAATTGAGCGGGCTACTAAATCGCGTGTACGGGAGTCATCACCGGCGATCATCGAACCCGTCATTTTCACAACACTATTGTGTCGTAATTCGACACCTCTTGCCAGTTGGAACGCGCGGGGCTTGGCAATCAATAGGCTTGACCTATGTCCCGCACCTCCGTCGTAAGACCGAGATTCTCAGCTGCCAGAATTTTGATACCGGCCAGCGGGCTCCTGCTCTTTTTACAGGCTGCTTTAGTTGTCACAGGCGGAGCCGTTCGATTGACGGGTTCTGGCCTTGGTTGTCCAACATGGCCTGAGTGCACACCCGGTTCTTACACCCCAGTTCCCCACCAAGCCGAACCCGTGCTCAACGTTTGGATCGAGTTCGGAAATCGAATGCTCACTTTCGCACTTGTACTTGCTTCACTACTACTTCTTATTTGCGTTTTTAAAAGTGGAAGAAGAGATCTTCGTCTAATGGCGGTGGGCCAATTTTTAGGAATATTTGGCCAGGGAATTTTAGGTGGGATTACTGTGCTGACAGATCTCAACCCAATTCCTGTTGCATTGCATCTTTTGTTGTCCATGGTCTTAATCGCCGGAGCTTCATCAATTCATGTACGTCGATATGAGCCATCGATAAGTATTGATGCCCATAGATTAACGAAATTGCTTGCCAGTTCACATGTGGCAATAGTCTTTTTAGTCATGATTCTAGGAACAGTTGTAACTGGATCAGGCCCGCATGCTGGTGATGCCCAGGCTCAACGCTTTTCATTTGACATAAGAACTGTCGCGATTTTGCATGCCGACTTTGTCATCTTCCTCTTTGGGTTAACTATTGCTTTTTACGTGGCTGTAGGCACAACTCAACAAACAAAAATAAAACTGCGCACATTTACAATCCTTGCTCTAGCCCAAGGATTCATCGGTTACGTCCAATATTTCTTGGGTGTACCAGAGCTGATTGTTGGTTTTCATCTATTGGGAGCAGCGATTTTATGGATTAGTGCGTGGAGAGTATTTCTATCATCGAGAATAAGAATGGATACCAAATGAACAAACCAACAGGTTGGACGCCACTTGATGATCGAGCCGTTACTTATGCACGTGCACTGGCAGCCGATGCAGTCCAGAAAGTTGGAAATGGTCATCCAGGTACGGCAATGTCACTTGCTCCAGTTGCTTACACTCTTTTCCAGCGTCACTTAAAACATGATCCCAATGATCCACAATGGCTAGGACGAGATCGATTCATTCTTTCGTGCGGTCACTCATCCCTTACTTTGTACATTCAACTTTACCTCAGTGGCTATGGCCTAGAAATGGCGGACTTAGAAAACTTTAGAACATGGGGCTCATTAACCCCTGGACATCCAGAGTTTGGACATACAGCTGGTGTGGAGATGACAACTGGTCCTCTGGGTCAAGGAGTTGCAACCGCTGTTGGCATGGCTATGGCGGCGCGATTTGAACGAGGGTTATTAGATCCAGATGCGCCGCAATCACAATCGATTTTTGATCACAGTATTTGGGTTATCTGCTCAGATGGTGACTTACAAGAAGGTGTAAGTGCTGAGGCTTCCTCATTGGCTGGCACGCAAAGCTTGGGTTCTTTAAATGTTATCTATGACGATAATAGAATTTCGATCGAGGGCGATACTCACAATGCTTTTACAGAAGATGTTTCTGCTCGTTATCTGGCATATGGCTGGCATGTAATCGATGTGCCAGCACAGACTAATGGGGATGTTGATCTTCTTGCCTTAGATGCGGCAATGGATTTAGCGAAAAAAGAGTTGAACAAACCAACATTGATTCGAATGAAATCTGTAATTGCTTGGCCAGCGCCTAACGCACAGGGAACCGCAGCCTCACATGGTTCAGCGTTAGGAACAGAAGAGATTAAAGCTACAAAAATAGCTCTAGGTTTAAACCCTGAAGAAAGTTTTGCTATGCCTGCCGAAGTACTTGCTCACGCGCGCGAGGTAAAAGAGCGTGGTGCAAAGAAACGAGCCTCGTGGGAAACATCTTTTGCGTCATGGGCCGACGCACAACCCGAGAGGGCGAAACTTCTGACACGATTGCTAGCAAAGAAACTGCCAAGCAACTGGGATAGCACAATTCCAGTCTTCGCTGCTGGAAAAGATTTGGCCACTCGAGCAGCATCAGGTGAAGTTATCAACGCAATTGCAGAACATTTACCGGAGTTTTGGGGTGGATCAGCTGATTTAGCGGGATCAAATAACACCAGCATTAAAGGTGCGCAATCGTTTCTTCCAGCAAATAGTGCTATTGCTCAGGCTAATCCTTATGGTCGCATTATTCACTTTGGTATTAGAGAGCACGCTATGGGTGCGATCCTCAATGGAATCACACTTCATGGTTTAACTCGAAGTTTTGGTGGAACCTTTGCAGTATTTAGTGACTACATGCGCCCAGCGGTGCGATTAGCCGCACTAATGAACATCACTTCTATTTTTATCTGGACACATGATTCAATCGGCGTCGGCGAAGATGGTCCAACACATCAACCCATAGAACATTTTGCGGCTCTACGAGCTATTCCAGGTTTAGATGTTGTCCGCCCTGGTGATGCAAATGAAGTTGCACAAGCGTGGAAAACAATCGTGAACCGCAATCGCCCCGTAGGTATTCTGCTATCGCGACAAAATCTTCCGGTATTTGACCGAACAATCTATGGAAGCGTCGAAAATGTTTCCAAAGGCGCATACATTCTAAAAGATGTCCAGGATCCTCAAGTAATTCTGATAGCAACTGGCTCTGAGGTTAGCCTTGCAATTGATTCTGCGATTGCACTTGAATCTGAAGGAATAAGGGTTCGAGTGGTTAGTGCGCCATGCCTAGAGTGGTTCGAAGAACAAGATCAAAAATACAAAGAGAGCGTGCTCTCCCCCGAAGTTGTTAAAGTGAGTATTGAGGTTGGAATTGCGCAAGGATGGCATAAATACATTGGAGAAAAAGGCCTGGCGATCTCTCTTGAACATTACGGTGCTTCTGCGGATGCGAAGAGACTTTTTAAAGAGTTTGGATTTTCTGTTGAAAACATCGTTGCAAAAGTCAAAAAGGTGATTAAGTGAAGATAGACGAGCTGAAAAACTGCCCCACCTCTTTCTGGCTTGATGACTTATCTAGGGCAAAAATTACCGGCACCGACCCACACTCTCTTCCATCCCGCCTCTCTACATCAGCTGTTGTAGGTGTGACGACAAATCCGAGTATTTTCAGTGCCGCTATCAGTTCTGGTTCTGAGTACGCCGAAGATATAAAGCTCATGAAGGGTTCTTCAGTTGACGATGTCATCGAGAAATTAACTACCGATGATGTACGTGACGCTTGTGATCTTTTATATCCCATTTTCAAAAGTAGTGGCGGCAAAGACGGACGAGTCAGTATTGAAGTAGATCCGCGACTAGCCCATAACACGCAGGCAACTATTGCAGCTGGGATAAAACTATCGAAGATCATCGATAGAGCTAATGTAATGATCAAAGTTCCGGCAACAGTTGAAGGCTTGCCAGCTATAACAGCCCTTCTCGCCGCTGGCATTAGTGTCAACGTAACTCTAATTTTTTCAATTAAGCGTTACGGTCAGGTGATCGATGCATTTATGAAAGGTGTTCAAGATTGCAGTAATCCTGGCCAAATTCACTCTGTAGCATCTTTTTTCATAAGCAGGATCGATTCTGCGATTGACTCTCAACTAAAACAGATCGGCTCACCGCAGGCTTCATCTCTCTTGGGTAAAGCTGCAATAGCCAACGCTCATCTTGCCTACCAATTATTTGAGGAAAAATTCAGTACTCCTAAGTGGAAAGAACTTGAATCAAAGGGTGCTCACAAACAAAGACCATTGTGGGCCTCTACTGGTGTCAAAGACCCTTCTTACTCCGATACAACCTATGTAGTTGAATTAATCGCCCCAGATACCGTCAACACTATGCCGCAATCCACACTCGATGCACTCATCGATCACGGCGTATTACGCGGTGACACGATCACAGGTAAATATCTAGAAGCGGTAACCGTCCTTAAGGGATTATCTGAGTTAAATATTTCTTTAGATGAGGTGACCAATGAGCTTGAAATTGACGGTGTCAAGAAGTTTGCACAGGCTTGGGAAGAACTTCTAAAAAATGTTGAGACTGCACTTAACGAATGATTAAAATTAGCGGACCTTCTCTGTCCAAGATTGATCGATCCTCAACTGAATACAAAGCATTAGTAGATGCACACACAAGATTAGCCAGAAAAGATGCAACTTTATGGGGCGCACAGGCCGAAGTAGAGGCAGCCACAAGACTTAATTGGGTAGATCTACCAGAAAGCTCGCGTGAACTCTTGCCTACTTTAGATGCACTTGCGGCGAAACATCGTGATAAGAATTTCATCGTTTTATGCGGAATGGGTGGCTCCTCTCTGGGTCCTGAAGTGATAGCAGCAACCTATGAAAAACAGTTATTCATTTTGGATTCCACTGATCCTGAACATGTACATCGCGCTTTAGGCCATGATCTTGCTAAAACTCTGGTAATAGTGAGCTCTAAATCAGGTTCAACGATAGAAACAGCTTCTCAACGATCAATTTTTGAAGATGCCTTTAAAAGGAAATCCCTCGATCCAACCTCACACATGGTTTTTGTTACAGATCCTGGCTCACCATTAGATAAGCAGGTTCGTGAACAAGGTTTCTCTATTGTCACTGCCGACCCTAATGTCGGCGGTCGATTCAGTGTACTTACCGCCTTTGGACTAGTCCCCGCGTCGTTAATCGGCGTCGATGTCTCTCTTTTGCTCGACGGTGCAAATGATGCAAAAGAAGCATTTTTATTAGATCCACAATTGGTATGCGATATTGCCTACTTGCTGTCCTATGTAAGTAATCAATACATTTCATTGACTGATGCCAACAGTGGAATGCCGGGCTTAAGTGATTGGATAGAACAACTAATTGCAGAGTCCACAGGAAAAAATAAAGTTGGTCGTTTGCCAGTTGTGGTAAAAGATCCAAGTGAAATAAACCCAAACATAGCTTTTCACGTATCTTTTAATGCAGAGGCAGATTTGGTAGTCGAAGCAACCTTGCCTGCTCAATTTCTGATTTGGGAGTGGGTAACTGCATTAGTTGGTTTTGCATTAAAAGTTGATCCTTTTAATCAGCCAAATGTGACGGAGGCAAAGGATGCTACCTCTGCACTTTTGAAGCAGTGGAAAGGTGCTAAACCCAAGTTTCTCCCCGATCAAATTGACTCCAGGGTAGAAATCTACGGCGAAGGTTTAGATATCAAAGATGCCCTGCAACGATTGATCGCTGCGATTCCAAAAAATGGTTACATCGCAGTTATGGCATATCTAGATCGCCTTAATGATTCTAAGATTGCAGATCTACGTTCTATTCTCTCTGAAAAATCAAAAAGACCTGTAACTTTTGGTTGGGGTCCACGCTTTTTGCATTCAACAGGACAGTTTCATAAAGGTGGCCAACCCAATGGTGTTTTTCTTCAATTAACAGGTGAGTGCGAGCAAGACATAGAAATTCCGGGACAAATATTTGGTTTAAGAGAGTTAATTGCTGCACAGGCGATTGGAGATGCAAATGCCTTATCCCTCAGGAAATATCCACTACTGCGATTTAACCTTCAACAACGAGGATCCGGTATAGAAAGCGTCTTAGCTGCTGCTAAATCACTCTAAAGTTTTATTCGTCGTCACCGCGAAGTTTACGAAGTGCTTCCTGAAGAAGTCTCTCACCCTCTGAATCTGTACGTCGTTCCTTCACATAGGCAAGGTGTGTCTTATAAGGCTCATTTTTAATCGGGCTAGGTGGATTATTGCGATCTCTACCGGCTGGGTATCCGCACTTTGGACAATCCCATTCAGCTGGAATCACAACAGTCTCTTCTACTGCAAAAGAGGGACGTACTTCATGTCCATTTGCACACCAATAAGAAACATAGGCGCGAGCAATTGAATCTCCGCGTTCTGCCTCGCCCATTGGGCCAGCACCAACACGACTTCCACGAATTGCACTTGCCATATGTTTCTCCCTTGATTCCTAGATAACGCGATTTCTTAATCAAAAACTATTTACACGTGAGTATTAAATAAGTCTGAACTTACTTAATCTGAAACTATTTTAGTAAAAGTGAGAGCGCTACAACGAGGGAAAACCAGAGACCACCAGCAACGATAGTTATTCGGTCAAGGTTGCGCTCTACAACAGATGATCCACCGTAGTTGGAGGAAATGCCCCCGCCAAATAGATCCGAGAGCCCGCTTCCCTTGCCTTTGTGCAAAAGCACCAAGAGAATCATGAGAGTACTTGTAATCATTAATGCAATTGAGAGACCTAGTATCACTTTTCTAAAACTCCTAGTTCGTAGAGGGTAAGGATACCCGCCTAATTGGGTAAATGTTTACTCGACCACCGCGTAGAACTTGACGATCTTGGCCAATTCCTCAGGATCTAGGCTAGCTCCACCGATCAAAGCGCCATCAACGTCATCTTTTTTCATGATTTCTACGATGTTCGAAGACTTCACCGATCCTCCATAGAGAATCCGCATATTGGCTGCGATCTCGACCGATCCTATATTTTCAATTTCCTCGCGTATGGCCGCACAGACTTCTTGAGCATCTTCTGGAGTAGCCGTCTTGCCAGTACCTATTGCCCACACCGGTTCATAAGCAATTGCAATTTTCTTTAGCTCCGGCTTTGTAAAACCCTCTAATCCTGCGCGCACTTGGCGAACAACATGAGAAACATGCATTCCTGACTCGCGTACAGCCAGCTCTTCGCCTACACAAAATATAGGCGTAAGTTCATTTGCTAAGGCAGCTTTAATTTTTCGATTAATTAAAGAATCAGTTTCATTATGAATTCCACGTCGCTCTGAATGTCCAATCACAACATATGTACAGCCAAGTTTTTTCAGCATCGACCCAGAGATATCCCCGGTAAAGGCGCCACTACTTTCCGGAGATAGATCCTGTGCGCCGTATAAAAGACGTAAGCGATCTCCATCAACCAGAGTTTGAATAGAACGAATATCAGTAAATGGCGGAATGACGGCAACATCTACAGCGTCATAGTCTTTATCCTCTAAACCATAGACCAGTTTTTGAGCAACTGCTATCGCCTCCAGATGATTTAAATTCATCTTCCAGTTACCGGCCATCAATGGTTTGCGCATCTAAATCTCCTCTAGTTACTTCGTGTTTTCAAACTTTGCTATGCCAAATCTAACGCAACTAGCCCCGGAAGTTGCTTACCCTCTAGATATTCCAGAGAAGCACCTCCACCTGTAGAAATATACCCAAATTGTGAATCCTGAAAACCCAATGTACGAACAGCCGCGGCCGAATCTCCTCCCCCAACGACACTGATGCCTTGTACCTGTGTTAGGGCCTGTGCGATTGTCTTTGTTCCTCCCGCAAAGTTTGGAAACTCGAAAACGCCCATCGGTCCATTCCAAAAAACTGTTTTACATTTAACAATCTCATCAGCAAAGCTCTGTGCCGAAACTGGTCCAATGTCTAGTCCCATTTGATCTGCCGGAATCTCATCAACGCCTACCAATGTGCCAGAAGCATCAGCTGAAAATGAGGGAGAGACAACTATGTCCGTTGGAAGAAGTAATCTAACACCGCTATTTTTCGCCTTCTCAATTAACCCCTTCACTACATCCAACATATCGTTTTCTACTAATGAAGAGCCGATCTCCTTGCCCTGGGCTTTCAAGAATGTAAAGACCATTCCGCCACCGATTGCTAAAACATCTACTTTCCCAAGTAGGTTTTCAATTACAGCGAGCTTGTCAGAGATCTTTGCTCCTCCAAGAACTACGCCATATGGTCGCTCTGGATTATCTGTTAACGATTTGAGAACCTTAACTTCTTCTGCAATTAGTGTTCCTGCCGCATGCGGAAGAAGCTTGGGAAGATCAAAGACGGAAGCGTGTTTGCGGTGCACCGCCCCAAAACCATCTCCGACGTAAAAATCTGCCAACAACGATAACTGCTGAGCAAAGTTTGAACGTTCGACATCATCTTTACTCGTTTCAAAAGACGAGAAGCGAATATTTTCTAGTAGAAGAATCTCCCCTGATTTTAATGAGTTAGCAGATTGCGAAACTGCTGACCCTGTAATCTCACCTGAAAACTTAATTTCTTGTTTAAGGAGTTCACCCAACCGTCTGGCCACTGGGGCTAAGGAAAACTCATCCGATGGGCCGTTTTTAGGGCGCCCAAGATGGGCACCAATTACAATCGATGCACCTTTACTCAACAAGAGTTTAATAGTTGGCAGGGAAGCTTTGATTCGACCATCATCTTTAATTACCCCATCTTTAATGGGCACATTAAGATCACATCGCAGAAAAACCCGCTTACCCTCTAAATCAACAGTTGAGATTTCTGGCATTACAGAGTTTTGCCAATGTAACCGATTAGGTCAACAAGGCGGTTTGAGTATCCCCACTCATTGTCATACCAACCGACAACTTTTACCTGGTTAACGATAACTTTTGTTAAATCCGAGTCAAAAATACATGATGAAGGATCTGTAACGATATCTGAAGAGACGATTGGGTCTTCAGTGTATGAAAGATATCCCTTGAGCTCTCCCTCAGCAGCAGCCTTCATTGCAGCATTAATCTCTTGTGCGGTCGCTTCTTTTGCCAATTCAACTGTTAAGTCCGTTGCAGATCCCGTTGGGATCGGTACTCTCATGGCATAGCCATCAAGTTTGCCTTTGAGCTCTGGAAGAACAAGTGAGATTGCCTTTGCCGCCCCTGTCGATGTGGGAATCATGTTTGTTGCAGCCGCGCGTGCCCGTCGTAAATCCTTATGAGGAAAATCCAAGATTGGTTGATCATTTGTGTAGGCATGAATAGTTGTCATTAAGCCTTTTACAATTCCCCAGTTGTCATTGAGTACTTTTGCCATTGGCGCAAGACAGTTAGTTGTACATGATGCATTCGAAATAATGTGATGCTTAGTTCCATCGTATTTAAGGTGATTTACACCCATAACAATTGTTATATCTTCATCCGTTGCCGGCGCTGAGATAATTACTTTCTTTGCTCCGGCGGTAATGTGCTTTTGCGCATCAGCAGCCTTTGTGAAAATCCCAGTTGATTCAATTACCACGTCGGCCTTAACTGATGCCCATGGAAGATTTGCTGGGTCACGCTCTGAAAATACTTTAATGGTCTTTCCATCAACGGTGATCGAATCATCGGTAAAAGTAACTTTCAGACCGAGGCGACCTAGAATAGAATCATATTTAAGTAGGTGGGCAAGAGTTTCATTTGGGGTCAGGTCGTTAATTCCAACAATATTGATATCTGGGTTTGTAAGGCTGGCGCGAAAGAAATTGCGCCCGATGCGTCCAAAGCCGTTTATTCCTACATTAATCATGATTGAGTCCTTCGTTCTAGTGGGGCTCTCGGTCATAATGACGAAACCCCGTTATTGGTGGTTGATACATCTGCCACAACATTGGGGTCTTAAGGTGAACCTTATCAGTGAGACGGTCGACACAGTTGCCTCTATGGCGATCAATTGAGCAGGTCTGGAGATAATCCGCTCTCAGTATCTGGAATTCCTAACTCTGCAGCGCGCTTATCGGCCATCGCTAATAGTCGACGAATGCGTCCAGCGATCGCATCTTTCGTCATTGCAGGAGTGGCTAACGAACCAAGCTCTTCCAAAGATGCTTGACCATGATTGATTCGCAGCTCCCCTGCCTCCTTTAAATGATCAGGAATTGTAGGTCCCAAAATCTCCATCGCCCTTTGAACTCTGGCCGCTGCGGCCACAGCAGCCCGGGCTGATCGACGTAGGTTTGCATCATCAAAATTTGCTAGTCGATTAGCAGTCGCTCGAACTTCTCGACGCATTCGACGCTCTTCCCAAGCCATCACACTTTCATGTGCGCCAAGGCGTGTGAGTAAAACTCCGATCGCATCCCCATCACGAATAACAACTCGATCTACACCGCGCACCTCACGAGCCTTTGCGCTTATTCCCATACGACGCGCAGCGCCAACTAAAGCCAACGCAGCTTCTGGACCTGGGCAAGTGATCTCTAATGAAGATGAACGACCTGGTTCTGTCAGGGAACCGTGAGCGATAAATGCGCCACGCCATGCTGCTTCAGAATCACAGATTGCAGCAGAGACTACTTGTGGTGGAAGTCCTCTAACCGGGCGACCGTTTGAATCAACAAGTCCTGTTTGGCGCGCTAGTGCATCGCCTTCATTAATTACGCGAACAACATAGCGAGAGCCTTTACGTAGGCCTCCAGATGATAAGACCGCTAAATCCGATTCATGACCGTAGATATCGGAGATATCTTTACGCAATCTTCTGGCACTCTGGGACGTATCTAACTCAACTTCAATGACTATCTTGCCTGCTACCAAATGCAATCCTCCTGCAAAACGAAGAAGGGCGGAGACTTCGGCTTTTCGGCAACACGGCTTAGTTATTGCGATGCGCGAAAGCTCATCCTTTACTGATGCAGTCATTGCCATGGCGTAATCCAACCAGTTACTGCAGGGGAATGTGGCTCAAACTGAAAAAATTTTCTGACGTGAGATCTCTCAACCTTAGGTTGATACTTGAATCAAGATCACTTTATTTTGAATATTCTTATTCACGGCCAACGTCACGATGAGTTGGGTGAGCCGAAATTTCACTTCCGAATTCATTGAGTTGTCGAGCAATTTCGGCAGTAATCGCGACGCTTCGATGTTTGCCACCCGTGCATCCGACTGCAATTGTTACGAATTTCTTACCCTCTCGTAGATATCCCGTCAACATCGAGTTCACTAGGTGAACGTAGTCGGATACAAACTTGGCTACACCCTCACTACCTAAAACCGCTGAACTAACTTGTGGCGTTAACCCTGTTAAAGGACGTAAATCTGGATTCCAATGCGGATTCGGAATAAAACGGCAATCCAAAACAAGATCTGCATCAACTGGAATTCCGTATTTATAGCCAAAAGAAAGCACGTTAATTCGAACGCCTTGAATCTTCCCTTTTCCGAAGATTTCGCCGACTCGTTTTTCTAACTGATGCACATTCAAATTGGTTGTATCGATAGCAACATCAGATTGTGACCGGACCTCTTCGAGTTTTTCGCGTTCACGAGAAATCCCGTCAACAATACGATCTTGTCCCTGAAGAGGATGGGGACGCCTGGTTGATTCAAAACGCTGAACTAAAGCCTGATCCGTCGCATCAAGAAATACTAAACAATACGGTAATGACTCTGATTTCAATTGCGCCAAAGCCAGTGATAGTTCATCAAAAAACTCTCCACCACGCACATCGACAACAACAGCGAGCTCTTTACCCTGTGGTCCTGTTCCATTAGTAACTAATGCCGAGATCAGGGCAGGAGGCAAGTTATCTACGACGTACCAACCTAGATCTTCAAGAGCATGCGCAACCGTTGATCTTCCCGCGCCGGACATGCCGGTCAGGATCAGGGTTTCGTTTGAACTCATGGACTAATTATCGCTGATTTCACCAGTTTCGGTGTTCACTTTCTGAGTAGAAATTCCCTCTAAATAGCTTTCAATCACAGATGCAATCTTGCCCCCGATGCCTGGTGTAGCAGCGATCTCCTCTACGGATGCTTTTCGGATAGCCGCTACAGAACCAAAGCGTTCTAATAGGGAGGCTCTTCGAGCAGAACCCAATTGTGGAATCTCATCCAAAATCGATTCCAACATAATCTTTGATCGCCTGGAGCGATGGAAAGTGATTGCAAAGCGATGAGCTTCATCTCTTATTCGCTGTAGGAGATAGAGACCTTCGCTGTTGCGGGGAAGAATTAGTGGGTCTTTCGAACCAGGTATCCACACCTCCTCCAAACGTTTGGCTAGTCCACATAGTGCAATATCTGTAATTCCTAATTCATCTAAGGCGCGTTGAGCGGCAGCTACTTGTGGTTGCCCACCATCGACAACGATCAATTGAGGCGGATAGGCAAACTTCCTGGGCTTTCCACCGAGCTCTGCAACCTCTGCTTCATTCTCCTTACGATCATCGAGTAAACGCTTCAACCTGCGAGTAATCACTTGATGCATCGCTCGGGTGTCGTCAAAGCCTTCGCTGGTATCAATTATAAATCGCCGGTATTCACTCTTTTTGATCATCCCATCTTCAAAAACCACCATCGATGCAACCACTGAAGTTCCTGAGATGTTTGAAATATCAAAACACTCGATTCGAAGAGGAGTACGTCCTAAGTTGAGGTGCTCTTCGATCTCAGTAAGAGCTTTACCACTTACCGCTGCATCTGTTGCTCGCTTACTCAAATATTGAATTAAGGAATATTGAGCATTTCTCTTAACAGTGCTTAAGAGTTCAACCTTTTCGCCTCGTTGTGGAACTTTGATCTCCACTTTGGTCGAACCGATTTGACCCAGCCACTGTTCTAGCTGTTCTTTATCGGCAGGATCAGAACTTATGTATATGTTGCGTGGAACCGCGATTGCCCCCGTTCCATAGATTGAATACAAAAGAGCCGTTAATTCATCTTGGCCTTCAAGCACCATCTCTTGATCTACGATCCACGACCTTGAACCCTTTACCGATCCACGCTGCATGGAAAAGATTGAACCTGCCGCATGAAAACCATCGTGATAAATAGATATGAAATCTCCATCTAAATCATCAGAGAAATTTCCCTCTGTCGATTTTTGAGCCTTTTCAAAGGATTCAATCTGATCTCTTAGTCGAGCAGCTCTTTCAAACTCCTCGTTTGTCGCGGCTGTATTCATCTCTTCATGAAGTTTAGGAAGAATGTTTTCCATGCCCGAGTCCATGAATTCATTGAGTCGACCGGCTAATTTCTTATGCTCTTCCTGTGAAATCCAACCAACACATGGTGCAGCGCATTTCCCGATATCCCCCAACAAGCATTGACGTTTGCTGCGTTGAGCGCGCGTGAAATTTGATGATGAGCAAGATCTCACTGGAAAGACTTTTAGCAAGACATCAAAGGTATTTCGCAGAGCCCACGCATTTGTATATGGACCGAAATACTTCAAGCCAGGACGTTTGTCTTTGCGCGTAATGAAGATCATTGGATACTCATCATTAAGGGAAAGTGCCAAGTATGGATAGGACTTGTCATCTTTAAATTGGACGTTGTACTTAGGCTGATACTGCTTAATCCAACTAAACTCTAAAGCTAACGCCTCTAACTCTGTGCTGACGATTGTCCAGTCAACACGTACAGCTTCATGAACCATGCGATTAGTTTTTGTTGCAAGATTTGCTTGAAAGTAGTTGCTCAAACGATTCTTAAGATTCTTTGCCTTACCAACATAAATGACCTTGTCTTGCTTGTTGTAAAAGCGATAGACCCCTGGATGCTCGGGAATGTTGCTAGGCCGATAACTCTTCGGATCTGCCATCAGACTACTTCTTCACAGCAACTTTTCGATTAGTTTTTAGAATCTCACCCAAGAACTGACCTGTGTAACTCTCTTTAACCGAAGACACTGTTTCCGGAGTTCCTTCTGCCACGACCATTCCTCCACGAAATCCACCTTCAGGTCCCATATCAATGACCCAGTCAGAGCATTTAATGACATCTAAGTTATGTTCAATTACTACGACCGTGTTTCCCGTATCTACTAAACGGTTAAGAACAGTCAAAAGCTTATTTACATCTTCAAAGTGCAATCCAGTCGTGGGTTCATCAAGAACATAAATAGTTCGACCGGTAGAGCGACGCTGCAGCTCGGTTGCAAGCTTTACACGTTGAGCCTCTCCCCCAGACAGTGTTGGCGCTGACTGGCCGAGTCGAACGTATCCAAGTCCAACATCGTTAAGTGTCTTTAAGTATCGAGCAATAGCTGGAACAGATTCAAAAAATCCACCTGCCTGTTCAATAGGCATGTTAAGAACTTCGGCAATAGTTTTACCTTTGTAATGAACTTCTAAAGTTTCGCGGTTATAACGCGCTCCATGACAGACTTCGCACGGTACGTAGACATCGGGAAGAAAGTTCATTTCAATTGTGATGGTTCCATCACCAGAACAGTTCTCGCAGCGCCCACCTTTAACGTTAAATGAGAATCGCCCTTGCTGATAACCACGAATTTTTGCTTCACTAGTTTCTGCAAACAGTGCACGAATTTTATCGAATACACCTGTATATGTGGCGGGATTTGATCTGGGAGTTCGTCCAATAGGTGATTGATCTACATGAACCACTTTATCCAAATGCTCAACACCGGCTACCGTTCGATGTCTGCCAGGAACCAAACGTGCACCATTTAGTTTGTTTGCTAAAACTACATAGAGAATGTCATTTACAAGGGTAGATTTTCCAGACCCACTGACACCCGTCACGGCAACAAAAACACCTAAAGGTACTTCAACTTCGATGTCTTTAAGGTTGTTCTCTTTGGCACCTTTTATAACAAGTTTACGTTTAGGATCTATATCGCGACGTTTTTTTGGGATCTCAATTGATTTCCTCCCAGATAGATATGCGCCAGTTATTGACTCTTTTGAATTTATGAGATCTTCATAGCTTCCCGAAACGACAACATGTCCACCATGCTCGCCAGCTCCTGGTCCAATATCTACGATCCAGTCGGCTGTGCGAATAGTCTCTTCGTCGTGCTCAACAACAATTAACGTATTGCCCAAGTCTCGAAGACGTGTCAACGTCTCAATTAAGCGTTTATTGTCGCGTTGATGTAATCCAATAGAGGGTTCATCTAATACATAGAGAACACCAACTAAGCCACTACCAATTTGAGTGGCAAGGCGAATTCGTTGGGCCTCTCCTCCAGATAGAGAACCTGCAGGCCGTGCAAGGGAGAGATAGTCCAGACCAACGTCTAGAAGGAAGCCAAGTCGTGCATGAACTTCTTTCATTACGCGCTCGGCTATTTGGGCCTCACGTTTGTTCAACTTGATCTGCTTCAAAAATACTGCGCAATCGGCGATAGAGAGTTCACAAATCTCTGCG
>Ga0209442_1000186_pt1 | contig 37747 bp, 38 predicted proteins | sample LauGreSBDMM110DD_2_FD_187565 | JGI IMG/M metagenome (GOLD analysis project Ga0209442, IMG submission 187565) | Freshwater lake microbial communities from Lake Michigan, USA - Sp13.BD.MM110.DD (SPAdes) (version 2) | ecosystem: Environmental > Aquatic > Freshwater > Lake | place: Lake Michigan...
GGCTGTATCTGGGAAAAAGTAGTGTTTGGGCGTTATTTATTTGCGCATAGTTTTTTCTGGGAAGACGTGTTCAGTATGTTGGTGCTGGCTTTGCATACCGCATATTTGTTTGCGTTATTCAGTGGCAGTCTCTCAGTGAAAGAGCAAATGCTATTAGCCTTAGCGGCTTACGCAACCTACATCATCAATGCCATACAATTTTTGCTTAAGCTGCGCGCAGCCAGATTGCAATCCCAATCGCAAGGTGAATCTGAAAATCAAAGTGTAAAGCCGCAAGGGGTAATTGCATGAATGCCGTTATTCCTATCAAGCCTACAGGTGGCTGTAGTGATGCACCAGTTCTCCGCGAGCGCGGTCAACGTGAAGTATTTTGCGGACTAACCGGCATCATCTGGTTACATCGTAAAATACAAGATGCATTTTTTCTTGTAGTGGGTTCACGCACATGCGCACACTTAATTCAATCTGCTGCCGGTGTCATGATTTTTGCAGAACCAAGATTTGCCACCGCAATTATTGATGAACGTGATTTAGCTGGATTGGCTGATGCACATGCAGAACTTGATCGCGTAGTAAAACGTTTATTAGAACGTCGCCCTGATATCAAGATGTTGTTTCTGGTGGGCTCATGTCCTTCAGAAGTGATTAAGCTAGATCTCTCACGTGCCGCAGAGCGACTCTCAAAAGAGTTTCTTCCGAATGTACGCATACTTAATTATTCAGGTAGCGGCATAGAGACCACCTTCACACAAGGTGAAGATGCGTGCCTCGCATCCTTAGTTCCACAATTACCAGCATCACAAAGTAATGCAGCACCATCACTCATGGTAGTGGGCACTTTGCCTGATGTAGTAGAAGATCAGTTTGCACGTCGCTTTAAAGAGATGGGCATAGAAAATCTCAGTTTTTTCCCGCCACGTAATTCACAGACATTACCAGCCGTCGGACCAAATACTAAATATTTATTAGCGCAACCATTTCTAGGTGATACCTCGCGTGCATTGGAAGAGCGGGGCGCTACATTATTAAGTGCGCCTTTTCCATTCGGCGTAGAAGGTACAACAACGTGGATGCAAACAGCGGCTAATGCATTTGGCATCTCGCAAGAAAAATTTGATCAAGTCACCATGCCAGCACGAGAACGTGCTACACGCGCATTAGAAAAACATAAAGAAAAATTAGAAGGGAAGAAAATTTTCTTTTTCCCAGATTCGCAATTAGAAATTCCACTCGCTCGTTTTCTTGCACGAGAATTAGGCATGCAACTCACAGAAGTGGGCACACCTTATTTACATCGTCAACATCTTGCATATGAACTTGCATTACTGCCGGAGCATACACAACTCTCCGAAGGACAAGATGTCGACAAACAGTTAGATCGCTGTCGTGCAGCACAGCCCGATATTGTGGTTTGTGGATTGGGACTCGCGAATCCTTTAGAAGCAGAGGGATTCACAACCAAATGGGCGATTGAACTCGTGTTCTCGCCAGTACATGGTTATGAACAGAGTGCAGATTTAGCTGAACTCTTTACGCGCCCTATCGTGCGTCGCATGAAAATCCAAAGGGAGGCTGTATGCAGCTAACACTCTGGACTTATGAGGGTCCACCGCATGTGGGTGCAATGCGTATAGCAACGGCGATGGAAGGCGTGCATTATGTTTTGCATGCACCGCAAGGCGATACCTACGCAGACTTACTCTTCACTATGATTGAGCGTTTGCCAAAACGCCCGCCTGTTACCTACACCACTTTTCAAGCGCGTGATTTAGGATCAGATACCGCTGAACTATTTAAAACAGCAGCGCGTGATGCCTATGAAAGATTTGCACCACAAGCCATGATGGTAGGTTCATCTTGCACAGCGGAGTTAATACAAGATGATCCAGGCGGACTTGCTAAAGCATTGAACTTGCCGATACCGGTAATAGCATTAGAGCTGCCTTCCTATCAGAAAAAAGAAAACTGGGGCGCTTCAGAAACCTTTTATCAAATGGTCAGAGCGTTAGCAAAACCACGAACAGAAGCAAAGGCTGAACGTGCAAGTGGTGATAAACCTAGCTGCAACATTATAGGACCAAGTGCACTGGGTTTTCGTCATAGAGATGATGTACGTGAAATCGTTCAGCTACTAGAAAGTATGGGTGTGCAAATTAATGTGGTTGCACCATTGGGTGCAACAGCAGCAGATTTAGCACGCTTAGGTGATGCAGATTTCAATGTGATGATGTACCCAGAAATTGCGATGCAAGCAGCAGGTTGGATGCAACGTAATTTAGGCTTACCTTGTACAAAAGTGATTCCGATTGGTGTGCAAGCTACCCGTGAATTTATTGCTGAAGTTGCAGAGCTAGCAGGATTAAATGTAGATGCAGCATTAGAGGATGCTGGCTCACGCGCACCTTGGTATTCGCGCTCAGTCGACTCTACCTATTTAACCGGTAAACGTGTGTTTGTTTTTGGTGATGCAACCCATGCGATTGCAGCTGCACGCGTGGCATCGGAAGAATTAGGATTTGAAGTAGTTGGCCTAGGTACCTACAGCCGTGAATTTGCACGCGAAGTACGTGAAGCTGCGAAAAAATACGGTATCGAAGCATTGATTACTGATGACTATTTAGAAGTAGAAGAGAAAGTCGCAGAGCTACAACCTGAACTAGTTTTAGGCACGCAAATGGAACGTCATATAGCAAAACGCTTAGGTCTGCCATGTGCCGTGATATCTGCGCCAGTGCATGTACAAGATTTCCCAGCACGCACTTCTCCACAAATGGGATTTGAAGGCGCCAATGTCTTATTTGATACCTGGGTTCATCCGTTAATGATGGGCTTAGAAGAACATTTATTAACAATGTTCCGTGAAGATTTTGAGTTTCATGAAGGCGCAGCAGCTTCGCATTTGGGTCGTAGCGGTGTTGCGCAAACTTCGCCTTCAGCGAGAGCAAAACATGGTGAACAAAATTCCGTAGTAGCGGAAGTAAGTGCAACAACTTTAAATGGTAATACAAGTGGCGTTGAATCAATTTGGGCGCCGGATGCAGAAAAAGAATTATCGAAAATCCCGTTTTTTGTTCGTGGTAAAGCACGCAGAAATACAGAACGGTATGCAAAGGAATTAGGCGTGCCCATCATAACGATAGAGACTCTCTATGATGCAAAGGCGCATTTAAGTCGGCAGTAAAGAACTACGAATAGCATAAGTAGCAAACGTCGGACGTCAAGTGACGATCTTTCAAAAAGATGAAAAACCAACTTGTATGCATAAAGACTAAGGAATAAAAATGAATGTAGCTAACGTACCTATTTCAGAGATCAAGCGCACTAAGCGAGGCGATGGTGAAGGCAGTGTGCAAGTGGAATTAGATCCGAGTATGAAAATCGGTAACGCAAAAGTTTTTGCGATTTATGGCAAAGGCGGTATCGGTAAGAGTACAACCTCTTCTAATTTGTCTGTAGCATTTTCTAAACTTGGAAAACGCGTTTTGCAAATTGGCTGTGATCCTAAACATGACTCTACATTCACACTGACTAAAAAACTCATGCCTACGGTGATTGATGTATTGGAGTCAGTCGATTTTCATACTGAAGAATTACGCGTAGAAGATTTTGTCTATGAAGGTTACAACGGTGTGATGTGTGTAGAAGCTGGTGGCCCACCAGCAGGTACAGGTTGTGGTGGCTATGTAGTTGGTCAGACCGTCAAGCTACTCAAAGAACATCATTTACTAGAAGATACTGATGTAGTGATTTTTGATGTATTAGGTGATGTGGTGTGCGGTGGTTTTGCAGCACCTTTGCAACATGCTGATCGTGCATTGATTGTGACAGCGAATGATTTTGATTCTATCTTTGCGATGAATCGTATTGTGCAAGCCATCGGTGCCAAGGCAAAAAATTACAACGTCAGACTAGGCGGTGTAATTGCAAACCGCTCCGATGCAACTGATCAAATTGATAAATTTAATGAGCGAGTTGGTTTAAAAACGATGGCACGTTTTCCATCCTTAGATGTGATTCGTCAAAGTCGTCTAAAAAAATCAACCTTGTTTGAAATGGATGAAACGCCAGAATTATTGGCTGTGAAACAAGAATATCTGCGACTAGCAGCAGCACTATGGGCTGGTACCGATCCTATCGAATGTGAAGCATTGAAAGATAGAGATATTTTCGATTTGCTAGGCTTTGATTGATATAACGGATGAATCATGAATAGTCATACCTATCAAACGAAACGTGGTCAGCTAGAAGAATATTTCGATCGCACTGCATCCGATGCATGGGCTAAGCTAACTTCAGACGCGCCAGTTTCTGGCATACGTAAAACTGTGCGTGCTGGACGTGATCGTATGCGTCAAACCTTGTTGGATTGGCTGCCACAAGATTTACATGGCCGTCGCATACTTGATGCAGGTTGTGGCACAGGTGCATTAGCAGTGGAGTTAGCACAGCGCGGCGCGCAAGTGGTTGCAATTGATTTATCGCCAACGTTGGTGCAATTAGCCCATGAGCGTATGCCGGCTGAACTCGCTGGTAAGTTGGAATTTATTTCTGGCGATATGTTAGCGCCATCGTTAGGACATTTTGATCATGTGGTGTGCATGGATTCTATGATTCACTATGAAAAACACGACATGGTGCAAGTGTTGAATCGCTTGACTGATCGTACTGCGCATTCTGTAGTGTTTACCTTTGCACCTAGTAACGTAGTATTAGAAACCATGATTCGTGTCGGTCGACTATTTCCACGTAAAGATCGTGCTCCATTTATTGAGCCTGTGTCTGAAAATAGTTTGCGTAGTGCGATAGAGAAAACAGACACGTTGCGCGATTGGAAAATTAATCGCACACAAAAAATATCGAGTGGTTTTTATACTTCGCAAGCCATGGAAGTATGTAAGGCCTGATCTTGAGTAGATGAGGTCTAAAAGACCTCATGATTGCCGCAGAATGATTCTGCATACGGCGATGGCATAGCAGTATAAATACGGAGAGCATCATGCACAATTCAGCTAATGAAATTAATTCAGTCGAAGATGCGGCACGCAAGGCTGAGTCCAGCACATTGTTTTCGCCTAAGTTTTATCGTACGGATTATGAAGCGATGAATAAGCTTAATATTGAACCGGTGCGAGCAGAATGGGATGCCATGATGGCTGAGTATGAGGGTGATAATAATCATGATCACTTTCAGCGTGATGCAACATTTGCTGACGAAGTACGTGAGCTCATGCCTAAACTTACACCAGAATTACGCCAAGAATTTTTAGATTTCTTAGTCAGTTCACTGACTTCAGAGTTTTCTGGTTGCGTTCTATACAACGAAATTCGTAAGCATGTAGAGAATCCTGATATTAAGCAGTTGATGACTTATATGGCACGTGATGAATCGCGCCATGCAGGATTTTTAAATTCAGCCTTAAAAGATTTTAATCTGGGCGTTGATTTAGGAAATTTAAAGCGCTCTAAAAAATATACCTACTTCAAACCTAAATATATTTTTTATGCGACCTATCTGTCAGAAAAAATCGGTTACGCACGATATATAAAAATATTTCGTCAATTAGAACTGCATCCAGAAAAACGTTTTCATCCTATTTTTCGTTGGTTTCAACGTTGGTGTAATGATGAATTTCGTCATGGCGAATCATTTGCACTCATCATGCGCGCTAATCCAGGATTGCTGAAAGGCGGTAATTTACTGTGGATACGTTTCTTCTTGTTGGCGGTGTATGCAACGATGTATGTACGTGATCACACTCGTCCAGAATTAAAACAAGCGATGGGCCTTGAGCCTAGTGAATATGATTTTGAGGTCTTTCGTATAACGAATGAAATCACTAAGCAGGTATTCCCAATTATGTTGGATATTGATAATCCTGCGTTTAGAAGTGGATTAGAACAATTATTCGCTTGCACACAAAAAGCCAATGCTGGTCGTACAGCTGGCGGCGTAGTCGGCCGAGTACGTCAGGCTTATTGGGCAGTGGCAGGAGCGTTAAAGTTTGTACAAATGTATTTCATTCCGGTCAAATCACATGCTCTGCCTAACACAGTAAAAATGGTTCCGGCTTGGTAAAGCACTAGAGAAATTTATGTCCCAATACTTGCTTCCAATTGCATACACACTGTTTATCTGGTGGTTTTCCACCGGTGTGATTTTGTATTTGGGACGCCTACCGCAAAAAAACTTTAAATGGATCATGCTGTCATTTACGATCCTATTAGCTTTTGCATTAATGGGTTTATCAATTTCAGCTAGTCACACCAGTATTGCTTCTGCTTATTGTGCATTTACTTGTGCATTATTAGTGTGGAGTTGGCAAGAGGTCGCGTTCTTATTGGGGTATGTAACGGGCGCGCGCAAAAGCGAATGCCCTACTGATAGTCGTGGTTGGCATCGCGCACGTTTAGCAACTGAAACCATTTTGCATCATGAATTAGCTTTAGTCATGTTAGCTGGTTTAGTTTTTGCAGCTTGTTGGAATCAACCAAATCAAACAGGTTGGTGGACATATTTAGTTCTATGGTCTATGCGTTTGTCAGCCAAGCTTAATTTATTTTTAGGCGTACGAAATTTATCTGAAAATTTTTTACCCAATCATCTGCGTTATTTACAAAGTTATTTCACACGACGCTCCTTCAATTGGTTAATGCCAGTATCTGTACTAGCAGGAACTACAGTAGCACTGCCGCTTTGGTCTGCCGCATTTGTACAAGTCAGTAGTTATGCGGCGACGAGTTTTTGTCTGGTGGCAGGATTGCTGACGCTAGCAGTGCTTGAGCATTTATTCATGGTGTTGCCATTTCCTACAGCGTGGCTGTGGAAATGGGGTATAGGTGCTAAAGCTTGAGTTCAGCTTGCCAAACTTAAACGCCACAAATCAATAACTAACGCATGAACGAATTTTTTTCTGATACTGGCATCATTGATATCGTCATCTTGTGCACTTTGGTTGAGTGGTGTGGACTATGGCTTTGGTATCGTTATTCGGGACGTGGGCTAGCGCCAGTTGAATTACGTCTGACTTTATTGTCTGGTTTGTGTTTGATGTTTGCTGTGCGTTGCGCCTTATCTGGCTTGCCGCAGTTTTTAGTCATGCTTTCATTGCTTGCTGCAGGTGCAACGCATGTCGCTGATATACGTCGGCGCTGGAAGTCTTAAACTTTTTTTAAACTGATAGTTATGGCAGTTCCTTTTCCTTTTTCAGCTATCGTCGGTCAAGACGAAATGAAACGTGCTGTGTTGGTGGCGGCTGTAGATCCTAGCGTGGGTGGCGTACTCGTATTTGGTGATCGTGGTACTGGGAAGTCAACGGCGGTTAGAGCATTAGCAGCATTACTACCTAAAATGCGCGCAGTTACAGGATGTGTATATGGTTGTGATCCACAAGCTGGCACACCTTCATGTGAAGAGTGTGCAAAATTAAAAGCCAAGGGCGAACCTAAAAGTAGTTTAAAAGCGGTACCTGTGGTGGACTTGCCTTTAGGTGCTACTGAAGATCGAGTGGTCGGTGCATTAGATCTTGAGCGTGCTTTATCACAAGGGATTAAAGCTTTCGAGCCGGGATTGTTAGCACGCGCTAATCGTGGATTTTTATATATCGATGAAGTGAATTTACTAGAAGATCACTTAGTAGATTTATTAATCGATGTGGCAGCAAGTGGTGAAAATGTGGTGGAACGTGAGGGTTTGTCAGTGCGTCATCCAGCACGCTTTGTATTGGTAGGTAGTGGTAATCCTGAAGAAGGTGAATTACGTCCACAGTTGTTAGATCGTTTTGGCTTGGCGGTTGATGTACAAACACCTACCGAACTCGCTTTACGTATAGAAGTCGTTAAGCGACGTGATGCGTATGAAAATAATCCTGATGCGTTTATAGAAAAATGGCAAAAGGAAGACGACAAAATTCGACGTCGCATCGTCGCAGCAAAAAAGAAACTGCCTACAGTTAAAGTCCCCGATACCGTATTAGAACGTGCAGCACAACTCTGCATGACGCTAGGCACGGATGGTTTGCGTGGTGAACTTGCATTAATGCGTGCTGCACGTGCAGTAGCTGCATTAGAGGGTGATACGGTTGTGACAGATCATCACTTAAAACAAATTGCTTCGCCAGCGTTACGGCATCGCTTGCGTCGTAATCCACTCGATGATGCTGGTTCCGGTACGCGTGTGGCACGTGCTGTGGAAGAAATTTTCGCTGCCTAAAATCATAGTGCAGCAATGACTTACACTTCTTCTCCCGAAAGTAATCAAGCAGCGTCTGAACAGGGCGACATAGTGTGGCAACGTGCAGTACAAGTTGCCGTGCTATTTGCACTCGATCCTGTAGGCACCGGCGGTGTACGTTTGCGCGCTGGCGCTGGACCTGTACGCGATGTTTGGTTGAACTTACTACGTAATTTATTAGGCGTAGCAACATTACGTCGCATGCCTTTATCAATTACAGATGAACGACTATTAGGCGGATTAGATTTGCCTGCAACGTTAGCAACAGGCCGTCCCGTTTTACAAAAAGGCTTACTCGCTGAAAGTGATGGCAGTGTTGTGTTGTTAGCGATGGCTGAACGACTACCTACCGCAACTGCTGCGCGTTTGTGCTCTGTGATGGATACCGGTGAAGTACGTTTGGAACGAGATGGATTAACCGTGCAATCACCTACGCGATTTGGTGTGGTTGCGCTTGATGAAGGCTTGTCTGATGATGAGGCGCTCGTCATAGGTTTGCGCGATAGACTCGCTTTTGATATCGATTTATCACAGGTCTCACCACGCACAGCATCAGCTGAAGATTTTTCAGAGCACTGGATAGAGAACACCATCAATATTGCTGCTGCACGTAAGCGATTAGCTCAACTACAAACGAGTGATGATGTTATTGCTGCTATTTGTGGCACAGCGTTAGCATTAGGTGTGGATTCACCTCGCGCTTCATTACTTGCTATGCGTGTAGCAAGAGCGAGCGCAGCTTTAGATGGCAATCACTCTGTCACTGAAGAAGATGCATCGATCGCTGCGCAATTAGTATTGGGGCCGCGAGCAACACGACTGCCACCCATGACTGAACAAGAACAGCCGGAACAACAAGAACCTGAACCAGAACTTGAATCAGAAACGCAGCCAGAGCAACACGCTGCTGAGCCAGACACGCCGCCTGATCATGAAAGTGAATCACCACCACCGCAAGATGCTACACAAAAATTAGAAGATAAAGTGTTAGAGGCAACGCAAGCAGCGATACCAGCAGGATTGTTATCGCAACTTATGGAAGGCAATTTTAAACAGCTGCGTGCAGCTAGTGGCAAGTCAGGTGCGCCATTAAAAAATGGACAGCGTGGAAGACCTGCTGGATCACGACGCGCTATGCCTGCTCATGGTCAGCGTTTACATTTAATTGATACCTTGCGTGCAGCTGCGCCGTGGCAAAAATTACGACGCATGCAAATTAGCGATCCATTGGCAGCAGCACGTGTACAAGTAAGAGCAGAAGATTTTCACATCAAACGTATTAAACAAAAAACAGGAACTACAACCTTATTCGTTGTAGATGCATCTGGATCTTCTGCATTACATCGATTGGCTGAAGCAAAAGGTGCAGTGGAATTATTGCTGGCAGATTGTTATGTGCGCCGTGATCAAGTTGCAGTGATTGCATTCAGAGGAAAGTCTGCAGAAATTTTATTACCACCTACACGTTCATTGGTACGCGCTAAGCGTAGTTTGTCGGGATTGCCTGGTGGAGGAGGCACACCACTTGCATCAGCGATTGATGCAGCAGCAGCGTTGGCCGATGAAATAAAGCGCAAAGGACAAACACCAGTGATTGTGTTGCTCACTGATGGTCGCGCGAATGTAGCTAGAGATGGTAGTGGTGGAAGAGAAAAAGCAATGGCAGATGCGTTATCTTCAGCTGCGCGTTTACGACTATGCCAAGCTGCTGTCTTGTTGATTGACACTTCACCACAGCCACAGTCCACGGCATTACAGTTAGCTCATGCTATGACTGCACGATATCTACCATTGCCACATGCAGGTGCGAATGCTATGTCGCATGCAGTGCGCAGTGCATTACAAGAAGGAAGTTAAATTGTGGCGCGCGTAATGCACTGGGTAACGGATGGAGTGAATTGGCCAAATCGCCCGTTCAGTCGCTTTGTTAGTGCGTGCGGATTGCGTTGGCATGTGCAGGAATTTCCTTCGCTTGCAGTTGAACATAAAGAATCAGCGCCCGTGATTTTGTTAATACATGGCACTGGTTCTTCTTCACATTCTTGGCGTGATGTTGCACCTTTGTTAGCGCAACATGCGCGAGTGGTGGTGCTAGATTTACCAGGCCATGCTTTTACTTCTATGCCGCATGCAACTGAACAATCACTGCCCAGTATGGCGCGCCATGTTGCCAGTCTATTGAGCAGCTTATCAATTGCACCCACTATTGTAGTCGGCCATTCAGCAGGCGCAGCAGTCGCAGCTAGGATGGTGTTGGATCAAGCTATTACACCCAAAGCACTCGTTAGTTTGAACGGTGCCTTACTTGGGTTTAGTGGACTAGCAGGACAGTTCTTTTCTCCCATTGCTCGACTACTAGCAACCTTGCCCTTAGTCGCTAAATTTTTTGCATGGCAGTCCATGGATGCAGCCACGGTCGAACGATTGATAGCCAGTACCGGATCAAAACTCGATGCCAAAGGGCTGCAACTGTATGGTCAGCTAGTGCGTCATGAGAGTCATGTGGATGCTGCACTGGCCATGATGGCGCATTGGGATTTGCAGCCTTTGCAAAACGATTTGCACAAAATAACCCTACCCGTTTGGATGGTAGCGGCGCAGCATGATTTAACCGTACCTGCTGAACAAGCTGCACAAGTTGCCAAAGAATTGCAATTTCCCGAGGTGGTGATGTGGCCTAAGTTGGGCCATTTAGCGCATGAAGAAGATCCAGCACTTTGCGTTGCTTTGATTGTGGACGTTTTGCGTAAAGTGGGCGTGAGCGCGACAGCCAGCCCACAGGCTGCTGTCGTTTAGAATAAAAAGAAAGAAGTTAATATAAAAAACAGTAATTTTTAACGAAGTTGCTGCTTTTTATTCTTCGCCGCATCCTTCATGGCCTTAGCGGCTTCGGGCGGCATGTAGTTTTCATCATGCTTGGCTAACACTTGATCCGCATGAAAAACACCATCCTCTCCTAGCTTGCCCTGTGCCACCACGCCTTTACCTTCTTTAAATAAATCCGGCAATAATCCAGTGTAAGTAACCGGTACGTTATGTGCAAAATCCGTCACCACAAAGCGCACATTCAGATCGCTACCACTCTTAACCAAGCTGCCTTCTTGAACCATGCCGCCTATGCGGAACTCACGTCCTTGTGGTGCAGATTTATCGGCGACTTGGCTGGGGCTAAAGAAAAACACCATATTGCTTTGAAAAGCATTTAATACCAGCATGGCAGCGCCACCAATAGCAGCCACTGCCAGAGCAATCAGCAATAGTTTGCGGTGTCGTGGCTTCATACATTTTCTCCATCTTGGGTCAAAAGCGAGGCGGCATCTTGTGCTCTAGCTCGACTGCGTAGTTGCCATACTTCCAGAATCATCACTGCCGCCACCATGGCATAAGAGCCCCAGACATAAAGACCATAGCCGCCCATGTGTATGAATTCACTCACGCTATTCCAGTTCATGTTTGCTCCTCTAAGCTATCTATCCATGCTGATTGCGCTTCGCGCTCGCGAATCAAAATACGGGTACGCGCTAATGCAGTCGCAATCGCATATAGCCAAAACGCGATCGCCATGATCAACATGCCAATTAACATAATGCTCGCCATACGCGGTGCGGCGGACACACTTACAGATGCACCTTGATGCAAGGTGTTCCACCACTTAACGGAAAAATAAATAATCGGCACATTCACCACACCCACCAAGGCTAATAAACCCGCTGCACGATCAGCTCTACGGGTGTCTTGTATGGTGCTGTGTAAAGCCAAATAGCCTATATATAAAAACAGCAAAATTAATTCTGAAGTTAAACGCGCATCCCATACCCACCATGCGCCCCAAGTAGGTTTGCCCCATAGCGCACCCGTCCATAGCGCTAAAAAACACATCAGTGCACCAGTCGGAGCAAGTGCACGCGCCAACATGAAAGCAAGTCGTGCATTAAAAGCGAGGCCAATTGCAGACCAAAAAGCCATAGCCACAAAAATCACCATAGACATCCAAGAGGCAGGCACATGGATGAAAATAATGCGGTATGACTCACCTTGCTGAAAATCTGTAGGCGCAATCAATAAGCCTATCGTCAGACCGACGATCGCCAACAAGGTAGCAAGCACACTGCACCAAGTAACAAGAATGCCAGCGAGCGGATAAAAACGCTGAGGCGCGGCATATTTAAACCAATTCATGCGAGGTAATTCCTTTCTTGAAAGTGCGCTTATTCTAGGGCAATACGACAAGCTGCTGCAGTGGCGAGTGGCGCCAACGGCAGAGCTAACAGCAATATCGCCCCTAGCAAAGAGAAATGGGCGGTCAAACCTAATCCGGCATTCGCAGCATCTACTGCGCCAGCTCCAAAAATTAATACCGGTATCACTAGCGGCAAAATCAACAGTGATAGCAAGGTGCCTTGCGATCGCACGCCTAAAGTTAATGCAGCACCAATTGCACCCAACAAAGTCAGAATTGGTGTGCCTAAAAATAAAGAGAGCGCGAGTATCCACGTGCTTTCAGGCGACATACCAAATTGCATGGCTAACAGTGGTGATAACAATGAGAGTAAAAAACCACTGCATAGCCAATGAGCGCAGACTTTAGCTAAGACAAGTAAAGGAAGAGGCGTAGCAGAAAGCAGCATTTGCTCTAAGGTGCCATCAGCATAATCTTCACTAAACATACGCGCCATGCCTAGCATGGCTGAAAGCAGTGCAGCGATCCATAAAACACCACTGGCGATTTGTTTGAGTAGTGTCGCTTGAGGCCCTATACCTAACGGGAACATACTAGCGACAATGATGAAAAATGCGAGCGCTGCAAAGGTGTCACTACGCTGACGCAACACGAGTTTTATATCGCGTTGAAACAGAGCGAGCATGCCAGCCCAGAGTCCTGAGCTAGAGGTATTTGGCATCAATGCCTTGCTTGATGTTGGCGTCATAAAGCTAAGGTCTTTTCATGAATGCCAGATGCCAATGCAACGGGCTGATGACTAGTCAGTATGGCGCTGCCACCTCTCTGACAATGTGCGCTGATTTGATCTGACAACCAAGCACAACCGGTTACATCAAGTGCATTGAAAGGCTCATCCAAAATCCACAACTCGGGCGCAGCAGGTAGGGCAGTGCGCGCAAGATGAACACGTTTTTTCTGACCTTGTGATAACTGGCGGGTGGGCATCATCTCGCGCCCTTCTAAACCGGCAGCAGCTAACGCTGCACGCGCTTGATCAGCTGTGATGCTGCGTCCCGCTAAGGTTTCGGCAACTTGCAGATTTTCAATCGCAGTTAAATCCTCTTTTAAGCCTCCAGCATGGCCTATGTATAAAAGCGAACGCGCATACTGCTCACGCACCTTGCTGATTTTTTCATTTTGCCAGCGGACTTCACCTGCTGTTGGTTCTAGTAAACCGCACAACATACGTAGCAAACTGGTTTTGCCGGCACCATTAGAGCCAGTCACACGCAACAGCTCACCAGCTAGTACTTGGGAATTAATCTGGCGAAACAGTAAACGCGATCCACGCACACAGGCCAACTTAGTTATTTCGAGCATGATCTCTAGCAGGGATGAAATTGCAAGGTTGGCGATGAAGGCGTCAATTTTACTTGTCTATTGCCTTGCTGGGATTATTGCCGCTAGAAATCACCGATTCTTATTCATATTGCAGGCCAATAAGAGGCATTGATCAATTTGAGCCAATCATTCACGAAATGGCAGAGCTAATTACTTATCTCAGCTGAAATCTATAACAGCGCATGATTACGGTAAAAGTGTCTAAATTACTTGACACGTATGTTTGCCAACTGTAATTTACACCTTCACTAGGCGATTCTGCTTTGAGCGGAGGAAATATGGATAACAGCAAGCGTATCGAAGCGGCACTGTTGGCCGCAATAGAAGCACAAGAAGGTGCAGGCGGCCCACCTAAACTAGCTCAGGCAATTCGTCATGCCGTGTTTCCTGGCGGTGCCCGTATACGCCCGCACTTATGTCTAGCGGTAGCGCAAGCTTGTGCAGCCGATGATCTCGACTTAGCCGCATCAGCCGGCGCAGCTATAGAGTTATTACATTGCGCATCTCTTGTGCATGATGATTTGCCTTGCTTTGATAATGCCGCCACTCGTCGTGGTCGTCCTTCCGTATTTGCAGCTTATGGAGAACGTTTGGCTGTATTGGCAGGCGATGCCTTAATTGTCACGGCATTCCAGAGCGTGGCAGCCAGTGCGGCAACCCGTGCCGAACGACTGGTTCCCCTGATCAAAACCATTTCCGAAGCAGTTGGTGCGCCGCATGGCATCGTGGCAGGACAAGCTTGGGAATGCGAGCCACGTGTAGCCCTGACAGAATATCAACGCGCAAAAACAGGTGCGTTATTTGTTGCTGCAACTGCAGCCGGTGCGCAAGCAGCGGGTGCCTCTGCTGATCCTTGGCGTGCATTAGGCGAATGGTTGGGAGAGGCTTATCAAGTAGCCGACGATATTCGTGATGTCGCTTCCGATCCGGAAACCTTAGGCAAGCCAACAGGTCAGGATGCTGCCCATGGCCGTCCAAGTTCAGCAGCTGAATTAGGTCTCTCGGGCGCAATTCAATATTTCGATCAGTTGATTACTTATGCGAGCGCATCGATTCCTAGTTGCCGTGGTTCAGCGCAGTTACGCACCCTCGTAAGAGCGGAAGCCAAACGTTTGGTGCCAGTGGAAATGACGCGATTAATTGCGCCAACTGTCACTCGTATCGCGGCTTAATAATTGATGATTAGCGCTAGTTTGTCTTGGTCCGATCGCTTACTGGGATGGCGTGATCGCCTACTCGCCAATCCTGCTTTCTTGCGAGCAGCCTCCGGTTTTGTACTAACCCGTCCGATTGCGCATAAACGCGCTAGGGAAGTATTTGATCTGGTTGCGGGTTTTGTGTATTCGCAGGTGTTAGCGGCATGCGTAAAACTCGATCTGTTTACCAAGCTCGCGAATGGTCCGCAAAGTTTGTCAGTGTTGGCACAGCAAATGGATTTGACGCTGGAAGCTGCAGAGAGACTATTAGCTGCGGCACAGTCCATTAAGTTAGTTGAAAAACGTGGCTTAGATGCTGATGGCAAACCCCGCTATGGACTGGGTGTACTAGGCGCACCCTTGGTTGGGAATGAAGCAGTTCTGGCCATGATTAAACATCATGCAACGCTTTACAACGATCTGGCAGATCCAGTTGCCTTGCTGCGTGGTGATGGGCCTCCACCAGAATTATCTGGCTACTATCCTTACACCGCTGACAACGCTCCCACCAAAGCCGCCGAGCTGAGCCCAGAAAAGGTGGCCAGTTATTCGCAGTTAATGGCGGCTTCGCAACCCTTGGTTGCAACGGAAATTCTGGATGCATTTCCACTTACGCGCTTTCGTAGCCTGCTCGACGTGGGTGGTGGCGAAGGGCGTTTTCTGACTAGTGTGGCCGCCCGTGCGCCACATTTAAAACTCACTTTATTTGATTTACCTGCCGTTGCGGAACGTGCGCGCGCGCGATTTGCGGTAGCTGGTATAGCCGATCGAGCGCAAGCAGTAGGCGGTAATTTTCTCGCCGACACCTTGCCTACGGGAGCTGATATTGCTTCCTTAGTTCGCGTCATACATGACCATGACGATGAGCGAGCACTAACTATTTTGAAATCAGTACGTCGCGCTTTACCTGTGGGAGCTACCTTAATTTTGGCCGAACCCATGTCGGGTACGCGCGGAGCAGAAGCCATGGGCGATGCGTATTTTGGTTTTTATTTATTGGCCATGGGACGTGGTCGGCCGCGTACCAAAGAGGAATTAAGCGCGTTAATCGAGGCCGCAGGTTTTGGTGGCGTGCGTTTATTGCCGACCAGAATACCGCTACAGGTCAGGTTATTAGTAGCGCAGGCAAAGTAAAAATAAATAGACGAAATTAAATGTAAATAATACTTGACAGTATTTTATGTAAGTCTAGAATGACTCCATCCCTACAAGCCAGGTGCAACATGACAAACCTGCACGACGAGACAAATAACAGCATGACCATTACTCCATCAAGGGGTGAGGTTTGAACGCGCAAGCGATTGTGCTGGAGCAGCCCTTGCAGCTTAGCGTGCGCGAGCTGCCATTGGTTGCGGCTACCGCAAATGATCTCGTGGTCGACATTAGCTGGAGTGGCATTTCTACCGGTACGGAAAAATTACTATGGTCAGGCCGTATGCCTACCTTCCCTGGCATGGGTTATCCCTTAGTGCCAGGCTATGAGTCAGTCGGTCGTGTAGCCCAAGCGGGTGCCAGTACAAATTATAAAGTTGGTGAAATGGTGTTCGTGCCAGGCGCAGCATGTTTTGGCGATGTGCGCGGCTTATTTGGCGGTGCTGCATCACGCGTCGTCATTCCAGCATTGCGCGCCATGCGCATCAAAGAAGAGTTGGGCGAGCAAGGTACTTTATTGGCACTGGCAGCAACTGCGTATCACGCGCATTCATCACCGGGATTAACACAGCCTGAACTCATTATTGGTCATGGCGTGTTGGGTCGCATGATGGCAAGACTTGCAGTCATAGCAGGTGCTAAGCCAGTTGTGTGGGATACCAATCCAGAACGTCGTACCGGCAATGTTGGCTACGACGTAATCGATCCTAAAGACGATAGCCGTACTAACTATCGCTGCATTTGTGATGTAAGTGGTGATGCAAAATTACTCGACACCTTAATCGCGCATTCAGCATCGAATTGCGAAATTGTTTTGGCAGGTTTCTATGATCAGCCAATTTCATTTGCCTTTGCGCCAGCATTTATGCGCGAAGCACGCATACGCGTTGCAGCACAGTGGAAGCCACAAGACTTGCAATCAGTTTTGACCTTGGTCGAGTCTGGTCGTCTCTCACTAGAAAATCTCATTACTCATCGCAGTGCGCCAGATCAAGCGGACGCTGCTTATCGTACTGCCTTCAGTGACCCTAACTGTCTGAAGATGATCCTTGATTGGAGAAATACGAAATGACGAATTCGATTCCTGCAACTGCAACAATGAAATTCATGCAAAAAGAAAATTTGCAAACAGAGAGTTTACGTGCTGAAGCAGCGATCGATCCAGATCCGGTTGCAACATCACCAGCAACCAAAGAAACACAAATTATCGCGATCTATGGCAAAGGCGGCATAGGTAAAAGTTTTACCTTAGCAAACTTGTCTTACATGATGGCGCAACAAGGTAAAAAAGTTTTATTGATTGGATGTGATCCTAAGAGTGATACCACTTCTTTATTATTTGGTGGTCGTGCATGTCCCACCATCATAGAAACATCCTCCAAGAAAAAATTAGCAGGCGAAGCAGTCGCCATTGGTGATGTGTGCTTTAAGCGTGATGGTGTGTATGCAATGGAACTCGGCGGTCCTGAAGTCGGGCGTGGTTGCGGTGGTCGCGGCATTATTCACGGCTTTGAACTTCTAGAGAAACTAGGCTTTCATGAGTGGGGCTTCGATTACGTATTACTCGATTTCTTGGGCGATGTGGTGTGCGGTGGTTTTGGTTTACCGATCGCACGTGACATGTGTCAAAAAGTGATTGTGGTAGCTAGCAATGATTTGCAGTCCCTCTATGTCGCTAATAACGTTTGCTCAGCTGTGGAATATTTCCGCAAGCTCGGTGGCAATGTGGGTGTGGCAGGCATGGTGATTAATAAAGATGATGGCACGGGCGAAGCGCAAGCCTTTGCAACACACGCTGGCATCCCTGTTTTATCCGCCATACCTGCGAATGAAGATATACGTCGCAAGAGTGCAAGTTACGAAATCATAGGACGACCTGAGAGTCAATGGGGTGAATTGTTTGCAACCCTTGCACAAAACGTCGCGGATGCGCCTCCAGTACGACCTAAGCCTATGTCGCAAGATGAATTACTAGGATTGTTTGCATCCGATGTAGTGGGACGTGATGTGGTGTTAGAGCCGGCAACCGTGTTTGACATGGTGGGCAAAACAGAAGTCATCAAAGAAACCTTGGAAGTGGTGTACGACGAAGTTTAACCATTTGGTTAAATCGAGAGAACGCTAATCATGAGCCATCCCATCATTCCTATCGTAGCCAATCCAGACGCTTTAAAAAGCGATGGACACGGCTGCCATTCTGGTAAAGATGAAATGCTTGCTGCAGCACGTGCTGCGGGTAAAAGTGAAGCGTTAGATCAGTACGCAAAAGATTATCCTAAAGGTCCACACGATCAACCGCAAAGTATGTGCCCAGCGTTTGGCTCATTGCGTGTTGGACTGCGTATGCGCAGAACCGCAACAATTTTGTCCGGCTCTGCTTGCTGTGTATACGGATTAACTTTTACTTCCCACTTTTATGGTGCACGAAGAAGTGTAGGTTATGTACCGTTTAATTCAGAATCATTAGTCACTGGCAAACTGTTTGAAGACATACGTGACGCTGTACACAAAGAAGCTAATCCAGATTTATATGACGCTATCGTCATCATCAATTTATGTGTACCGACAGCGAGTGGTGTGCCATTACAAATTCTGCCTAAAGAAATAAATGGCGTACGTGTGATCGGTATCGATGTACCTGGCTTTGGTGTGCCCACGCATGCAGAAGCAAAAGATGTCTTAGCAGGTGCGATGCTGAAGTATGCACGTAATGAAGCAATGGCAGGTCCGGTTGCAGCACCGCGTGTTAAGCGTAGTGATAAACCAACCATCACTCTGTTAGGTGAAATGTTCCCAGCTGATCCAGTTGTGATTGGTATGTTGTTAGAGCCTATGGGCTTAGCAGCAGGTTCGGTGGTTCCTACACGTGAATGGCGTGAACTTTATACAGCACTTGATTGCGCAGCAGTAGCAGCGATTCATCCGTTTTATACCGCAAGCATTCGTGAATTTGAAACTGCAGGTCGTAGCATCATAGGTTCAGCACCAGTAGGTTACGACGGTACAGAAAACTGGTTGCAAGCAATCGGTCAGCAATGCAATGTAGGTCAAGACAAAATTGATGCAGCAAAAAATCGTTTTCTACCTGCGATTAAAGCAGCGCTAGCAGCGAAACCTATCAAAGGTCGCATCACCATGTCAGGCTATGAGGGCTCAGAATTATTAGTCGCTCGTTTGCTGATTGAGAGTGGCGCTGATCTACGTTATGTAGGCACCGCTTGTCCACATACACCGTACAGTGAATTAGATCGTCAATGGTTAGAAGCACGTGGCGTACATGTGCAATATCGCGCATCACTAGAACAAGATCTCGCTGCAGTACATGAATTCAAACCGGATCTCGCAATTGGTACGACACCAATTGTGCAAGCTGCAAAAGAACTTAGTATTCCAGGTTTGTATTTCACCAATCTCGTTTCAGCACGTCCACTCATGGGGCCAGCTGGTGCGGGTTCATTAGCAACGGTGATTAATGCAGCGATAGGAAATAAATCACGCTTCGATGAAATGAAAGCCTTCTTTGGTGATGCTGGTGAAGGTGACCGTGCAGGTGTGTGGGAAGGTGTTCCAGTAGGGCGTCCAGAGTTTCGTGCAGAGACACGCAGGAAAATGGAAAAGCTAGCCAAGAAACGCAAAGCTGAGGAGATGATCTGATGTACGTCATCGACCACGACAGAGCGGGTGGATATTGGGGCGCAGTGTATGTCTTTACTGCGATCAAAGGTTTACAAGTCATTATTGATGGACCGGTAGGTTGCGAAAATTTACCCGTCACATCTGTCTTGCATTACAGCGATGCATTACCTCCACATGAATTACCGATTGTTGTAACTGGTCTAGCAGAAGAACAACTTGGTCGCGAAGGCACAGAAGGTTCGATGAAGCGTGCTCATGCCGCACTTGATCCTGATTTACCTGCCGTTGTTGTGACTGGCTCGATTGCAGAAATGATAGGTGGTGGTGTCACACCTGAAGGCACTAACATCATGCGCTTCTTACCGCGCACAATTGATGAAGACCAATGGCAATGTGCGAATCGCGCCATGTTTTGGTTGTGGAGTGAATACGGCATGAAAAAAGTGCCGGAACGTAAACCATTTGCTGAACGTCCTGCTGGTGAAAAACCACGCGTTAACATCATAGGACCTAGCTACGGTACCTTCAACATGCCGAGTGACTTAGCGGAGATACGTCGCTTATTACAAGGCATAGGTGCTGAAGTCAATATGGTGTTCCCATTAGGTAGCCACCTTGCTGATGTATCGCGTTTAGTCGAAGCCGATGTCAATATTTGTATGTATCGCGAATTTGGTCGTATGTTATGTGAAGCTTTAGATCGTCCTTATCTACAAGCACCAATCGGCTTACACAGCACTACAAAATTTTTACGCAAGCTCGGCGAATTATTACATCTCGATCCCGAGCCATTCATCGAACGCGAAAAACACACCACCATTAAACCGATCTGGGATTTATGGCGCTCAGTCACCCAAGATTTTTTTGGTACAGCTACTTTTGCTGTGGTGGCGAATGAAACCTATGCGCGTGGCTTGAGACATTTCTTTGAAACAGAAATGGGCTTGCCATGTAATTTTGCTGTCTCTCGTATAGCCGGTGAAAAAACCGATAACGAAGCGATTCGAAAACTAGTACATGAGAAGCCACCGCTGGTGATGTATGGCAGCTATAACGAACGCATGTATTTAGCGGAAGGCGGTAGCGCTTCCCCTATGCGCCCCACATTTATTCCAGCTTCTTTCCCAGGCGCGATTATTCGTCGTCATACCGGCACCCCTTTCATGGGCTATGCAGGCGCAACTTATTTAATTCAAGAATTTTGTAATTCATTGTTTGATGCGCTGTTTCATATTTTGCCTTTGGGCAGCGAGATGGACAAAGTCGATCCAACCTTAGCGCGCGGTCAACAAACCCATAGTGAATGGGAAGACGAAGCAAATGACTTACTCAATGAATTAATCAGCACTGAACCTGTGTTAGTGCAAATCTCGGTGGCTAAACGTTTACGTGATCGCGCAGAGCGTGATGCACGCAAAGCCGGAGAAGAGCGTGTTTCAGCAGAACGAGTAGCCCTAGCGCGTGAAGCTATGCGCATAGGAGAGCCAGCATGATGAACATGCAGGCGAAACAGATTGGACGCGAGGCGACAGTACGCCCGTCCCACCCAATGTCGTGGCGTCATGCTGCGGCTGCCTCGGTTGCGCGGGCGTTGCGCACAACGGGCCGTAAGGCCAATTTGAAGGAGCGTTCTCATGGCTGATAGGAAGAGCATCTCCGGTCTGACTGATGAAGAGGCGCAGGAATTCCATGCGTATTACATACAAGGCATGGTGGGCTTTACGGTGGTAGCCGTAATTGCACACGTCCTGGTATGGGCATGGCGTCCCTGGATCACCTGATCTCGGTTAGCTAATAAGCGAAAGGAAAAACTGTATGACTAATTCACCTCAACATTTCGACAAGCAATTGAAGGATGCATCTGTATCTTTTTGGTTTGTTTTCTCATTGGGCTTTGTCCTAATTTCCACCATTGCGCTAGTCGGAACGATGACTGGTTTGCCATGGAGAAGCTGGTTGCCTGGTGCAGAGAGCTGCAAGTCCGTGTTCGGCGGTGTGCTGGCTGCGGTTTATTCGATCTTGTCTCAAACATCTTAGGGAGTAGGAACCATGTGGAGAATATGGCGCCTTTACGATCCTCTACGAGCCATGGTGGTTCAGGGGATTTTCTTGTTTGCCTTAGCAGCGATGATTCATCTCATCTTGTTAAGCACAAACAAATTCAACTGGTTGGACGGTGCAAAAAGCGTAGCAACTGCGCAAAACGCCGCGATGCCGAAGTAATCCACTTTGCAGTGGTGGACAGGGATGTATTAATCAATACAACCCTGTCCTTTACAGAATATTTGAAGTTGGCGCATAGCGCGAACTTCGTAGGGAGGCTCGATTATGGCCATGCTAAGTTTTGAAAAAAAATACCGCGTCCGTGGCGGCACATTATTAGGTGGTGACCTGTTCGATTTCTGGATGGGTCCCTTCTATGTTGGTTTCTTTGGGGTAACCACGATTTTCTTCGCCTTCTTAGGAACGGCGCTGATTCTCTGGGGTGCCTCGCAAGGACCAACTTGGAATCTATGGCAGATCAGTATCGCGCCACCCGATTTATCGTATGGCTTGCGCGCCGCTCCGCTGATGCAAGGCGGACTGTGGCAGCTGATTACGGTGTGTGCGATTGGTGCGTTCGGCTCTTGGGCGATGCGAGAAGTTGAAATTTGTCGCAAGCTAGGCATGGGCTATCACGTACCGGTTGCCTTCTCGGTAGCTATTTTGGCTTACGTCACCTTGGTGGTGATCCGCCCTGTCTTAATGGGCGCATGGGGACATGGCTTCCCTTACGGGATTTTCAGTCATCTGGACTGGGTCTCTAACGTGGGCTACCAATATCTGCATTTTCATTACAACCCTGCGCACATGATTGCGGTGAGTTTCTTCTTCACCACAACACTGGCTTTATCCATGCATGGCGGTTTGATTTTGTCCTCTACCAATCCACCTGGTGGTGGCGTAGTCAAAACACCTGAACATGAAGATACTTTTTTCCGCGACATCATCGGCTATTCAGTCGGCACACTAGGCATACATAGATTGGGCTTATTCCTAGCGCTGGCTTCGGTACTGTTTTCTGCGTTGTGTATCGTAATTTCTGGCCCGTTCTGGAGCCGAGGCTGGCCTGAATGGTGGGGCTGGTGGCTCAATATGCCGATCTGGCACTGACATTAAGCCAAACTGGAGACCAAGATGGCTGATTATCAAAATCTATTTACGACAGTTCAAGTAACCGGACCCACACATCATGGTGTTCCGCTGCCACCGGGTAATGAAGAACGCTTAGGTGAACCCATGATTGTGCATTTGCTCGGTAGGTTGGGCAACGCGCAAATCGGGCCGGTTTACCTTGGTGGTCTGGGACTGATTTCTCTAATCCTCGGCACGCTAGCGTTCAATATCATAGGCATGAATATGTTGGCATCCGTGAACTGGGATCCTATCCAGTTTGTACGCCAATTATTTTGGTTAGCCTTGGAGCCACCTGCACCGGGCAACGGTTTAGGATTGGCGCCGATGAATCAAGGTGGTTGGTGGCAGATTGCGGGTTTATTTTTAACCGCATCCATGTTGTTTTGGTGGGCTCGTGTTTATCGCCGCGCTCGTCAGCTAGGCATGGGCACTCATGTCGCTTGGGCATTTGCTGCAGCAATTTGGTTGTTCTTAGTCGTAGGTCTAATACGTCCTGTCTTAATGGGCTCATGGGGTGAGTCGGTACCATTCGGCATCTTCCCACATTTAGATTGGACTGCCGCATTTTCTCTGCGCTACGGTAATTTGTTTTATAACCCCTTCCACGCATTATCGATTGCCTTCCTGTATGGATCGGCGCTGTTGTTCGCCATGCATGGCGCAACAATTTTAGCGGTCGGTCGTTACGGTGGTGAACGTGAAATTGAACAGATTGTGGATCGTGGTACTGCCTCTGAACGTGCCGCTTTGTTTTGGCGTTGGACCATGGGCTTTAACGCCACCATGGAATCGATCCATCGTTGGGCTTGGTGGTTTGCGGTGCTGTGCCCCTTGGTTGGTGGCATCGGCATCCTACTGACCGGAACAGTAGTTGATAACTGGTATCTGTGGGCAGTTAAACATGGTGTAGCACCACCTTATCCACCAGTATTTGATCCTGTGATTGATCCCGCCACCTTGCAGGGAGCCAAGCCATGAAAATAAAAACACTATATTTTGCAAGCCTGATTGGTTTAATGAGTTTATTGGTCGGATGCGAACGTTTTCCTATGGATAGCGTGCAGCATGGATATCGCGGCACGGGTATGGTGCAGGTCTATAACCCGCGCATCTTGGCAACACAGGATGCACTCAACACCGCACCAGCTGAGCTTCCAGCCGCTTCGACCGATGGTCCTAAATCCAAGGCTTTGTATAAAAATGTACAAGTGCTAGGTGATTTATCTGGCGGAGAATTTATACGACTAATGACAGCTATGACAGCTTGGGTGTCTCCTCAAGAAGGCTGCATTTACTGTCACAATCCCGCCAATTTCGCCGAAGATAGTAAATATACGAAGATAGTTGCGCGCAAGATGATACAAATGACGTGGCAAATTAATAGTGAGTATAAAAATCACGTGGCTGAAACTGGCGTGACTTGCTACACCTGCCATCGTGGTAATCCAGTGCCTGCTCAGGTTTGGTTTACTCTGCCAGACCAAAACAAAGGCGCAGATTTTATCGGTGACTTAGCTGGTCAAAACACCCCTGGGAAATTAGTCAATCTGTCTTCCTTGCCGACCGATCCTTTGACACCTTATCTATTGGAAGATAAGCCAATACGGGTAAATGGCACCACAGCACTGCCTACAGGGAATCGTCAATCTACAAAGCAAGCGGAATGGACTTATGGACTCATGACCCATATGTCGAATTCACTCGGCGTCAATTGCACCTATTGCCACAACTCGCGTTCATTCTCTAGTTGGGAAAATAGTCCGCCGCAACGTGTGACAGCTTATTACGGTATCCGTATGGCGCGTGATCTGAACAATGCATACATGCTGCCTTTGACGGAGACCTTCCCAGATAACCGTAAAGGTGCCAAGGGCGACGTAGCAAAAATAAGTTGCGCAACCTGTCATCAAGGTGCTTACAAACCTTTATATGGTTACTCGATGTTGAAAAGTCATCCAGAGTTGGCGGCAACGCGATGATCTGGGGCGTTAGGTCGAATCATGCCTGACGCACAGCAAGCTCAGCCTAAGCAGGCTGGGCAGGAATCAACTGCTGTTCCAGCAGTCACCGTCAGTGGTGTAGTTTTACTACTACTTGCAAAAATTAAACCGGCCTATTGGACTTGGGGCTGGAATCGCATCGCATTCGGGCGTTGGACCACAGGTCTAGTGCCCGGACTGCAATTCTCAAAAGTGATGGGTAGCGGTCAGAACGGTGGCTTTGGCTTAGTCCCTAGCCCTTCCCATCAAGGCATGTTCTGTATCTTTGACAACGAAGATAGCGCGAGAGACTTTGTGCAAAACTCCAGCTTAGCCGCACTCTATCGTGAGCGCTCGGCTGAATTATTTACAGCCATGTTAAGAGTAGGATCGTCACGTGGATCATGGGATGGCGTAGCACTAGAAGCTGATGTGAACTTGCCTGAAAAAGGGCCGATCGCAACGCTTACACGTGCATCAATACGACCAGCGGCAGCCACTGCATTTTGGCGTCGCGCACCAGCTACTCAAGATAGTTTGCATTTAGCAGAAGGCTGTAAATTAGCAGTCGGACTGGGTGAAGCTCCATTGTTAAGGCAAGCCACCTTTAGTTTGTGGCAAGACACTGAAGCCATGAATAACTATGCGCGCACTGGTGCGCACATGGATGCCATCAAAGCAGCGCATGAGCATCGATTTTTTTCTGAATCCATGTTCGTCCGTTTTGTGCCTGTAGAATTTTCTGGCTCTTGGCAGGGACGTAGTTTTGGCTAATGCTCTGAAAGAGCATAAAGTCGTCGTCATCGGTGCAGGTATGGCTGGCTTGGTCGCAGCCTTGCAACTCGCTCAAAAAAATCTCTCCGTTACCTTAGTCGAAGCAGCCTCAGCACCTGGCGGCAAAATGCGTCAGCTCATGGTCGATGGTGCGCCCATCGATAGTGGGCCTACGGTATTCACCATGCGTTGGGTGTTTGAACAAATTTACGCCAATGCCGGTGTAAAACTAGAAGAAGAATTACATTTAACTGCCTTACCCGTGTTAGCGCGTCATGCATGGGGGCCTGATGAATGTATGGATTTATTTGCGAATCCTGCACTCTCTCGTGACTCGATTGCGCGCTTTGCAGGACCTGCAGAAGCAGCGCGCTTTATGCAATTTTGTAAGCAAGCGCGTGATTTGTATAACACCCTAGAAGGCCCCTTCATACGTTCGCAATCCCCTACGTTGGCAAGCATGGCAGGCGATCTGGGTTTGCAAGGACTCGCGGTGTTAGCAGCGTTGGGTCCACTCAGTAGTTTATGGAATAGCTTAGGAGAATATTTCCATGATCCGCGCATGCGTCAATTATTTGCACGCTATGCCACCTATTGCGGCTCCTCTCCTTGGCAAGCACCCGCCACACTGATGTTGATCACGCAAGTCGAGTTAGATGGTGTGTGGTCAGTGCAAGGCGGCATGCATGCGCTCGCGCAATCACTCGCCAATCTAGCGATACGACAAGGTGTGAACATACGCTATGCCACACCATGTGAGCGCATAGAAATCAATGCGGGAAAAGTTTGCGGAGTGCGACTTGCTAATGGAGAAACGCTACCTGCAGATAGCGTGGTTTTTAATGGCGATGTATCAGCTTTAGGCCAAGGTCTGTTAGGCGATGCAGTAAAAAAATCAGCTAAAGCAGTCAGACCATCGAAACGATCTTTGTCGGCTTTAACTTGGTCGATACATGCGCCCACTAGTGGCTTTGCACTAGATAGACATAATGTATTTTTTCAGTCTGATTATGCAAGTGAATTTACGGACATTTTTTCCCGTGCACGTTTACCTCGACAGCCTACGGTTTATATCTGTGCGCAAGATAGAGGTGGAGATGACAAGCAAATCGAGCCAGCAGCAGATCGTTTGCTGTGCCTAGTAAATGCGCCAGCTGAAGGTAACGGCAAACCGCTAACTGATTCGGAGATAAATGAATGCGAACAAAAAAGTTTTGCGATGTTGGAGCGTTATGGCCTGCGCATTCAGCGCAATCAACAGAATACGCAACGCACAACGCCGGCACAGTTTCACCAACTTTTTCCGGGCAGCGGGGGAGCGCTATACGGCATGGCAACCCATGGTTGGATGTCGGCCTTCGCTCGCAACGGAGCGAAGACGAAAATAGCGGGTCTGTATCTAGCGGGGGGCAGCGTGCATCCGGGACCGGGAGTGCCAATGGCAGCCATGTCCGGACAAATCGCGGCCGCGACGCTATGGGCGCACCTCGATTCGACCAGCCGGTCACGTCGGGTAGTTATCTCTGGTGGTACATCGATGCAATAAGTGATGATGGTCAGTATGGATTGACCATTATTGCTTTTGTTGGCAGTGTATTTTCACCGTACTACGCACAAGCGATTAAACGCGGCAATGCAAATGCGAATAATCATTGCGCCTTAAATGTGGCGTTATACAGTCGTGGTGGAAAACGTTGGACCATGACGGAGCGTAGTCAGCAAAGCATAGAGCGTGATGTAACACACTTTAAGATAGGACCTAGTCATTTGCATTGGAATGGTAGTGCATTAGAAATTCATATTAATGAACTCGGAGCGCCCTTACCATTTCCTGTGCGTGGCATCGTAAGGGTACACCCTCAAGCATTATCCACTTATAGCACTGCACTCGATGATGGTGGCTTACATCATTGGGGTCCGTTAGCTCCTTGTGCAAGAGTCGAAGTTGAATTGAATAATCCATCACTGCGATGGAAAGGTCATGCTTATCTTGATTCGAATGAAGGTGCAGAACCAATTGATAGACCATTTCGTGAATGGGATTGGTCACGCGCTACTTTGTCAGATGGAAGCACAGCTATTATTTACGACGTTCAACAAAAACAAGGCAAAGATCGTTTGTTGGGATTACGCTTTAAGCCCGATGGCACACACACAGAATTCACACCACCGCCTAGACAAGTCTTGCCATTAACTGCTTGGCGTATACCACGTCGTATGCGCAGTGAAGGTGAACAGCGTGTAGAAATAATTAGCATGTTGGAAGACACGCCATTTTATGAACGCTCTGTATTACAAACAAAATTATTTGGTGAAGAAGTCATTAGCGTGCATGAAACACTGAATGTGCCACGCTTAACTTCGCCTATCGTGCAATGGATGTTGAAGTGGCGTATGCCACGCTTTGGATGAAAAAAGTTAAATTGATGAATGCGTTAAGCTCTTTTTCTTGGAACTGATAAGCGTTCAAATAAATCTATCATCCATTCCACACGCTCATCAAAATTCCGCTCACTCGGTGCGCTAGCATTTATCGTATGGTTAGAGTGACCTTCACAAGCTTGAATTAAAAAAGTGATGGCATGCAGAGCTGGCGTTTGTATATCGCAGCGACTAGGCAATTGCGCGCGTGTCTTAGCCAAACAAAGTAAAGTGAGTTTGCGTGCTTTGCTCACCACAGCACGTTCATCTATAGAATTCATACAGTTCTTTGCAACTACTTGTCCGATTTCGCTATAGATCATAGCAGCAGCCAAGATAGCACTACGACAGTCACGCGGTAATGCAGCAACGCCGGTACTAGCTTGCTTATATAAACGATCAGCTTCTAATAACACTCTACCAATCACACTCGCAAGTTGCGGCGTGAATACAGGATTAGCTAACCATGCTTGTGGATCGATGCCAGCCTCACGCATCCAACTACGCGGTAGATATAGTCTGCCATTGCGTGCATCTTCACCCACATCACGAGCAATGTTAGTGAGTTGCATAGCATTACCTAATTCACAAGCGCGCGCTAAGACTTGTTTATTTTTCACACCCATGATTAAACCCATCATGGCACCCACGCTGCCAGCTACACGTGCACAGTAGTCATGTAATTCATCTATGGTTTCATAATGGCGACCGGCAGCATCCCACGCAAAACCTTCCAATAACGCAGCTGGTAATTCACGCGGCAATTTATAGGCACGCACCACCATCGCTAATGCACGATCTTCAATGATATTGCCAGGACGACCTGCATATACATTATCTAAGCGTTGCAATAGATGTTGCATCGCATGTGGATCATCAGGATGTAAATCTATTGCATCATCTGCTACACGACAAAACGCATACAAAGCAATTGCAGCAGTGCGTATACGTTGCGGCAGTAAGCTACTCGCAGCAAAAAAAGATTTAGAACCGCCGCGCATTAACTCTTCGCAGGCGGCCATATCTAATGGCATTTGCTCAGGAATGGTGTGTGACATCGGGAATCACTTTCTCGAGTGTTTTCGCAGACATTAATACACCAGGCACACCTGCACCGGGATGTGTGCCTGCACCCACCATATATAAGCCGGGCACATCTTCACTACGATTATGCGGACGGAACCAAGCACTTTGTAATAACAAAGGCTCTAGTCCAAAAGCAGCACCTTGATAAGACCAGAGCCTATCTTTGAAGTCTTGTGGCGTCATGAGTTTTTGTGAGATCACTTCAGCGCCTAATCCAGGCATCACCGTTTTTTCTAATAAATCTTGTATAGCCTGACGGAAGGGCTCTGCTTGTGTGCTCCAATCCGTACCACTACCTAAATGAGGAACCGGTGCCAACACATAAAAGGCATCACATCCTGCGGGCGCTACAGAAGGATCACTCGCGCTAGGTCTATGTAAATACAAACTAAAATCATCTGCCAGTTTGTGGCGTTTAAAAATATCAGTTAATAGTTCACGATAGCGTGGGCCCAACATAATCATATGATGTGGCACATCGTGATATTGTTTTTTGGTGCCGAAGTACCAGACAAATAAACTCATAGAATATTTGCCGTTCGCGATTTTTCTATCAGTCCAATGATTTCTATATTTTTTATCTACGAGATTTTTATATGTCCATGCCGTGTCAGCATTTGACACCACAATATCTGACTTAAGTTGTTCGCCGTTTTCTAACTCCACACCAACAGCACGTCCGTTTTCTATCAGTATGCGTGTAACAGGCGCATCACAACGCACCTGCGCACCACGCTCTTCTAATAAATTCACTAAGCCTTTAATTAATGCGCCAGTGCCACCCATAGCCCAGTGCACACCAAAGCGACGCTCTAGCGTGTTGATCAGGCTATAGACAGAGGTCACAGAAAATGGATTGCCACCTATGAGTAAGGGATGAAAACTAAACACCATACGTAGCTTGGGATTTTGTATATGTTTGGCGACTAAGGCATAAATACTGCGCCATGCTCGCATACGTACCATGTTAGGAACCGCTGCGAGTAAATCCCAAATGGTGTCGAAGGTCACGCCACCTAAGTCTTCAAAACCTAATTTATGCGACATATTCGCTTCCACCATGAAGCGATCGTATCCCGCTAAATCATCAGAAGCAAAACGCGCAATCTCAGCGCGCATAGTTTTATCATTGCCACTGTAATCAAACCAAGTACCATCATCAAAGCGGATACGATAAAAAGGCTCCATCGCTTTGAGCGTAATGTCATGAGTAAAAGTGCGACCACATAGCGTCCACAATTCTTCTAACAAATAAGGCGCAGTGATAATGGTAGGCCCGGCATCGAAGGTGAAGCCATCTTGTTTATGCACGCTAGCGCGACCACCAGGTGCATTTAATTTTTCTAATACTTGAACGTGATAGCCCTTACAGGAAAGGCGGATAGCGGCAGCTAGACCACCAAATCCGGAGCCGATCACAATGGCGCTCGGCTTTGTCATACTTTATTTTCCTAAGCTAGGTGTAGGTGATGTCAACAAACGAGAAAACACACTCACATTGGCAGGGCCAAATGCTTCTAAATCTATGCGTGCATTGGTTGCAGGATCATGCAGTGTCAAACGACCATCTTTACGAGCGATTAATTCAAATGGCTGTTCAGAACCTAGACCATTCTTTTTACGTTCACGCGCTAAAGCACGCAGCACGCCGCGCATAAAACCTTGTTCGCCTTGTATGCTGAGTATCTCTGATCCATTCTTAGGATCAATCACTGCAATCGAGCCATCTATCTTGTCTTCAAAACGCAGTGCACGTGATACCAGTGGCGCTTCATCTTGTACGTGAATAGTTTGACCAGAAAAACGTACCCAGATAACGCTCACTAAGCACACCAACACCAATGCTGTGAGCGCCATAGCAGGATGAAAACCATGGCGCGCAGGCTCAGTCAGTACAGTGTTGGATGTGGAGGAATTCATTGCGCCATAGCCGTTGTAGAGACTGCGATAGGCTTACGTTCAACACGCAAGGAGTTTGAACCGGAGTGCGAACTGCGACTGCTATTGTCTACGGTGTGCCGACCTTTTTCCCAACTACTATGCAACAAGTTTCCTACTTCAGCGACATTAGCTAAAGCACGCAGCATAGGTTGAGGTTGTTTCAATTCCCAAGGTCTAGCATGTGGCCATAGATGCAAATAGGCGATGCGATCAGGACCTTGTAAATCGAGTGCGATATCACCCTTACCATGCTTACTGTTTTTAATCTGTGCAGCTTGAATACGTGAGAATGGAAGATTAAAAGTCAGCGTCAGTACAATACCTATGCGCATCACAATGCGTTTGTTAGTGATGGTATAGAGCGTAGTGCTAGCTGACAGCCAAGCAGTGAGAGCGAGTAAACCTAGCGCCACACAAGCAAGCAGTGAACTGGTCAAGAGTGCCATGAGATTTTTTGATAAACCAAGTGCAGCATCCCATGACAACACAGCTTGCAAAGCTATCATTAATGCAAAATAAATCGATAGCGTTTTTAAATGAAATGCTTCATTGCCTAACAAACGCCAGTCTGGACTGCCTTGCCATAAAATTTTTTCTGTAGCAGGCAGCGGCTCGGGTAAACCCGGCGCCGCTTCAAACTCATGTTCGTGATTGGGCATCATGCTAATGGCTCCTGACGGAATGGATCTGCATACAGCGTACCAGCGCCGTAATAAGCCATGATTTTTTCTTCTTCTAACATCGTGATCTGGTCTGCAGTACGAACACCTGGCACATCTGCAAACTGATCAGCATAAATCGCTTGAACTTTGACGCTGTCTTTGGTGATGCGCGCAAAATTAATTGGTATCAGTACCGCTTTACCAGAGCCAGCTAACTTGACTTCGATGTAGCGGAATAACATTTCTGAGCGATCTACCCATAACTCGCCTACGGTGCCGGCTACTTCATCGTCGGCGCCTAATACAGGTAAGCCACGTGGATCGCGATCTTGACTGGCAACGCCAAATTCTGGATCAGCGCGCAGAGGAACAATCTTAGGATCACCATGGAAGGTGGTGTCGGGAATGTCAGCACGGTTAGCCCAAGAACCTGGACCTACACCAGCCAATAAAGGATTACCAGTCGGCTCTAGTGGAGCACCGAGTAAACGATGGCTAGGTTCAGCTTGTAAAAACTCAGGTGGTCCTGGTGGCGGTGGCGAAAGCATTTCATGACCATTCGCCAATTTGAATACCTTAGGACTAGGTACGGGTGGCCAGCCCTCAATATGAACGGGTGGATTCCGACCTGAATCCATAGGATAGCCTTCGCGATGACTCTCGCGCTGTAGGTAGTAGACCAAACCTGCGAAAAATGCCCAGAATGCATAAAGCACGAGCTGAGCTACGTCTACGTATTGCGTTATTGCGCCTGTTCCCATGATGCGTCTCCTTCTTCACAAATGAATTAGCTGGGAAATTCAGCTAACCCGAATCTGGTTCTGTTTATTGGCGTATTGCGCCGTCTGACCAAAGGTCCGATGGCTATGAGTACAAAGAATAAAACGTACATCTCTATGTGATACACAAAGCTATAACCGGTGACCGGCGAAATCAGGCTATCACCCAACCAGCCAGAAGTAGCAAGAGCATCTACACCGTCTTTAATCAGTCCACCTGCTGCAATCGATAGTCCGGCAGCGGTGGCTTGCACGGCACCCCAAGCACCTAAAGCCATGCCTGCATCTTCACCTTGCTGCAAAGCCATTGCCATGGTCAGCGTTCCAACTGAAAATAGACCGCCACCGAAGCCAATTAAGACTGCACCAGCGCGAAATAAATTCGGCGCATCTAGAGGTGCTGAAAAAATCACCAGCGCAAAGGCAGGTAAACCAAATAAAGCACCTGCAGCAGCAACGCGGCAGGCATCGGCACCCCGCGACAATAATTTAGCGGCAATCGCAAACGCGACTAAAGCACCCGCTGCGGTTAAGGCTGTTAACGCACTCGTAGCACCTACATCCAAATGCAAAATTTGGCCGCCGTAGGGCTCCAAAATAATGTCTTGCATATTGAAGGCACAGGTACCAGCACCCACAGTCCACAAAAATCGTTTTACGCCTGGGCGCTCTGAAAACGCGCGCCAACTTGCAGCAAAATTCTCTTTTTCAAAGCGGGCTTTTGCACGCTCGGGGTTGCGGCCTTCTTGTTTCCAAAGCGCCGCTAAATTCATCCAGATCACAACCACTGCTGAACCTTGCACCACTTGAATCAAGTGAAGCGGACTGAAATCAGTAAGTAGCCAACCAAATACCGCACCACTTCCAACCAGACCCAATAACAACATGGTGTACATCAGCGCTACCACGCGCGGTCTTGTCTCTGGCGTAGCTAAATCCGTTGCCAAAGCCAGACCGGCGGTTTGGGTAATTTGCATACCCGCACCAACTAACAAGAAAGCCAGCGCAGCACCGATACGACCTACCCACAACATGCCAGGCTGTGGCTCTGCTAAAGCCAGTAAAGCGAAAGGCATAATCGCCAAACCGCCAAATAAGAACAAACTTCCCATCCACATATAAGGTAAGCGACGCAAACCTAGTGGCGAGCGATGTGTGTCAGAGCGAAACCCTATCAAGGCACGCAGTGGCGCAAACACCAGAGGTAGCGCAACCGATAAAGCCACCCACCAAGCCGGAACGCCCAGCTCCACTATCATGACGCGATTCAGCGTGCCCACCAGTAGTGCAGTCGCTAAGCCTATAGACAACTGAAACAAGGACAGTCGTAATAAGCGCGGCAGCGGAAGATCTACCGTTGCTACATCAGCAAAAGGCATCCACTCTGTGCCCAACTTAGCAGCCAGTTTTTTCGAGTAATGCAACAGTGGCTTCATACAGTGGGCCGATGCAAAAATAATGGCGACAAATTATTCATGATTGCACTTTAGAATGCAGCCATCAAACTGTCAACTAAAGTTTACTTTTAAATTGTAAATTATCGTTGACAAAGTGCGGGAGATATTTCAAGCTATCAACTGCAAACCATGCAATATGGAATGCAAATTGAAATTGCAATAAAGAGCACAATCTCCTCTCAAGGCGCCTTTTAGGCGCCTTTTTTTATTCTTCGGAAGAGGGAGATTGCAGAAAATGCAGAGAGGTAGATAGAAAGGGGGAGATGATCATTGCTTTTTCAATAAAAAACCTCCCACTAAGACGAAACAATCACTAGCTTGAGCGCATTGCATGTTGAAGCTACCCGCCATTTCAGCCGGAGCGATTCCAGAGCCACCAGTTGTGATGGGACCAAAAAAGCGTGCACCTACCCCGCCTTTCATGCCGGCGAAATCTAGCTCGCCACGCAGATAATTCTTGATCTTCTGCCTATCTAAAGTGAGCGTAGTTTGCACTGGGGGTAAAAAGATATCTGAATAATCATTTTCAGCAGCACGGCTTTTGCTAAACACAAATTCAGCAGTGTTATTGGCGAAATTGACGGTTACGCTAGCATTTGCAAAGAATGGAACGGAGCTGCCTGTAGGGTCATAACTCAGCCAGCCGTAGACATTGCCACTATAAATAGCCGTTCCTATAACAGGTATGCGATCTGGAATACTCGCCGTTCCAAAAGCCACCGTTCCTGAGATTAGTTTTTTATCTTCTCTGCTGCCACCCCAAGTTGGCATGTCCACTATATCTTGCGTGGCCCACACTCCAAGATTCGACCAGCCATAACTCAACTGAGTATATGTTCGATAGCCTTGAGCACCAGGGGTCAGACCGCCTAAGATGGTGGGAGTTCCAATTGAGACAGAATCATTAGGACTATCACTCTTAACAGTCGTATTGTTAGCACTAACTTCAACCGCTCCGTCTAAGTGAGCATGGCTTGCGACTAATTTATCAGGTTGATTGCCGCCAGTTTTCCAGTCTCCATGTTCAATAACTAAGGGAGGGCTTTCAGTTAATAGGCAAGCATTTACATTTGAGCATGCTGCATCTTGTGGGCGAGGAAAATAAACATTATTTGCATAATGACTTTGTGTTGCACCTGTACCGCGCAGAGCGAAATCGAAAAAACTTACATCATTCAGCGCAGGTAAATCTTTATTAAGTAAAAAACCACTGCTACTTAATTCAACGCGTTTAGAAGTTGATGAAAATGTTTCAATAATTTGCGGGCGCTCGGTCGTGCCATCCCAAGACAAACCTAAATTCGACATAATCAATGCCACGTCTGAGGGCGCGCTGTTTTTACTGCGACCTGATCGCACTTCGACGGTACCGCCAGAAGCCAACATTAATCCAACTGGATTTACTGGCGATGTTTTGGAAAATCCGCTCGGATTGGAGACGCCATAAGTATGCACACCGGAGGCAGTCACTGCGATGTGATTGTCGATATGAAGGTTGCTAGCGCCGCTGCATTGAACGTTTGCGTCGCCATAGCAATTATTTTTAGGCAGCGGTTCAGAGGGGGCAACGTTTGCAGTCAGAGCTGGATCGAGTGTGCCGCCTGAACATGGTGATTGCTGAATTTTTGTACAAGGCGTATCGCTGGGAGAGGATGGAGTTGAACTTAAGTTAGAACTTGATGTTGTGGGATCGCTCAGTATTTGCTCATTTGAACTAACTACGCTAGCAGCAGTATTGCCAGATGAGCCGCCGTCACCTGAACCACCACCGCATGCGCTGAGAAAAAATAAAAAATAAATGCAGCTATATCTACGAATAAAAGAAAAAAACATACTCCCCCCAAAAATGAAGTGTGATGACGAACGCAGGCTGCGCGCAGCACAACTTGGAAACATAAGGGAGCAAAGGTCTCAGTGATTGATAGTGGACAAGTAAACGCTGAGGTGATTGAACTAATTAGTATTGGACGCAAAAAGGTTGCGTATAAAACGAAAAGCACACCAAGGACAAACAGACCAGCAAGACAAGCTCAGGAAAATTTTGCAGCAGGTAGCCGGTATAATCTCGTTTTTAAGCGAAGTCTGATTTATTTTTTCGGCATCGCGCCTTCACAACATTCTCATGTCAACCGATCCCAAAGAGCAGATTGCTGCATTATTTCAGCAAGCCTTAACCCCGCATTTAGCTGGCACTGATTTGTCAGCGCCAACCATCATTCTTGAGCGCCCACGCGATCCATCGCATGGCGATTTTGCCTGCAACATCGCTATGCAATTAGCCAAGGCATTAAAAAAGAATCCGCGCGAGTTAGCGCAAGCCATAGCGCAGGATGTGATGGGCAATCCTTTGCGGGAAGGCTTGATCGCTAATGTGGAAATTGCTGGTCCAGGTTTTATGAATGTGCGTCTGGTGGCGGGCAGCAAACAAGCTATCGTCACTCGCGTGTTGCAAGAGGGTGAGCGCTATGGAAAAACCCAAGATGCAGCGGGACGTAAAGTATTGGTTGAATTTGTGTCAGCTAATCCTACGGGACCTTTGCATGTGGGACATGGCAGACAAGGCGCGCTAGGCGATGCGATTTCAGCCTTACTAGAAGCACAGGGCTATCAAGTTCAGCGCGAGTTTTACTACAACGATGCTGGTGTGCAGATTGTGACCTTGGCTAATTCCGTTCAGGCACGTGCTTTAGGCAAAAAGCCTGGAGATACAGATTGGCCAGAATCTGCTTACAACGGCGACTATATTGCTGACATCGCCGCCGATTTTGTGGCTAAAAAGACGGTATCTGCTGCTAACGGCGAGCCAGTCACTGCCAGTGGTGATGTTAACGACATAGAATCCATACGCCGTTTTGCCGTCACTTATCTGCGCCACGAACAAGATTTAGATTTACAGGCCTTTGGCGTACGTTTCGATCATTACTATTTAGAGTCCTCGCTATATAGCGATGGCAAAGTCGACGCCACAGTGAAGGCCTTGATTGCAGCCGGCAAAACCGTTGAACAAGATGGTGCGCTATGGTTGAAAAGCACCGAGTATGGCGATGATAAAGATCGCGTCATGCGTAAATCCGATGGCACTTACACCTACTTCGTACCAGATGTGGCCTATCACATCACAAAATGGCAGCGCGGGTTTGAGCAAGTCATTAATGTGCAGGGCAGCGATCATCACGGCACCATAGCGCGAGTACGCGCTGGCTTACAGGCTGTTGGCATGCACATACCGCAAGGCTATCCAGATTATGTGCTGCATAAAATGGTCACCGTGATGCGGAATGGTGAAGAGGTCAAGATCTCTAAACGCGCTGGTTCTTATGTCACTTTGCGCGATTTAATTGAATGGTCTACCGGTGAGTCAGAAGCAGGTGAAGCAAACGAGCAGCGAGATTTAACACGTGGTCGAGATGCCGTTCGCTTTTTCCTCATTTCGCGTAAAGCTGATACAGAGTTTGTGTTCGATGTGGATTTAGCCTTGGCGCAATCCGATGAGAATCCTGTCTATTATGTGCAATATGCCCATGCGCGTATTTGTTCGGTATTGGGACAATGGGGTGGTGATGAAAGCGTATTGGCAGAGACTGATCTCTCACCTTTGCTCGCGCCACGTGAAGCGACCTTAATGTCTAAGCTCGCTGAGTATCCAGAAGTCTTAAAGAAAGCAATGCAAGAACTAGGTCCGCATCAGGTTGCA
>Ga0209442_1000187_pt1 | contig 37631 bp, 40 predicted proteins | sample LauGreSBDMM110DD_2_FD_187565 | JGI IMG/M metagenome (GOLD analysis project Ga0209442, IMG submission 187565) | Freshwater lake microbial communities from Lake Michigan, USA - Sp13.BD.MM110.DD (SPAdes) (version 2) | ecosystem: Environmental > Aquatic > Freshwater > Lake | place: Lake Michigan...
GCCAGTTACTCCCACTTCAAAACCTTCGCGCAATAGTAACTCAGCCAATGATTTGCCGATTCCACTTGTTGCTCCTATGATGATAGCTTTTTTCATTTTCATAAAAGTAGATAAACTAAGTATGAATGCCAACTTCCTGCAACTTGACACGAAGTTCAACCTTTTAATTTCTTAATTGTCAAATACTCAATCATCGCATTATAGTTGCATCTTTCGTTGAAAAGGGGAGCCACACTGCACAAGCCATCAGAAATGATGGCTTTTTCTTTGTCCGTCAATGAGTTAGGGTAGTTGCATCTTTTAGTTTTTAGAGGTTTATATTTTTTCAAAAGCTACAACTGAATATCTTTGTTATTAGAGGTGGATTTCCAATAAATCAACTTATCTCCCTAAATATGACAAACTATTTAATAGTTCCTGGTCTTGGTAATTCAGGTCCAGAACATTGGCAAACTTATTTCCAAAACTCCGCTGCTAATTTTTCCCGGATCGAACAGGCCGATTGGGATACCCCAACTTGTGATGATTGGATTAAAAATATGGATGCTATGGTAACATCATATGAACTATCATCTGTCGTTTTAATTGGACATAGTTTAGGATGTTCAACCATTGCGCATTGGTCAGCTAAGTTTAAAAGAAATATTAAAGGGGCAATGCTGGTTGCTCCAAGTGATTTGGAAGCATCCAATTATACTTTTCCTACAAAAGGATTTTCACCGATACCACTTGATAAATTAAGTTTCAATTCTATTGTTGTAGCCAGTTCAAATGATATTTGGGTTTCTTTAGAGAGAGCAAAATTTTTTGCAGAAAATTGGGGCAGTGAATTTATAAACATTGGTGATGCTGGTCACGTAAATGTATCTTCCGGACACACTAATTGGGAAGAAGGATTAACGATTTTGAAAAAATTGGGATAGTTTAACCCTTCAATTTCCTAATAGTCACAAACTCAATCATCCTATTATAGTTGCATCTTTCGTCGAAAAGGGGAGCCACACTGGACAAGCCATCAGAAATGATGGCTTTTTCTTTGTCTATCAGTGAGTTAGGGTTTTGTATCTTTTTTCAGGTTTTTTGTATTTTTGAAATGCAATTAAATCATATGGCAATCAAAAAGAGTTGGCTTGATAAATTGAATGAACATAAAGAGCCAAAAATTAAACGAATTGATATTGACTTTGCTGATATTCCAGCTGGAAGTATGATGTTTATTGCTACGCCAAAACTCATAGATGAGTATATTCAAGAAATTGGATTTGGGAGGCGCATAGATTCAAAAACATTACGGAAAGACCTTGCTATAGAGCATAATGCTGATTACACTTGTCCTGTAACTACAGGAATATTTTTGCGAATTGTGGCAGAAGCAAACTATGAAAAGTTGCAACAAGGAAAACGCTTAGAGGAAATCACACCTTTTTGGAGAGTGATTGAACCGAATAGTGCATTAGCCAAGAAACTCACATTTGAACAAGATTTTTTATTTCAGCAAATTGAAAAAGAGCGAGAATGCAACAGAATATCGTAATTCAAGCGAGAGACGGGTATAAACTTTCGGCAACTATCCGAAGACCATTAACTGAAATCAAGGGAGTTATTCAAATCAATTGTGGCACCGGAATTCCTCAAAATTTATATAGTAATTTAGCAATCTACTTGACGGAGTGTGGTTATTTTACCCTTACCTATGACTATCGTGGCATAGGGAATTCTAAACCAGAGAGTTTAAAGGGATTTCAAGCAAATCTGGAAGATTGGGGTATTTTAGATATGACAAGCATATTTGATTGGATTAACCATGAATACCCCTCTGAACGAAAAATTATTATTGGCCATAGTATGGGTGGGCAGCTTGTGGGGCTAATGGATAATTATGATAAAGTAGATAGGCTTATTCTTATTGCCTCTTCCACTGGATATTGGAAAGATATGAGCAGCCCATTTAAATGGCTAATGCCACCATTGTGGTTCTTAATGATTCCGATTATCGTGGCAATGTATGGCTATGCAAACGCAAAAAAAATAGGGCAAGGAGAAAATTTACCTAAGGGTGTTGCTCTACAATGGCGTATGTGGTGCATTAATCCGAACTACTTTGATGACCATTTCAAAAAATCAAGCACAAAATTATTTTTTGACAAGTTCTTAATTCCTATAAAGTCTATTCAAATTGATGATGACCCCATTGCAAATGAAATCACAGCAAATAAATTACTAGGCTATTTTAAAAATGCCAAAATCGAAGTAGAAACAATTAGCCCCCAAAAAATGGGCATTAGAAAAATGGGACACGCGGGCTTCTTTTCCAGAAAATTCAAGGACACACTTTGGAAAAAATTAATAGAAGATATTGAAGATAGAAATCTGAATTAGGTGTTCAAATGACCTAGTTTTGACTTCAATGATTCGAAATGATGCGACGTGTGGAAGGAAGTGAAGCTAGCCAGTTCTCCTAAGGATATTTTACCCAAGATGGGGTGAGGTAATCTATAGCTATCTAATTCATATTGGGTATGGTTGTTCAATTTTTCAATCCCTATTTTAACTTATTTATTATTGTATACACTCAAATTTAGTAAACATTATAAGATTTTTCTATTTAATATCATTAAATCATTTTTTTAATTTAAATACTTTCCAAAAAAGCGACATTTAGCGATAATATGCATTCTTTTTATGCGTGATCTTGGTTAGTTAAGCTTAATTCTGAAAGTTTTAGCAATTTCCGATCCTAGGTCCGCTGATTTACTGACAACATGATAGATACCCCCCTCCATCACTCCACAAACACATTATAAATCCCGGTCTCATTCCTTCTAATTTTTCGCGATTTAAACCCAGTATTCCTATCATCCACCATTTCTACGAGGCAAAACTCCTTCCAGTCTTTAGGAATAGCCGGAAATATCAATGTAAACCGTTTAACCTGTCCTTTTTCCGCAAAATGGAACTTATTAGGTGCAACAGGTATGTTAACAGCTTGTATCATTTCTAGATCGTCTAAAAACTTACCGGATCCTGATAGGTAGGTGGTAGGCCAGATGTTAATCCATCCTCCGTTGATATACTTTTGTTTGGCTGCATATACGCAGTGGAGGTAGGTATAGCCAGACTCCTGGGCATCCTCGGTAAGGTTTTTAATTAGGATGTTACTAATGGGTTCAATGAGGTTAACGTTACTAGGCTTATGTTTTTCCATGGTATGGGTATTAAAACTCAAAACTAAAAAGGCATACCGCATTCTATTGGAGGACTTAATGTATGGGGTATTATTTTACCCCTCCAATACATGGAGGTTTGGCCAGGTATGTTTGTGTCTTAAATAGATATTATGATACAAATTTTACCCGTTGCAGACATTTACAAAGAAGAGGTAGTTATAGACGACAATTTTGGCCAGAGGCAGGAGGGGTGGGAAACCGTGGAGAGTGATACCGAGTCTGCCTTTTTTAGGATGGGCCGTTATATCATGGAAAACAAAACAGATGATACCTGGAACTATTACCATAAGGAGCTACCTAATAATTTAGGCGACAACTTTATTATTAAGGCTGAGCTTGAGGTGGTAGAAAACCACAAAGGTTTTGGGCAGTATGGTTTGGTGTGGGGTTTTGATGAAGAGTCGGACTATTTAAACAAGTTTGTGGTTAGTTCGGAGGAGCAGTCTTTTGTGGTGTCTAGTTTTGAGCGTAATCATAGTTTTCAAAAGCACAGGTTTAGTGATCTCTTTTTTAATTACAATACAAGTGGTAAAAAGCAGTTTTTTTCTATTTTAAAACTAGAGGGCTACTATTACTTTTTTGTAAACAAGTATGACCGTCCTAATTATGTGGTACATGCGTCGCACCTGCCTATGTTTGGTAACCGTTTTGGCTTTTATATAGAGCCAGGGCTTAAAATGGTGTGTGAAAGTATAACCGTAAAAAAGCTTTTTGTAAATCCAAAATTTGACGGTCATATTTGGATGCCAGTAGGGGAAGATTTAATGCCAATAGGGTCGGTGCTGCTTAGAGGTAATTAGCATTCATAAGGCTAATGGTATTTTTGATTGTTTTTTTAAGGCTTGCAGGCTTGTTAACAATACAAAAAGATCCCATGCCTAGTAGTTTAAACGTAAATTCTTCGTTGAGTAAAACTTTAAGGCTTATTTGTATAGCGTCTGATTTTTTTACGATCACTTTTTGAGTAGCGTGTAATGGTTCAAGTAATACTAGGTTGCTAATAGGGCTTTGTATGGTTAGTAATACTTCTTCTGGCTTAGCTTTACTTTCCATGATACCAGTGCTGTGTTGAAAAAAGGTGGAGGCATTAAAATCGGAACGTCTCTTGTAAATAGTATCTGTTGTTTCTACACCAGACATTCTATCTAGTGCGTAGGTGGTGTATTTTTCTTTTTCGCTACTCCAGCCTATTACGTACCATCTGTTGCGGTGCTCTTTGATTAAATAGGGGATCAGGCTGGTAGCACTTGTTTTGTTTTTATAAATGTTGCGGTAGTTAAAAGTGATACCCTGCTTGCTTTTGATGGCTTTATAAATGAATTCTATAAATTTCATACCGTTGGCATGAACAGCTTTTTCAAACTGCACAACTTCGTCTATCAGTTTTTCACTTCCGTCTATACCCAACGAAAACCTGGTGTTGATGCGTTCGATTGCATTTTTAAAAGAAAAAATCTTACATTAAAACAACGAAACTCTCTACAACTAAACTGTCCACTTTCTTTGACGACATACATTCAGGTACTGCTTTAAATGTTGTCTCTAGTGGTAAACAAATGTATCTAATTCATACTTATTTTGAAAAAAAGTAATATATTTACTTTATATTTTTTTCACATGAATTTTTATAATGAACTAATTTCTGACCCCAAAAGATACGATAGTACTGAATTGCAGCAAATTGTAAGAGGTACGGTCGATTTATTGTTGAGTAATAAAACTGATCCAGATCGCCCAGGAATTTTATTAGGAAAAATTCAAAGCGGTAAAACTAGAGGTTTTATAGGGATAATAGCAGAAGCTTTTTCTAGAGGATATGATTTAGCTATTGTTTTGACAAAAAACAGTCAACTCCTTGGAAAGCAAACTACAAATAGACTTGAATCGGAATTCGAAAATTTTATCGAACAAGGATATTTTTCATATATTCATTATGTTAATACTTTGCATGCAAAAGGTGATTCATTCACTCCAATGCAATTAATGCAAAAACACATATTTGTTGGCATCAAAAATTCTTCAAACATTGAAAAATTAAAAAAAATTTTTACTGAAACGAATCCAGAATTAGCAGGTAAAAAAGTCTTGATAGTTGACGACGAAGCTGATTATGGATCTATTGGATTTAGAAAAATTAAAGGACATTCAGAGAGTGAATTTATTCTAACAGCATCATCTTTAAGTGATTTTAGATCAAGTTTGTTAAATTATAGTTTTCTTCAAGTAACTGCCACCCCATATAGTTTATATTTACAACCAGATAATTATTTGAATAATGGGTTCGATTTCAAGCCATTAAAGCCTGCTTTTACTAAAGTACTACCTACACATAGTGGATATGTTGGAGGAGAGTTTTATTTTGATGAAGATGATGATGAGAAATCACCGGCTTACCATCTGCATATAACTTGTAAGCGCGTAGAAATAATAACTCTTTCAAAAGAAAAATCAGATAAAATTATTCTTGATAATATTCATAAGACCGATCTTTTAATCACATTCAGAAAAAGTTTAATTTCATTTCTTGTTGGAGTTGCAATTAGAAGAGCTCAATTCATAGATAGCAATTTTCATTTTGGTAATAATTGTCCAATTAATTTGCTTCCTAAATTTGCATTTGTATTTCATATACAAACATCAAAAGAGCCAATGTCTTGGCAAAGAGAGCTGATTAATTCCTATATGCAATATTTAATAAACTTAAATTCAAATAATAAATTTGAATTTAAAAATTTATATAAAGATGTTTTAAATGATTTAATTGAATCAACGGCAAAAGGTTCTGAAAAATGGCCAGAAATTAAAGTCCCTAAAATTGAGTCAGTTGAGTTACAAATAGAAACTATTTTGAAGTTTCAAGATTATAAAATCGCACTTATAAATAGTGATGAAAGAGTAATTGAAAGAACAGATAAAAATGGACAATTGAGGCTTGAAGCAGGACTTACATTTTTTGTGGGTGGACAAGTATTAGACAGAGGTATTACAATTGATAATTTAATTGGATTTTATTATGGACGAAGTCCGGAGATTAGTAAAATGGATACCATTTTACAACATGCCAGGATGTATGGAAATAGAAGTAAAAATGATTTGTGTGTAACAAGATTTTATACTTCACAAGAGATTTTTAGAAGAATGGAAGAAATTCATAGCATGGACTCTTGTTTGAGAGAGCAGTTAGAAAAAAAGGATAATGGAATAATTAGTATCCAAAAATCCCCTGATGGAAATATTATACCATGTGATCCTTCGAAAATTGCTCTATCTAATATACTCACTTTAAAGAAATATAAAAGAATTCTGCCGTATGGTTTTAATGTTTTGGAAAATGAATATTTAAAGCCAATTGTAGATGAAATTGATCAAATTTTAGAAAATACACCGGGTTTTGTCTTTAATAAATCAAGTACATTTGAAATGGAACTCGTTCATGTAAAAAAAGTATTAGAATTAATTATCCAAAGTTTTTCGGGATTTGATTCTCCTGAATTAAAGTGGGATCATAAGTTAATGATTGAAATTATTCAAACCTTTGTAGTTGATCAAAGCACAAATAAAATCCCAATATATGTTAAGCGTGGTCTTGAGATGGGTAGATTAAAAGCAAATGGTGATTATATTACTGCGCCTGAAACTGCATCTACAGATGGTGAAATAGTTAAAGCTGCTGCACAAAAACTACCTTGTTTAATGCTATTAGGTCAGAAGGGGAAAATTTCAAATCCAGCTTGGAATGGCGGCCCATTTTATTGGCCAATATTATATTGTCCTGGAAATATCGAAAAACCAATTATTTTTTCAATTTAATAAATTTTTATGTCAAAATGCACATTATGTCAAATAAGCAATTGTGGCCATGTGATTGTTTCTAGTTATACTCAGCAAATCGAAGTTACAATTCCTTATATAATAACTTATCAGGGCAATAGAGAGTTTGGAAGTAGTTCTATTAGTACTCAAGATTTATTATTTATTGCAGATATACCTTCTTTAGATTTTTCATTAACATTTGATCAGTTTTGTAAAAAAACGAATGACTATATAAACGATTATAAAACTTTAGGTGTAAAGCCTTCATTATGGCAAAGGCCTGCAGACATGAGAAGAATAAGAAATGTAGCAGATTGGCTAAATTCACAAGGGGACAACTCTATGCCTGATGGAGTATTAATTGGTCAAAGAAATGACAACTCTGTTATTGTTTCAGCTCATTCAACTATCGGCGATTTTGAAATTTACAGCATTAAAATCATAAACAATTTGAGTTCATCTTGTCCTTCGCATGGAGACTATCTTGATGATCAAGGGGTACCTATATATAGAAATAGATGCGATAATCATAATTGTAATTATCATTATGTATCCACAAGTCCATTTTCTATTATTGATGGACAGCATAGAACATTGAGTTTGTTCAATAGTAATTTAAGTCAAAAACAGGTTAATATCTCAGTTTTATTAAAAAGAGCAATTAAATCAAATAATAACAATCATTTTATAGGATATGATGCAGATGATCAAGCAAAAATATTTACTCAAGTAAATACAGAGAGTGAAGAATTAGATAAGATTCATAAAACATGGTTAAAAAGATTTTTTGGAGATTGGTCTAATAATCAAACTAATCAAAAAGTAATTGCATATGATTTATTAGCACAATTAGGACAAACACCAACAGTAGGTACTCAAAATAGGTGGTCTCCTTATGTGAAATTTCACCCCAAATCTGGTGGTAATGCAAGAATTGAGTCTTTAAGAGCAACTGATGCTGGTACTGGAACAATTGACGGCAAATCTAGTATGGAATCTATAGTTGCAGATTTAGATATTGCCTCAAGGCAATCAAATAGACAATCTTTTTTAATTATGAAAGATTTTCTTGAATCAGCATGTCAAAATTTTCCAGATCAACTTTCACTTCCAATTTATAACGGATTTTTAGATAAACAAAGGCCTTTCGAAGCATTTATAAGAGTTTTTCCTAGAATCAAACATTGTGTTGAAATAATGCCAAATTTTACTGGAAATTATAATGTGAGTGATTTTAATAATGTTTTTAGTCAATTTAATTTAGTGTTAAATTCATCAGAATGGCAACTTTTCTCTGCAAGTGGAGAATTACCATGGTTAGAATTTTATAATATTTTGAAATTGATGTGGGAGCCTGATGTTAATGGTATACTAGCAATGGGGCCGAATTGGCAAACCGTAAAATCACCTAACAATGTAACATGGATTGAATACATACGTCAGACACCGGATCCATTGGAAGATTACAGTGATAGAACAAAATGTGATCCAACTTCTATTGTCATTCAAAATGGCCCTTTAAACACCGCATTTACTAGACAGGTCAAGCATCCATTTGATCAAGTATCTTGGTTGAGGCCAAGAAATGTAGCATCTCTACCCAAGATATTTTATAGAGTTTATGATGTCCAAAATCTTCCGGGGCCATGGTTAAATCACGATTCCGGATTAAACGCAAATCCAACATGGAGTGATACTAGAGATACAGAACTACATTTGTCAAATTTGAACGCCCTTCAAGCTAAGATGGCAACAAGCCAAAATATATTTTGGGATTTGAGAATTATCTATTCCAATTTAATTGGCGAAACGCAAACTATAATAAACTATACTACATAACTTATGAGTGCATGGGATTCAATTTTCAAATTAGAAAATACTTCAATAGCTATTAAGGAAGATGTTGAAAGAAATGAAGCAATTGGTTTGTTGTCAATGTATTTGGCGATGAAATGTCCCCCTAATTATGATTTTAAAAAGTTTGAAAACTTTATCTTAATTAGAATCAATGAAGTCATTAATGATAAAAGTATAAATGAAATAGAACAAAAAGATAGGCATATTATTTTACATTTAGCTTTTCTAACATATAGATCTTTTGATAGTAATGGATTATTAATTAAGGGTAGTTGGCCAAAAAATTTAAAAAAAAATATTGGATTATGTAATTTTCCAGGATGCGATAGTCGGGGAGTGCATAAAGATCACATTTGGCCAAAATCACTTGGAGGTCCATTCGAAATTTGGAATTTGCAGTACTTGTGTGAATTTCATAATAAAATGAAATCAAATTCTCCCATTTTTAATTTTTCACTCAATAATAATTTTAATTTAGAGTTAATTAATTGGTTTAGGAGAAATGGTTGGATTTAAATTCAAAAATAATGAATTGTGAAAAAATTGATCTTATTATTAATAAGATAATTATATCAGGTACAATATTTGACGATAATACGAAATCAATAATTTTCAGATATTGTAATGAGTATTATAATTGGAGCTGGGATTTTACAAATAAATATATACTAAAAAAAATCAATGATTTCAAAAAAAATAATATTGACGAATACAGGATATTGTATAATAATTTATTTGCTGAAAAAATTGTCGATGAAGTATTTAATGTTCAAAATAATGAAATTGTTAAATTAGAAAAGAAGCTAAATGAAGGAATTAATGAGTACCATATTAAATTTCAAAGTCTTTCTTTGCCTATTCAAAATTTAATAATCGAAAAATGGAAAATAAAGATCGATAAACACTTTTCAGAAACATCTGTAAAAAAACTTTATAAAGTATTTTTTGATTTTGAAATTAATAAAGGTATAGCTAATTATATTTCAAGAGTTATCGATTTTGCCAATACGAATAAGAATTATTTTTCTAAGTATGAAGGTTTATATAGTTTTGCTCTAATATTTGAATTATCCGATTTAACATCTAAATGGATAGATAATCCCCTAATACTTAATGAGATTACGAAAAAAGAGAATCTGTCTAAAGACAATAATGATTTCTTTAAATTTCAAGAAAATATCCAATTAATCGAAAAATTTGAAAAAATTTTAGATATAAAATGGAGTAACATACTAAATGCAAAAAATAATAATTATAAGGCTTATTTAAATAAGGTCTCAGGATTAAATTATTGCTCCTTTCGAGAATGTTTAAATTATTTTGTATTTAAGCATGATAAGATAAAATCAGTCTCACAAAAAAAAATTTCGGAATTAAAGTGCGAAATAAATAAATTGTATTCAACTATTTTTGATTTCGATAGTGACAAAGTGCAACGACATGAATTTTCTGTATTATTTTTTGAAATTACAGAATCAGAATGGAATGTATTAATAAATTTTAATCAAATAAATAACAGATTACCCTTGCTATTTATGTTTAAAAAGTGGCTGATAAAAAAGGGTAGATATTATGGAGTTGATGATTTTCTTTTATTCCTTTTATTTAACAGCGTAGAGAAAGACGGGTTGCCAATTTCTGAAATCAAAAGTAAATTCAAGTTATCTAATGAAAGAATCAGACAATATTTAGTTAAAATTCCAGAAACTTTACTTACACTAATTGAAAAATTTAGAAAGCTATTCGAACGGTATAATCAAAATATATCTAATAATTTAATTGAATTTGATTTACTGCTATTTAAAAAATTTTGTGAAGATGAAAATGAAATTCAAATTGTAAATTTTACAGAAAACTTTCATATTTTATTTTACTCAATTATTGATGATATTAAATTCAAGAGAATTGGTAATGATAAATTATTAATTTATGATGAGGTTTATGTTGATGACCCCGCGTCTTTTAGTAATCCAGATCATTTAACTATGTCATATTATTTAACTTATAATGATGAAAATTTATTTTATTTATACAAATGTTTGAAAAATATTTCCCTTCTTTGCAAAAATGAATTTTGCAAAGAAGGATTAATCTTGGAAGATTATAATAAGATTTCAGATTTGAATAAGGCGATATTAAAATCCGAAGGAAAAATCATGAAATCAAAATTAACTAATAAAAATACTGAATATAAATATTATATTCCAACAACATTTGAAATTAACGAATATGGATTAATAATATGGGATTTTAAAAAGAAGAAAAGTAATTATGAAATAGAAATTGATTTTTTAAATAAAATATTTTATGATGATGATATTATTGAAATTCTAACTTTAAATGAAATTGAATCTAAGTTCTTGTATTTCTCGAGTCAGAGAAATGAAAAAACAATTAATGCATCAATTGCTATTAATAAAAACAAGGTAAGTATGAATTTATTTTGTATAGCAAATAAATGGATGAGAAAAGAATATGCAATAATTGAATTTTCAAAAAAAATATTAGAATTTCCTAAGTGCTCTTTTAAAGATGCCATCTATGTTTTATCATTAAGTGATCCCGAAAGATATAATAAACTTCCTGTTTCTGAGTGGGTTAAAATTTTAAACAAAAAGCTTAAGCATAATTATTTAGAAAATAATTTAACCGCTATTTTTGATGATAATCGATTTTCTGTGATTAGAGAAAAGAATGGAAGATATTGGCGTAAATTATTAGTTGTCAATCACTAATAATCTTTTAATTTTCTTATGAACATAATTGACTAATAAGTGTCTACATATTCTACAATTAATGGTTCTCAAATATAGGATAGGTTCATAAAAAGTTTACGCTCCAAATAGAACTGTTTGAAATATGGAGTACTTACACAGTAGGGGAAGATTTAATGCCAATAGGGTCGGTGCTGCTTAGAGGTAATTAGCATTCATGAGGCTAATGGCATTTTTAATTGTTTTTTTAAGGCTTGCTGGCTTATTAACAATACAAAAAGATCCCATGCCTAGTAGTTTAAACGTAAACTCTTCGTTGAGTAAAACTTTGAGGCTTATTTGAATGGCGTCTGGTTTTTCTACGATAACTTTTTGAGTACTGTGTAATGGTTCAAGTAGTAATAGGTTGCTAATGGGGCTTTGTATGGTTAGTAATACTTCTTCTGGCTTGGCTTTACTTTCCATAATACCCGTGCTATGTTGGAAAAAAGTAGAGGCATTAAAATCGGAACGTCTCTTGTAAATAGTATCTGTTGTTTCTACACCAGACATTCTGTCCAGGGCATAGGTAGTGTATTTTTCTTTTTCGTTACTCCAACCTATTACGTACCATCTGTTGCGGTGCTCTTTGATTAAATAGGGGATCAGGCTGGTAGCACTTGTTTTGTTTTTATAAATGTTGCGGTAGTTAAAAGTGATACCCTGCTTGCTTTTGATGGCTTTATAAATGAATTCTATAAATTCCATACCGTTGGCATGAACTGCTTTTTCAAACTGTACTACTTCGTCAATTATTTTTTCACTTCCGTCTATACCTAATGAAAATCTGGTGTTAATGCGTTCAATGGCATTTTTAAAATTGCTAAATACGGGCACTTCTTTATACTGGTATAATAGCTCGGCTGCAAATTGAAGGGCCGTCCATTCTTCTTCGTTAAGATTAAGTTCGGCAATAGAAAAACCTACTTCACTGTATACATAACCGCCATCAAGTTTAGAATACACAATAGGGGCGCTATAGCCCTTGGGTGCCTGCTCGCGCATGGCCCTGATGTCTTTTTCTATGGTAGAAGTAGATACATCGGAACCTAGTATAGCACTACACTTAGCCGCTAACTGCTCCAAAGTAGGATAGGGCCTACGTTTATTGGTAAGCATTTGGTCTATAATGCGGTGTCTGATAACGGCAGATTTGTTTTTGGGCATGCGGTTTGTATTTGCCCTCTCAAATTAGTGAAAATAAAAGGTAAGTCCTCCAATAGCGTAAGGTTTGGGTGCGTATTTTTGAAAAAACGTTTATATATGGAGCGCGGATTTATAGTAGAAATAACCAACAGTACAAGCCAGGCACAGGAGGTTAAATTATTTGCTGGTTCTTTACCCCAAGGAGTATTGGTAACTACCATGGATAAGGGCTACAATTTTGATTCGCTAAAAACAATGGCTCGTCAAAATGGGTTTGTAGGTAATTCAATTACAACGGGTTTTGAGGGAGGTTTGCAAATCGAAATTGTAAGTAATGATAAGATCGAAAAAGTAATGCTAAATGGCAGGTACGAGGCACCAGAAATTAGAATAAATGGAACTGATGAGTTTGTTTTGGTTACATGTCCTCCAAATTCAAATTTTTATATACGGATGAGTATGTTGCCATTGTAATAATTATTGTGGCAATGTAAGTCCTCCAATAGAGCGCGGTTTGGGTGGTTAGTTTTGAAAAAAAAAGATGAAACATCAAATACCCGATGACGATCAAGAAAGGCTTGACATTTTAAACCAATGGTTTACTGAAATTTTATGTTCCAGGGGATATTTTGACGATGACAAGTGGCTGCCTATAAGACTCAATTTATTAAAATGGAGTCAGCGTGGTTATAGCTTTAGGCATCTTAATACGGCTGATGCCCAAGATTTTACTGTTAATGAAACAGCAAAAGTTTATAAGATCTATAACATGTTATCTGAAATTGACATGTTTTCTTTAGCAATAAAAGAAGTTGCAAAATCGCAAAAGTTTGAGCAAGCAGCTCTTTATAGGGATTTAGCTAAGTTATGCCTAGAAGAACTTGGTTGCACCCAAGATTCGCTGGAGTTTGTTATTCCATTTTTTAAAATCGAAGAACAAACGCTAGTCCTCAAGCATATAGACAACTATTTTATCAAACAACACATTAAAGAACGACTAAGAAAATAATTATGAAATTATTATTCAATAAATTACGCCAGCTCATTATGTCTGTACCATTTTTTAAGCTTTCTTTAAAGAAAAAGCTGTTTTACATCATCTATACCATAGTTGTTTTAGGTGGGTTGTATTGGTATGATCATAGATAAATTTTTTATATCTTTAAGGGAATCTCAAATTAGATTAACATGGCACAATCGCACCAAGACCTCATAAACTTTTTGCAGCAAAATGACTTTAAGGCCAATTGCCCAACATGCGGGGAGGGCTTCAAACTAAAAGAGGCAAGTCTTTTTTCGGTAGATAATTTTAATGCGCAAGCAAAAAAGTTATTGAACGAAAAAAAGGAAGAGCTAAAAGAGCGCAAAGAGCTTATAAGTAAGAAAAAAGCTACAACGCAAAAACGTGTAGAAACTACAACCGGTAGCGTAAATATGGGTTTTATACTTGAACGCTTGGCGCCCGTATTACAGCATTTTCCTTTTGATAAAAACGATTGTCGTAGTTTGTTTGACCCAATTGACTATGTCATTTTTGAAGGCCTACAAAAAACGGGTAAAGTGCAAAAGATATTTTTTGTAGATATCAAATCAGGTAAGGCCAAGCTCAAGTCTAACCAAAAGGCTATCAAGCAAATGATTGAGCAGAAAAAAGTAGAATTCAAAAAGTATTAATCTCTAAAATCAATTTATGCATCAACAAGATATTTTAATATTTTTTGAATACCAGCGTCAGATATTTGGCATTTGCCCATGCTGTGGCGACTTTTTTAGACTCAGTGATTCTAAAATTTACAAAGATCAACGAAAGTCTATTGATTGGCTAGATAAGCTGGGCAAAGACGAGCAAAAGCTTGATTTGTTGGAAGATAAGATAGATGAGGATATGGAGTTTTACAAGGAGCAGGCTAGAGAAAAGGGCCGAAAGCAAGCCACTAAAATGATTAAAAAGGTAGACAAAGTGTTTTTGCCCCAAAAATTAAACCCTGACGATGCCAAAGTAATATTTCATCCAGTAGATTTTGTAGTTTTTAATGGTATGAAAGCGGGATCTAATGGCGACGCATTAAAAAACATTGTACTTTTAGACAGCGACAAAAAATCTACCGAACATAAACAGATCCAAAAAAGTATTGTTCAGTCTATTGATAAACAAAGCTATGAATGGTTAACAATTAGGGTTGATAATGATGGTAGTATAACACAGGAATAAATATTTAATAACTATAAAAAACGTTTATGATTTTATCGAAAAGTTTAAATCAAATTCTAGAAGATGTCCCAGAAGCAGCAGGCATATTTGAACACTTGGAGGAATCTTTGAACAATCCGAAAAATAGAACTATATCAAAAGTTTTAGAAGATTTTATAGATAATAATTCTTCTACTAAATCGCAGCCAGGAACTTCTTATAATTTTTATCCTTCTTTAAATAAAGATGGAGATTGCAAAGAAGTTTGTGTTGGGGTAGCTACAAAAAGTTTTGGTTCAAAATGGGACGAAGATAGGTTAAGAACAGGTTTTAAAGGCTTGATGAAAGAGATGATACAATATTGGGAAAACTGCGGTTCCATAAATAAAACAACAATTTTGTTAACTACTGAGTGGCGAGATGTTGATTTTAATAATGATTGGAAAGATATTGTTGATAATCATGTAAATAGAGGAAAGAAAGTTATTATCATTCAAGTGATTCAAAGCGGTAAAATCAGGACTTATCCTGTAGTTTAAAAAATTTAAATTATTAAATTTACTCCTCCAATAGGGTGCTGTCTCCCCTTCTATTTTTACTGAAATATTTAAAAATGGAAGAAATGACGCCCAAATTTATCATTGATTTATTTCAGAAAAATACTTTTACACTAGATGATGTAAATGATGGTCTATTTGCACGAACCCATGGGTTTGATTTAATTGAGGTCAAGCGCAATAGGTTTGATTGCAGGCATTCAATTACGAAGGCCCCCTGGGTGTTTAATGGCGAACTTGGGTGGGGTGGTAGCCTAGGAGAACAATTTCCTAACAGATGGGATATAACCTATGATGGAAGCCTTTTATGCCACAGATACACTTTTGTTGATTATATATTTTATGAAGTTAAAATAATTGATACCCAGGAGCAGCAGCGTTTGATAGAACTTAAATTAATCGAGGATCAGGAAAAGGCGATTCGTCAAAAAGTTTTGGATGATTTAACGCCTGTTTTGGTGCATCAGATGATGCCATTTAATCAGGTGTATAGTGGCGTTTTAGAAACAAAGTATGGCGTTCATTTAAAGCAAATACAAAGGGGTATGCATATGCATATGAAATATAAACCCCGTTACGGAAATGTTGGGTGGATGTCAAATCAAGTATTGTGCTGGGGGTCTAGTACTGGGTGGGATCTTACCAGAGATGGAAAAATTGCATGTTGCCGCATCAATTATGACGACTACGTAAATTTTGAAATAGAAATATTAAGTCCCGAGCAAATTGAGGAATATAAAAATAACATGGCTTCTAGTGCAGCCGCTAAGCCTTCTATAGAGGAGCGTTTAATTACATTAGATACTCTTAATAGTAAAGGATTAATATCTGCAGATGAGTACGTTAATAAACGTGCTTTGATTTTGAGTGAAGTTTAAAAAATACAAAGAATATGATAAATTATTTCGCATACGGTTCTAACATGAGTTATGAGCAAATGAAAGAAAGATGCCCTGGTAGTAAGTATTTGGGTGTTGCTCGTTTAAACGGGTACAAGTTAGATTTTACAAAAATGTCTACAATACGGGGTGGTGGGGTAGCTGACATTGTTGAATCAGTTGATGATTGTGTATATGGGATTTTATACTCAATTACAGACTCTGATTTGGCAGTCCTAGATGTCAAAGAAAAAGGCTATAAAAGACAAATATTGACCTGCTTCAAATACGATGATTTATTAGATTACAATCCACTTAAAGGTAGTGATGTTGAAGCTCTAGTTTATACAGTAGTAAATAAATCAGCTGATACTATTCCTCCATCTATGGAGTATTTGAAAATTATTTTGGACGCAGCATTCTCTTCTATGTTTCCAACAAAATATCAGAATATGATATACCGTTTTGGATATCCTAATTATAACGAAAGGCTTCAAAAGGCGATTGATCAATTTGTTTCATACCAAACATTAGTTTCTGAGGGAAACTTCCCTGAAGTTGTAAAAGATCAGGAAGAATGGGGCGGAGCTAATTTGGTAATAACAGGCGATATTCTACGCAAAGAACAATTAAATACAAACTATCCTGATGATTTAGTAGTACTAACTAAACATTGGAGAGAATTGAGTTGGCTTGTCACATCGTTATACCATGATGAAGATATTTCTTGGCAGGTTGATGCCTCAAATAAACATTATGTACTCGAGCAAATGGGTAAAGCCGCAGAAGATTACTTGAACCTTTATCCCAATGACGAAAGCGCTATCGATATTTGTTTAGCCGTTTTATATGGTGCCTATAAGGTGTTTACGATAGATTTTTATGAGGTGTATTAATGGTATTTTATTTAACTATATGACAACTTAATCTTAACACTTATATATAATTAAACTTAATACCTTCAGCCCCCGCCGTTCATTCAAAAAACCCTTAACATTTACAATGAAAATACACCCTGTAAAAGACCTTTATAAAATAGAGATTGCTAACATTAAAAAGCGAAATTTAAACCAAGGCATTGGATTAAAATCTGGTTATCCTGAAATGGATACTATCATGGGTGGAATTGGATTTGAGCCTGGTTTTATTTATACCATTGCAAGTCGTCCGGGTATGGGTAAAACGGCATTGATGCTCAATTTAGTTTTTAATCAGCTTTCTAGTTTGGCGCCAAATGCGTGTATTGTATATGTTTCAACCAAAGATTCAAGTACAGTTTTAATGCAAAAAATGTTGGCTATTGTTAGCGGTATTGATCTTAAAAAAATACAGTTAGGACAGTTGAGTGATCAAGAATTATCTGTTTTGCAGTCTCCTGAAATTTTGGATATGGTTTCAAATGAAAAGCTTGTATTTGTGGAGGCAATTAATCCTACACTTGACACATTAAAAGGGGTAATTAGTGAGCAAGAAAAAAATGGAAAGCAAGTAAAAATCATGGCAATAGATGTTATACAGTCTGCTGCCATTGAAACCGCCGAAGGTAAAGAGGAAGGGTTTAAAAATTTAATGAATGAACTTAAAGTGTTGGCAATAGCAAAGCAAATGCCAATGTTACTAGCCTCGGATGTAAATAGACGCGTGGAGTATAGAAATGGGCCTAAAATACCGCAACTTACAGATTTGCAGTATTCGGGACATATTGGTTACCTGTCTGATTTTTGTTTTATGATCGTAAGGCCAAATTATTACGAAGTGCCTGGCGAATATCTCAATCTCACTCCGGAGGAAGCGCATTTGATTGTAAAAAAGAACCTCTATGGCCCTTTGGACACTATTGTATTGCATGTTCAAATAGCAAAACAATTGTTTATTGCTGCGCCTAAATGGCATTAAAAAAATATTATATTTATACAAATTCGAATAATGGCTCATCTATCAAAATCCGATTTTAAGGTTGCTCATACATGTCCTACTAAACTGTGGTATAAAAAGCACGCGTTTCCTACAAGCACTGACCAAAATGAGTACATGAAAATGTTGGCTGATGGTGGATTTATGTTTGGTAAACTTGCAATGCTTTTATTTCCTGAGGGTATTGAAATTACAGGATCCTACAATGAAGCTATTGCCCAAACCGAGGAGTTACTGAGCACCCACCAAAACATAATATTGTTTGAGCCGGCCATTCAAGTAAACAATCAACTTGTAAGAGTGGATGTGTTGCAAAAAAATGGCAATCAAATTAAAGTAATTGAGGTAAAGTCAAAATCTTTTGATTCTACCAAAATGAATGCAGCTAACTACTGGTTTAAGCCCGATATGAAACCTTATATCGAGGATGTAGCTTATCAAACAAAAGTTGTTAGAGAAAAGAATCCGGATGCGGTTGTGAGTAGCTATTTAATGATGCCAGATACAGCCTCAACTTCTCAATTTGATGAATTAATAAACAAGTTTCAAGTTATTGATATACCCGCTAGTCCTAATTCGAGATACCGTAATGTAGATGTTATTTTTACTGGTGATGATACCTTGTTGGCTAGTGTTCGTGAAGCATATGCTCATGATAATTTATTTGTAAAGCTTATACCTGTTAACGAACAAGTTGCTGTGGTAATGCCTGAGATAATTCATGCTGCAAATGTATTTATAGATTCGGTATTGTCTGATACCCGAATTATTACGCCGCCTTCATGTAATTGCAAAGGTTGCGAGTATACTGTTAATGATAATGAACACCCACAAAGTGGTTTTGATATATGTTGGGGAGAACTCGCTAAAGTTGAACCTCATATTTTAACTCTTGGGCAGCTGGGTAATGTCAACAAAAGGAATTTATTAAATACTAAAAAAGCCCTTGGCGAAAAGGGTTGTATAGACGAACTTATTGATAATAAAAAGGTATCGTTACATGATATTCCAGTTGAGTTAGTTTCTTCAACCAAAGAAGGCGAGCAGTATTATAATGATCGACCATTATATCAACTAACTCAAACTCAAGAATTAATTCTGCCTAATTTAAAACATGAAATGTCTTTGGTAGAATATCCAATTCATTTTATTGATTTTGAAACAAGTAATATGTGCATCCCGCTGCATCAAAATATGCGACCTTACGAGAATGTGATGTTTCAGTGGTCTTGTCATACTATTACTGCGCCTGGTGAAAAGCCGGTTCATAGTGAGTGGTTAAATACTACCGATCGTTTCCCAAATATTGCTTTTGCCCAAAGCCTTAAGCAGCAATTAGGGTTACGAGGTACATTTTTAACATGGAGCCCTTACGAAAACACCCAGTTAAAAACAGTACATGATTATTTAGATGAATTAGGTGATCCACAGTACGACGAATTAAAAAACTGGTTGTTTCGTGTAGTTAAGTTCCATGAAGATGATGTTACTAAGCTTTTAGATATGCATGAGCTTGTAAAAAACTACTATTTCCATCCTTTAATGGGTGGTCGTACAAGTATTAAGGTGGTTTTACCTGCTATTTTAAAGGCTAGTAATTCTACTGTAATAGAGTCATGGCTATCTGAAGAAGGTTTATACCGTAGAGATGCTAATGGAGACATTATTAATCCTTATAAACTACTTCCTGCACCCGAAGTAGAAGTAGGTGGCGGTAAAATAGTGGTAAGAGAAGGTGGTGGAGCAATGTCTGCGTATAGAGACATGCTTTATGGTATTAATAAGGATAATGCCCAGGTTAAAGCACTTTATGAAGGTGCGCTAAAAAAATATTGTAAACTTGATACCCTAAGTATGGCCTGTATTTGGCAGTATTGGGAGGAGAAAATTTAAACTATGTTAGATATTATTAGAGAATTCGTTGATGGAAAGCAAAAGACAAATTTGCATGCTATTTTATGCTTGAAAAAAATATATCATGATGATCAAAGACCCATTGATCAAAGTTTTCAGCAGAGAGAAATTTCTTCTATGTGGCAGGATGTTGCATTAATTAATCCAACCTTTTTGAATTCAGGGGTAGCGCCTGTTTACATGACAAAGCAAAAGTTTATTACTAAAAATGGCCAAGATTTATATATTCTCGAGGCTTACCGTGAATCATTTGGTTTGATTAATTGGGTAGACTTAATACAGAGTGTGCAAAGTATACAGCCTCTTTTTTCTCCAATTTTTGAAAAATTAAATAATGATAGAGAGGAGTTTTTAGACTATGCTATTGGGGTATTAAATGAGTCGCCTCCAGAACTAGAACTAAGGTTGATTCCAGCTTTTTTAGAGATATTTTCCTATTCTGTGCTTAAAACACATTTGAGATTTTTTGGTGCAGATATTTTTAGATGGACAAGAACAAATTCAAACGATGGTGGTGTGGATATGACTTGCGGAGATGTTAGTTATAGTATAACAACATACTTAGATAATAAAAAAATGGAAGGAGATGCTGCTAAACAGGTAAGAGATCGTTTAAATTTTATTACAATTAGAAATAAGGTATTGCCAATAAAGGTTCAAGAAATAGAGCAGGAAAGGGGCTTGGATATTAATATTATTGAACTTACGGGCTTAGTTCAAATGATTCATGGGTTTAGTAACGATCAAAAAAATCAATTATTAGAGACTCTTAATTTAGAAATAGCTAAAGAATTGTAAATTTAAAACCACGATTCTTACAAAATCACAGGATAAGCAATATCACCCCAGTCATGATCCTTGTTCTCAATCATTATATCAATGATAATAGGGACTAGTAGTTGCATGATGTTGCTAGCGTCCCTAAGCTGTGTTCTGTTAAGCTTAGAGTTGTATGTAGCGCCGCCATGTACAATAGAATTTCGAAGGGTATATAATCGTTCTAATACAATTTCCAACAGGCCTTCAATATTTTCTTTGGATAAACAGTTATGAGCGGTTGAAATAGATTTATTAAATGGGGTAAGGTAATCCTGAATTTCACCACGATTAAATTCCCAGAACTTTTCATAAACAAACTTATTTTCGATTAGCATTCTTACAGGTCCGCTGAATTTCTCCCAGAATAGGTTGTATAAACGGGATCTATCATATAAAACTAGGCTACTGGTGAAGTCCCTCAATTTTGCCCTTTCTGGTTTAGAGCTAATTCCATTTAAATCCACCGCATAGCAGGTATTTAAGGCTATCCAAAGCGATATGAACTTCATATCTAAGTTCCCGTCTTGCTTTTCGGCACTTTTAACCCATGATATTGCCCTATGAATTCGGATGGTTAAGGTTTCAGGGAGTTCTGATGCTTTTAGTTTGCGGGCAAGTTGAGTAGAGGTCATATGAATGTATTATTTATTATATTCAATTAAAATTAATATAAAAATTAGTAAATTGGTGCTATATGTTTTGCAATTGTAGTTTGTATAATTAGTGGAATTATGGAAGTAATTTTTAAAAGTATTGATAAAAAGTTTTTTATAGTAGATGGGAATTTGACAAATCAAGTCAAATTTTCTTTAATTGATCCAATTGGTTCACTTGAAAGTTTATTTGAGAACACACTAAAACTTTACAAACGCCAAAAAACTTTTTCTAAATTAATTTTTTTATCAAAGTTTAATGACCTAACCTCAAAATTTAAATTTTCAGTTGGCTTAGACGTCAAGAATTATTTAATTGAAGATTATTTTTATGAAAATTATTATCAAAATCATACTAGTCGTATAGTTGTTTACTTGGATAGTATAGAATTTAAAATAGAAGAATCCGAATCATTTTCAATAAATAATATATCTATTAAGGAATTAAACATATTGGGAAATTCTTTATTTAATTTAATGCAAGATAGAATACTAAAATTGTCAAATAGAGACATGTTACTTAAGCTAGATGATTGTAAATTTCATAGACCTTCGAAAAATATAATTAAATCAATAAATCGAAAATGAAAAATAAAGAAGAAATTATAGGCAATTCTTTTGAATTAGAAAGTATTGAAGTTGCTAGGCATGATTTTCCTAATGAAATGAATTGGGATGATGCAAATAAGGCTTGTGCCCAATTAGGTTATGAGTGGCGACTTCCAACTAAGGAAGAACTTGAACTTATTTATGAGAATTCCAAAAGTATTGGAGGCTTTGAAGATGGTTGCCTATATTGGAGTTCTACTGAAGTTGATCAAGATCATGCTTGGTTTCAATATTTTGGTGAAGGAAGAAAAGCTGTCGATTATAGGCTTTCTAAAAATGAGGAATTTATGGTTAGAGCGGTCAGAACTCTTTTTACCTACGAAATTGGTACTTAAGCAAGTTAATAGGTGTAACCCAGTTTTATTAATTAAAAAGCAATACAAAAATCAAGAATTATGAAAAATTTATTTCTTCTTTCTATTTTAGTTTTTTCTATTACAATATCAAAAGCTCAGACATCAAAAGTAATAGGAAACTCAATTAAAGTTGGAAAATTAGAAGTTGCTCAATTTTCCTTTAGTTTTCCATTGACTTGGGAAAAAGCAAATAATTCTTGTAAAAATTTAGGAAAGGGCTGGAGGTTGCCAACAAGAGATGAACTTCAAGTTTTCTATCAAAATAAAGATAAATTAAGCTCACTTGGAATTAATTTTAGTGGAACTTTTTGGAGTTGTTCTGAGAACAATTATGGGGAGGTTTTTTGGCTAAGTTTTAGTAACCTAGGTACAATGGGGCGTGAGCCAATGGATGGTGATGCTAAATTATGGGCTCATCCTGTGCGAGATCTGTAATTTAATTTTATTGAAAATGGGATTGCTATATATAGCTTTTTGAAATTAGCGATACTTATTTTTCCCTTTTTAAGAACCTTTTAACTTTAATCTTTTCTCCATTCAATAAATCTTTCTACCTTCGCCCTATCATCAAGAACCCTTAACTGGGTACCAACCGAGAGCAACACTCCGCGGTGGTAATACGATGAGGACTTACAGTCACAATAAAATGTAATCCCTATCTAGATCTTGGTGTGATTTAATAACCTTAAAATCATACCAGTATGCAAGTCGCTTACACTTCTAAAAACGGGCGTCAATTACCTGAGTCTATGGGCTATGGCTTTATTGACAAGCAAAGTATTGTTGAAACGGACAGTACACTTGAAGCCAACTACATTTCAGAAATCTCTAACAGTCTTGCTCACAAGGTAACATGGTCTTTAACAAGCTGCAAGATCGAAACCTTTAATTCAAATGGTACAAGGGGCAGAATCACTGTTAACCAATCTCTCGAAAAAGCCCTTTTATTTGATGCAATCACTTGGGATTTAGGTAAAGATCCTTTATACCTAGAGGCTTCAAATGCCATTACTTCATTAGGAAACATTTTAGTAATGTATCCGGGTAAAACGGAACTCAATTACTATCCAGCGGGTAAACTCATGCTATTTATTTTACCAGTTAAAAAATTAGATGATGCTTATTTGAGTTTTAAGCAGGGGCTGATAGATAATAAGTTAGCAGGGTTGTTTATGGAGCAAAAAGGGCATTACATAGCGTTTACAAAGGAGCTTACCATTCAAAACCTATTCCTTGTTTCATTTATTGTTTCTATGGCGCAAATACATACTGCTGCTAAGTATTTTGCTGCTGCTGGCATTATTGGGCCTGATAAACCAGACCGCCTCATTATTGATGATTCTGATAGTATGAGAACAAAGCACATGCGCGTTTTTACTACTAATGAGGGGGATGGTTATTACGCACTGCTGTTTAAAGAGCTAACGAGGCAAAATTATAATGACGTAATGGAGGCGTTTTTAACGACTGTGTATGAACAAAGCAAAAAAAACGTGCTTTGATTTTGAGTGAGGTTTAGTGAATTTTAAAATGCTAAAAGATAGTAAGCTAAAAAATAGACCCCAGCATAACTGGGGTCTATTTGAATTTAAATGGTTAGATATCATGATTACCTACTATTCAATCAATGATATTTGATTTGTTTCATTTGATCGATAATATGCTTTTGCATCAGGGTAAATCTGTCTTATTGAAAATAGAGCTTGAAAGCAAGTTTGTCTATTATTAAAGGAGCCTATAAAAGCAGCATATTTGGTAGTTCCATTTGATTGCTCAACAGGGACCTCAAAATTTCCAGCATTAATTCCTACCTGACTTAATTTATCAGAAATTTCTGACGCTTCATTATATGAATTTGGCATAGCAACTATAACAATAAATGTTGAATCTTCATAAGCTGATTCTGTAATAGGAAGCTCTGAAAGTGCACTACTCAGATTTTGAAATTGTTGATCTATTTGTTTGTTAATTGAGTCAATTTTTGCTAAGCTATCTGTAATTATGGCTTGCTTTGCAAATGCAGAATCGTAAACGATACGTGTTTGCTCTTTTACTTTTGTGTTTATTGAGCTATTGATAAAAAAAGTAGTAGCTAATTTTAATCCAACAAAAACTAAAATGAAAAGGCTGGTTAGTCTAATGAGTTTATTACTAAAAGATCCGTTTAGTAATAATTTGTCTCCAACTTTTTGATGTATACTATTTTTTAAGTTATTTAATTTTGTTTTAAATCCTTCCAGTTCAAATGTAATCGCAATAGAGTTTAGTAGAACTTTAAAGGCAATTAGATTTAATAAAATAATAATAATTTTTAATCCAAAGCCAGCAATATTATTCAATAATAAAAGAAACGAAAAATCTGAGTTATTTGCTCTATTTATATAAGGTAATGAAAACCAATTTCGATTATAATTTGATATGGCACTTAATTCTGAAGGGATTTCTGGATAAAAACCGGGATTGTTTTTTGAAAGTTCTGTTATTATGCCGCCAACATTGCTATCAGGGAAAAATGAAAAATATCTGAATACAATATCAATGATCAAAACGATATAAATGATATTGAATGGTAGTCTTAAAGATACAAATATCTCTTTCTTTTGATAAAAATATAAAGCTCCAATAGCAATTACTAGAAAGCTTAAATCAAGTAAATCATAAATAGCATTTGACAAAGATGAATACCAAATATTAATAGGTAAAAAAAGCACTAAAGTGGCAATAAAAAGTAAAAGAAATCTACCTAATTTCATAGTACTTGTCGATCCGCCTTTATTGGTTGCTAGAATAGTTCCTAATAGGTATAGAATTCCACCAAATAACATTACGATAACACCCGCTCCGGCATGTGTTGAAGCGCTTGCGGAAATACCAGAATATCCTGCAGTGGTTTTAGAAGAATATGCAATTAATAAGCCAATAGAAACAACAATTACTAATAAGGCATTATACAATCGATATTTATGTAAACTTGTTTTCAGGGCATTTACAAAACAAATAAGTGCAAAAGGAAATGAATATGCAAAACCAACAGATGAAGAAGCGCCACTACTAAAGGACTGACCAAATCCACTAGAGCTTACTTTTGCTTCAATCCATGGAAAAAAGCCTGCAATCATTACGACAAAAGAGGCTAGAATTGTTATCCAATTCCCAACATTAAAGTCTTTTATTTTTAGCCACTCAACTTTACTGCTTTCTTCTTTGTTTTCAGTAGAAGTATTTTTTCGTAAAGCAGTGTCAATGTACAATTTGATTTCTACCTCAGAAATGTTTTGCTGCTGGGCTTTTTCTAAAATTAACGCTTCGTGTTCTTTACTTAAATGACCAGAAACCGTAGCCATATCAATAAGATCTTTTAGCTGTGAGTCCATAAACTTGAATTTGTTTAGTTTGTTTTTAATTAGATATACATAAGGTAAATTATGAATTTATATGTCATATTTCCAAAAAATGTCAGCTATTAGTACCTATTCAATTGGTTATTAGTTAGATATATTTTCTTTTAATATATTTTTTATATTGTATATAATACTTAACTTTAGATTATAACCTTAAAAAATTTATATGAAAAATGCAAACAAATTAGGATTGGTATTTTCAATTTTAGCTCTTATTTCTGTTTTTCTGCCCTGGGCTAAAGGATCTAGCTCATACTCTGCCGGTGGATTTGGCAGTGGTTCTTACAGTACTGGTGCTATTTCTGGAATCACATTAGGTGTTGGTATTGCTGGTATGATATTTGCCCTTGCAGCCGCTTATCTAAGTTTCAATAAAATGAAACAGACTTGGATGGTTGGAGCGATTATGTTAATTGATTCAATTTATTATCTAATTACTATGGGTAACGCAGGTGGAAGTTCTAATGCATCATATGGTGGATATTCTGCAAGTGCATCAGTTCGCGTTGATCCACAAATTGGTTTATTTGTCTTTGCTTTATCTTCTCTTTTAATCTTATTAACAACATTGAAAGATCGAAAAGGCTAAATGTATATTATTGATAAACAAAAAAGGGTTACAAGTAAATTGTAACCCTTTTTTGTTTATTTAATCTTCTTCATTTCCTTAAAGTAATCTGTCTGTCAAATACTGTAGCAACTAGAGAGTTGCCATCTATGTAGCCAATCTTTATATTTCCAGAACTTTCATATAAATCATTGCCATTCACAATACCATTATCATATTGGGCATTTTGATTATCGTATTCAGAACCAAAACCAGAAACAATGACAGTTTTTCCCATCCATCTATTTCCACTAACTGTTATTTGTAGTTCTGTAGAATTATCTTTATAGGAATAAATCCCATTAGTAGTAGTTTCTTGATTTATCTCATTTGATGATGATTTTGAGGTTTCATCTGGAGAATTTGAACTTTCAGTTGTTGAACTAGATTGCTCTGTTGACAATTTATTTTCACAAGAGATTACAACTGCTGAAAGAAAAAGGATAATTAATATTTTTTTCATGATGGAAAATTTATTTAGTTTTTTCAATTTTAAATTCAGGGTCATTAGAACCTTTGCAAGTTCCTTTTAAAGTTGACTTATCTATGTTTAGAGTATAGGATGGAAAAGAAGACTTTCCATCAGACATTTTACATTCAATAGTTAAAGAGTTTGCATTTTCCTTTAGAATTGAATAGGTTCCATCATAATAATACCGGCTATTATCTTCTAAACTAGTTTGTTGCAAATTTGCTATTGCATCTTCTTTTAAAATAAACTTGTAATCAATGCCAGGTACAGAAACCTTATTACCATTGACGATCATATCATCTCCGTATTGGTTTTTTAAAAAGTAAGATGATTGTTCGCCATGATATATACCTAAAAACTGTGTTGCTAGGCTTTGAGGTTTTGTTTCTCTAGTTGTACTTGTTTCCTTGTCAGTTTGAGTTTCATTTGTGGGGGTATTGTTGTTACAACTTAGTAACAGTACTATAATTAGTATAATAGGATATTTCATATGGCTAGGTTTAAGAACATTTATGTATTAGTTTGCCACCTTTCAAAATATCTTCAGTCCAAATTTCTTTGCTTTGACATTTTGGGCAACAAAAATTTTCTTTTCCCTCTACGCCACAACCTTCACAAGTTGGTGTCCATTCAATTTTTTTAATACCTAGCATAACTTTCCAATTAAAAGCCTGCTTAGCACTTTGTTTTATTGATTGTGTTGTCATGCTGCTGAAACCTAAAATTTTATCACATGAAATACATTTAATACTGATGTCCATATAGTATAGTTTTATTAAATATATAAAACTTTTCATATAAATTAAGTAAAATAAATAGAATATTTGATTTACTTAGTGATTGACACCTCGATCGACCATATAAATCGTCCTAATCCCTTCTAAATATTTATTTCATAACTAATTACTCTACCTACCCCTTAATCAGAAACACATTTATTTCCTCTGATTCTTGAAAGTATCTTGTTGCTTTAGACTTAGATCTATCTGTAATGCTTATATATTTTTTAACTTTCAAAATTTCTCCATTCAATTAATCTTTCTACCTTCGCCCTATCATCAAGAACCCTTAACTGGGTACCAACTGAGAGCAACACTCCGCGGTGGTAATACGATGAGGACTTACAGTCACAATAAAATGTAATCCCTATCTAGTTCTTGGTGTGATTTAATAACCTTAAGATCTTGCAAATTTCAATAATAAGTCTAAGTTGCCTTTATCTGCTTTCCTTATAGCTATAAGATATTTTTTACGCGAATCATTTTCATCAGCTAGGCTTTTACTACCCCATGAGAAAACAGGTAGCTGATAGATTTTTTCAATGATAATATCAGCTATCATTCGACTATGACGTCCGTTACCATTGGGAAAACAATGTATGCTAACTAATCTGTGTTTGAATCTTAAAGCAAATTCATCTGGTTCATAAACATTATTTTCAAGCAAATACGAAGCATCATCAATTAAGGATCTTAATGCCACGGGTATTTCTAATTTATCGACACCAATATTCTTATTTGTTTTTCGGTATTCGCCAGCCCATCTCCATACGTTCTTATACATTCTTTTATGTAGTGCCAGAATAAATGTTTCAGATAGAATTTGTTCCGATTTGAATCTTCTTGTTAAACTCCACTGTATAGCATCTTCAATATTCTTTTGTTCAAATTCATCCAATTCGCCTCTTGTAGCAATCGACTTAATTAACAGACCTTCTTTTTCGTCTTCATCAAGTGGAGTTTGGCCATCATTGTATATTAAATCTAGTCCCATAAAATTTTTGGTGTATTGTTAATAATTTCTGCCGCTCTTTCCTTGATTGCTTTTTCAATACGCTCTTTTGAATTTTCTTGATCTTCTAATTTCATCGTGTTGGAAGTTCGTTCTACAATTTTTTTGGCCATTTCTATAGCACGCGTTTCTATCATTTGTTCTAAATCACCTTCGTTAGGTACAAAGCCATAAACAAGTTTCATGTCCATGGCCTTTGCAATTTCTTGCATCGACTTAATAGTGATAGCTCCTTCCTTTTCACGCTTTTCAATATCCATAACCCCTTGCTTGGTAATAGAGAGTTTTTTGCCTAATTGTTCCATAGACATACCAATGCCATTACGAATTGCTTTTATCCATCCAATAGGTGGTACAATAACATGCTGTAAATCAGTTAATTGGTCTATTTTTTCATTCAGTTGTTGAAACTGTAATTTATTATTTCTCATAAAGTAAAGCTTTAACTTGACTATTAATACATAAAAGTAAAGCTATTACTTTACATAATCAAATAATTTGTAAAGCTATAGCTTTACTTTACCATTTTAAGATCGATATAAAATAGAAATCGCCCGCTCAGGACGCAACCAAACAAACCCGTAAAACAATACATAATACGTTAAGTGAAATCCCGCAAAGCAAATGGTAATGCGGTAATCATAATCACTAATATCATAATGAAATACAATGGGCATGGCTATTGTAAGCGCAATAGACACTTTTCGTAATTTATGATCAAAGCCAAAACTTATAAATGCAAATAGGTAATAGTAAAGAGTAAGGGTTATAAAATAAAATGTAACCCATATACCTAATTTAAACCCAGAATCGCCTTTTAGGTATTCTTCTCCCCAATAATATTTACACGAATAGATAATAGCAGTATCAGCTATAGCATATACGGCAATGGGTAATACTATGCCGTATAGGACAGTATTTAAAAGACAGGTTAATAAGGGTTTCAAAATTGCTTGTATTGATGATTAAATAGTGGTTACCATATCATGTCTATTACAGCGCATGTATCCCATTTAACGTGGTTTTGTACTGACGCGCCTATTTTTGTGTAAGCTTTATTTAAACAATTGATTCTATGCCCTAAACTAGGAACATCATGATCAATCAATAATTGCAGCACTATATCTTTTCCGGTTTCCATGCCATAAGAGCAGCACTCAGCGTAATTACCATCTTTACAATTGATTCTTGTGTGACCAGTTGTGCCAGCTTTTCCTTGTTCAATGGCAAAGCATTTGGCATTTTTATAGGCTTCACTATCAAAGTAAAGCGCATCAACAGGTTGCATATTATTTAGTAAGTTTATCAATGATTGCCGGTAGCTCGAATTTTTGACATAATCACCATACTTGACTGTCCCGAAATAGTTTAGCACTTCATTTTTTAGAAAATCTTTTGGATAGAGTCTACACAGATTAATGTACAGCACACATTCTTTTTCGATAGTTGTTAAATAGGCAACATCTTTTGCTGTATTTGCCTTTTCAATTTGATTACTTGTCCAATTTTGAGCATTTGCTATTGAAAATTGAATTGTAAGTAGCGCCAAACATAAAATTGATATTGTTTTCATCTTCATATGTTTTTAGAGTTCTCCCATGAGCACAGAAGGTTTATTTATTTTTTATATTGAATACGCGACTTAATACTGGAAACAAAAAGGGAAGTTGTTTTGGGTAGGAGTTAGGCTTTTGTAAAAGGTAGAGCGCCTTTCTTGCCTTATAAGACAGGATAAATAAGTAGAGCGTATGAAGTGGCCAAATCAGGCAAAATACTAGTACGTTAATCTCGTTATAGGTAAGCCCAGATAGGTCTCCCAATATAGACATGATGTCTACGCAAATGTAAAATACTTCATCCCACATGGTTTTATTTTTTGATTGAACCGAAATTAATATGACAAAGCATTTTAATTTGTTATCAAAACCTAAAACCACAATACATTAACATAAGAATCTGTTAATGGAAAATTATTTAATCATCGTCATCATCCATGTCAAACTTATATTCTTCACCTAAGTCCACGGCGCGTCCATTGTTAATTAAGTCTTCTTCTACCTGAGCATCATCATAAATATCTAATTAGGAGTATGAGTTGGTGTGGTGTAAATACCAATTGTATTTTTTGCAGAGCGCTTTAATTTCTATAAAAGGGTAATCGGTTAAATGAACACTAACATGTACTCCATTGTATAAGTTGCCGTCATCTTCTACAAATAAAGTCATGGTTAAAACGCCATTTGGGGTTACAATGTCTACGACGTTATCGTTTAGGCCATACCAATTGATTTTAGCATATTCTTTGTTGATAATGTCTTTAAATGCTTGACCACTCATAAATAGTGGGTAAATTTCATTACTAGGTGTTACTTCATCGTCGCCATCTATTTCATCGTAATGGATATATTCTTTATGAATAGTAAAACAGGGCCTAATGGGTCTAATTGTTTTTTGTTCTTGTGCTGTTGCTGACATATGATCTCGTTACCTTGTTAAATTACTGGTTTTTTTCTTTCTTCTATATATTTATTTCATACCCAGTAGCTCTACCTGCTCCCTTACTTACAAACACATTCATTGCTACTAGTTCTTGCAGGTCTCTTGTTGCTGTAGCTTTAGATGTATTTGTGATACTTATGTATTTGTTTACATTCATGCCGCCCTTAAAGCCAGTAACACCTTCTTCTAATATTCTATTAATCGCTTTTCTTTGGCGGTCATTAAAACTTTTGTCATACTTGTCAAAAAATTTCACTTTTTTGATTGTAAACTGTATTGTTTTTTCGGCGTCATCCAGTGCAATCATTATTATAGAAGAAAACCATTCTATCCATTTTGTAATTTCTAATTTTTGTTGTGCTTGCTGTAGTGCCTTATAATAATCTGCTCTATTTTCCTCAATGGCTTTTGAGATACTAAATAGTACAGGGTTGTCAAATCCTTGTGAAAGTGCTTTTTCGGCTATAGCTCTACCAATCCTGCCGTTTCCATCTTCAAAAGGATGGATAGAAATAAAATAAAGATGTGCAACAGCGGCTTTAATAATGGGAGAGCTAATTTCACTTGTATTGTACCATTCAATAAATCCCTTCATTTGTTTTGGAATGCTTTTAGAAGGAGGTGCTTCAAAATGAACTTTAGGGTCAGATGCAGATCCTGAAATCACTAGCATTGGAGCAGTGCCTTTTCTCCATTGGCCTGCATTAATGCGTTTGTTGTTTCCCATGAGCAGATTATGCCATTCTAGAATCTTGCTTTGTGTGAGTGATTGCGTATAGGTATTTCTTACATCAATTAGTAATTGACTTAATCCAATAGCATTTTTATCTTTTGGTTCTTGTAAGATAGGTAAACCAAGATTTTTTCTAATAGAAGACATTACATCTATTCTGTTGATTACTTCACCTTCTATTTCAGATGTTTTAATTGCTTCAGCGACCATTATTTGCACAATCGTTTCTGTGCTTATGGCTTCTGGTAATGCAGTGACCATGCCTTTTAATGCTCCTGCTTTTAGCATGAACTTCATCAATTCAGTATCTATTGATGCGCCGTCAAATTTAAAATCAGGCCAATTTTTGTGCTGCCAGTTATACATAATGAGCCAATTAGGAGGTATAATCAGCTCAAATATACGAATAAAATGAGCCGATTGTCAATTATTACCGCCTTCGTTTACTTAATTGCAACGGAATATGCACATTAAAGGTATTTTCTTCAGGTTTCACCTGCTTGGTTTTTTCGTTAAATGGACTTTTCACGGCAGCTGCAGCAAACAATGCTTGCATATTTCCTTTTTTGTCAAATAATAAACAGGGTCTTTCTAAATTAGAGAGTTTTACCTCCGAACCATTACTGAAACTAAGCTTACGCGGTGAAACCATGTAGGAGTTGGCCATTGTCCAATCTTTACCGGTGCTAGAGGTAAGTAAAATAAGAGAACCAAATTCTGTATCAGGTTTTCCTTTGGAAGAAAAATATTTCGCGATCGCATAAAACCGCTTTCGTTTTTTGTCATACCATAAGTACGGATCTTCAGATTCCATATCTGCACTAGAACTAACCTCGCTATAAAAAGTAAAAGGGCCTTCTGGCGTATCGGCCACGGCCATCCAAAAAGTCATATGTCCTAAATCGGGCTTTCTTGATTTATACATCATGTAATACCGGCCATCGGGTCCTTTACAAACAGAAGGATTAACAGTAACCTCAAAAGTTCTTATGCTATCAGGCATGATAAGGTGTTCTGGCTTTTGAAAAAAACTACCATTTAAAAATCCTTTAATGGTAGGTGAAGAAGCCATTCCAATGCGCTGCGTACAATTGTATTTATACCAGTGTAACTGATCTCTACCTAAGTTTTTAGTAAAGTGCATGTTGTCATTGAAACTATTGCTTATAAAGTATAAATAATATTGACCATTAAAATAATTAACTTGAGGATTGTGAAAAGTATACCTGTCCCATCTTTGCTCATTAAAATTTCCTTTCAGTATTGTTTTCACATGTTTGTAGGGTCCAGTAGGTTTATCTGAAACTGCGATAGCTATTTCTGAATATTTTTGCCATCCTTTAAATCCATCAAATATATGATTGAGGCTGTCGTCATCCTTTGCTCTTGTTCCATGGGGCCAGCGTGCATAAAATAGATAATACTTACCGTCTTCGCCAACAATACTACTTCCACACCAGATATAATAACCAGGGTCAATAAAAATATTAGATGAATCAATAGGGCTTATAAGGCTATTGATATTTAAATGATCTGTACTCTTTTTTTGTGCTTGCGAATCATTAAACATTAAAAGCATCAATGCAAATATGGCGTAACGAACTGTTGTCATAGAAATGCTTTTAAAAGTAATCTTATGCATTAGAACTAATGATTCAATTTTAATTAATTATTTGATTTTGTATTGGTGTCGATTTCCCAATCATCAGTTCTAAAGAGATTAATTGGGAGACCATCTTTGCTAAATAGATTTGGTATAGCAGTATTGTTAAACGCATATCTTACAGCCACAGGCGTCTTTATTTTTTCATTAAAAACGATTACTGTATCATCTTTAATTTTTGCTTGTGCAGGGTAAAACACTTTATCTGGACCTGCAATCTCAAAACATGTAATTTCCTTTCCTTTCACAACAATACCGTTACTTGTATTCGTAAATTGAATTTTAATTTTGTCGTCTTCAATTACGTGTGAAAGATACATTGGACTTTCGCAATTAATATTTTTAATACCATATGTTTTGTTTAGTGCTAAATTAGAAAGGCGTAAAGCAACTTCTTTTTTCAGGACAGGATGAATATTGTTTGTGTCAGGCGTTAAATCAGTTATGACAACCATGCCAGTATTATTATAAAGGGAAGATTTGGTTTGGCTTTCCCTAAGAAGTGCGCCAACATAATTATATTCATAATTAAAGGGTGCGATTTGAACAAAATAAAATGGGAAGTTGATTTTCCATTCTTTACGCCATGATTCTATCATTCCCGTAAATAACTTTTCGTATGAGTAGTAATTAATGGTATTACTTTCTCCTTGATACCATATAACACCTGCAATAGAAAAATTTGTAATTGGATAAATCATAGCATTAAATGCTAATTCGGATTTATACGGCCACCACTCAGTTGGCTTTAAAGATGCTGCCCCCTTTTTTATAGCTTGATTACTATTAATAACATATTCTGGAGTCCAAGTTTCAGCTGGGGTGCCGCCCCAATTTGAATTAATTAATCCAATCGGAGCGTTTAATCTTTCATGTAAATTTTTCCCAAAAAAATAGCCTATTGCACTAAAATGGATCATTTCTTCTGGAGAGCAAACCATCCATTTTCCATCTAAGTCATCTTGTCTAGATGCGGATGTTGATTTTGAAACATAAAAAAAACGCAATTTATTATTTGTTGCATTTGGGGCTTCGATTTTGCTTTGTTGTAGCCCTTGATCACCAGACCATTCCATATTGCTTTGCCCACCACACAGCCAAACTTCCCCGATTAAAACATCTTCTAAGTTTATCGTATTTTCTCCTTGAATGGTGATGGTATGTGGGCCACCCGCTTTAGGTGTTTTAATATTGGTCATCCAGGTAGCGTCCCTGCTTCCAATAATTTTATAGGTTATTGTATCCCAGCTAACTTTAATTGAAATTTTTTCGGCTGGTGCTGACCATCCCCATAATTTAATATTCGAATTTTGTTGTAAGACCATGTGTGAGCCAATAATATTTGGTAATCTCACATTTGCTTTACATACAACAAATTGAATGCAGCTAATTAAAACAAGTAATTTATTTTTCATTTTCTATTTTTAATAAAATATCTTTCATTGTAATAATGACACAAAATTTTAGATCATTACCACTTCAATAAAAAAGCAAGAGGAACATCCAACCTGCTTTTCCAAGACTTTTCGGAATGATCCTGTCCGGGCCAAGAGCGGCTTATCCACTGGCTGTTGGTATATTTCTTTTGTTTCATGATTGCATCAACTTGTACTTGTAAAGATGCATACATAGAATCTAGTGTTTCGGTGCCATGATCAAAATAAATTTTATGTTGCTTAGGTGATGGCAAATGCTGTTTTAAGTAAGCAAAAAATACAGCAGGTACTGGATTGTTTTCCATAGACAATAGTCCTGGCCAATGTGTAGAAAGGCATGCGGCTCCTCCAAAAATGGTTGGATATTCACATATGGCATAGAGTGAAATTAAACCACCCATGCTACTGCCTGCTACAAATGTATTTGATGCGTCTGTTTTGGTGCTATAGGTTTTATCAATAAAAGGCTTTAGTTCCTCTACCAAAAATTTGAGATATTTATCTGAAGAAATAGCAAGTCCCGAAAAAATGGATTGTCCACCGCTCCGGTAGGCATCGTAAACTAGTTTTTGATTTTCTTTGGATAAAGCTTCAAAAGGTTTTTGAGGAAAATATTCGGCATGTCTACTCTTTCCTCCATTCCAGATACCTACCACAATACATTCCCTAATTTTTTGTTGCTGCATTAGTTTGGTTACTGTTTCATCAACACCCCACTCTTGTTTATTCCAAGTTATACTACTGTCAAAAAGCATTTGCCCATCATGCATATATAATACTGCATATTTTTTTGTAGGGGTATAGTTGTCGGGTAGCCAAACATCTACATTTCTTGCAGGTACATACTTTGAACTAAAATTTTCAACTCGAACAATGCGGCCACTGCTTGGTGTAGGCAGCTGAGCAAACACATTGAACTGGTTTATAAAGAGGAATAAGCAAAATAGAATGGAAATCTTTTTCATATTAAAATTATAATTAACTATTCATTTTTATTTTTCAATCACCCAACTTCCCTCTTCAATTTCCGCTGCCAATTCTCCTTCGTCCCATCCGCAATAGCCAACAAAAAGTTGAATTTCTTGTTCATGAACGCCATTGTTGTTAATGGCCTCAATTACCTCCTTCATATTTCCCCCTAAATAAAAACCACTGTGCATTTGCTCACCTTCAGTAATAAGATCGGGGCGTTTATGGAGCACAAAGAGGTGATCTTTATCTACGGGGCCGCCATCCATTAGTGGATATGGTTTACTGTTGTTGAATTCAATTAAGTCATGCAACGACTTATGTAAAGGCTTATTAATTACAAACCCTGTAGTTCCTTCGTTGTCGTGTTTAACAATCAAAATAGTGGTATCCTCAAAAATGCTGCCAATTAACGCGTCAGTGCTTTTGATGATTAATCCGGCTTTTAAATTGCTCATAAGTTCGTTATTGGCCTTCAATTTATACTCTTTTGACCTTACCGCAATATAACTATTTGTTCATGCATAGATTGCTGATTTATTATTAAATTACCCCAAAATTGCAAAAATGGAAAGAAGAAAATTCATCCGAAATCTAACCATCGGTACTTCAGTTGCGGCCTTGCCTATTGGCGTATCTGCAAAAAGTGCTTTAAGTAATCCTGCTAAAAAAGTAAGATTTGGTATCATCACAGATGTTCATAATGATGTGATGCATGATGGAGAGTATAGGCTTCGTTCTTTTTTAAATGCAGCAAAAAGTAAAGACCTTGATTTTATTATCCAGCTTGGCGATTTTTGTCAACCAAAGGAAGCCAACAAGGAGTTTTTTGATTTATTTAATAATTACCCTGGTATCAAGTATCATGTTATTGGCAACCATGATTTTGATGCGGTTAATGTGCCCGACAAATTATCTGTAGTCAAAAACTTTTATGGGCTTAGTAGTACCTACTATTCTTTTGATGCTGCAAATTTTCATTTTATTGTTTTAGACGGAAATGAAAAAGATCCCGATTTTAAACAAGGTTACCCTCGTTATATTGGTGAAAAGCAACAAGAGTGGTTAAAAGATGACTTGCAAAAAACATCCCTTCCTGTTGTGGTTTTTGTTCATCAGCCATTAGGTGATGATGAGGCTGGAATCATTAACCGCTCACAAATAAGAGACATTTTTGAAGCAGCAAACAAGCGTGCTGGTTTTAAAAATGTAATAGCATGCATTAATGGTCATACGCATATAGATAATAACCAAGAAATTAATGGCATCCATTATATACAAATCAACAGTTCATCCTATAAATGGCTTGGAGATAAGTATATTACAACAGGTAGATATAGCAAGAAGTTTGATAATTTTTATCCTGACATTAG
>Ga0209442_1000191_pt1 | contig 37528 bp, 33 predicted proteins | sample LauGreSBDMM110DD_2_FD_187565 | JGI IMG/M metagenome (GOLD analysis project Ga0209442, IMG submission 187565) | Freshwater lake microbial communities from Lake Michigan, USA - Sp13.BD.MM110.DD (SPAdes) (version 2) | ecosystem: Environmental > Aquatic > Freshwater > Lake | place: Lake Michigan...
CCCTCCAATCAAGCCGAGAGGGATAAGAAAGCGAAGGCGTGGCGTCCCCTTGCGGAGTGCTCGTAAGCCACCTCGTAGGTATCGCACGACCACATACACACCCAACGCGAAAAGAAAGAGGCTTGAGAGTGGCCGTGAAGATTCTGTTGAAAGCGCAGAGAGGAGTGTGGCGCCAATAAACGCCCCAGCAGCTCCTGGCAGTGCAATCCTTCGAACCACTTTCCAATCAACGTTTCCGAATCGGTGGTGTGCGAGGCCTGAGCTTGCTCCAGTACCAATCTTGGCAATATGAACCGAGGCTGACGCAGCAGCCGGAGATAGTCCAATCAGTAGCAAGATCGTTGAGGATGTGATGCCGTACCCCATCCCAAGTGCGCCATCTACAAGCTGTGCAGCAAAGCCGGCTACGGCTAGGAGTGCGAGTAGGACGAGCCCTTCCATCAGGCTGACAACGTTCGTCGTGACACGGGGCTTTTCGTAATGTGCATGGGTGCAGCATACTTGCCGCCATGGGAGAGGCGACGCATCTGGTCACGCGTGAGGGAGGGGCGGCGGTTCAGTCGCTCCCAGAGGGTGGCGTGCTCCTGCACATTGGGCCACCAAAGACTGGGACGAGTGCACTGCAGGGTGCTTGTCACGCCTGTCGCGATGAGATGCGCGCACAAGGAGTTCGTTATGCGGGCCGCACGCAGCAGACGGGAAGCGCAGCATATGCGGTCCTTGGGCGCGCACATCCAACACTTGGCGAGGCGCCATCAACGCATCACTGGAAGCGACTTGTCAGTGAGGTTCGCGCTGCAAAGGAGCCCCGCGTCTTCATCTCAAGCGAATTCTTCGCTGGTGCGGATGATGCGCAAGCGGCGCGGATTGTCAGAGAGCTCGGTGGCGACCGGGTGCATGTTGCCTTAACCCTGCGCCCTGTCTCGCGCATTCTCGCTTCGCGCTGGCAGCAGAATGTGCAGGAGGGGGCTCGCTACTCGTTTGATCAGTGGCTGCACTGGGTCTTTGAGCAGCCGAGTGAGGGGAAGGGCGCAACCTTCTGGTCGCGCCAGCGGCACGACCACCTTGCCGCGCGTTGGGCGTCAATCGTTGGGCCAGAGCGACTCAGCGTGGTGATGGTCGACGAACAGAACAAGTCGGCGATCTATCAGGCGTTTGAGGCACTCCTCAAGCTTCGGGCTGGAACACTTGAGCCGCAGAACGACACAGCGAACCGATCAATGACGGCGGAAGAGATTGAGCTTCTCCGTGGGCTGAATGAGCGATTTACTGAGGCTGGAATTACGCGGCCACTCCTCTACAAGATGATCACCCGTGGAACTGCGCTCTATATGAAGGGTCGAGAGATCGGGGCAAACGAACCGAAACAGCAGACGCCAAGTTGGGCTATCAACCGCGCCGATTTGATCGGCTGGGAGAGCGCCGCGGCGATTCGCGCACTTGGGGCGCAGGTGATTGGCAACCTTAATGCGCTTGGCGGCACAACTCCGCAGGGCGATTCAGCGGCGCAGATTCCTCCGCTCGCGACCACAGCGGCGAACGCCAGCAGCGCTGCCGCTCGCCAAGTTCCAGAAGTGGTTGCGACTCGTGCGGCGATGGGGATGCTCTTTGCGAGCGGCGCAGCCCGCGAAGAGGGATCTGGCCGCCCCGGCATTGATGTGCGGGTTGAACCTCAGGTCTTGCAGCGGGTACACACCATTGACCTGCTGCGCGTTGTGGCGCAGCGCCTCCTCTGGTCGGTCACTTCGCGTATCAGAAAGATCACGCGACGCTAACTCAGTGAGCGATCGTCTTCAGCCGCTTCTTCACCAACTCCGCAGCGTCATAGGCACTCACCGTAGAGGCGTCAATGACAAGGTCTGCATCTACGGGGGCTTCATATGGTGATGAGATACCAGTGAACTCACTGATCTCTCCAGCACGCGCCTTCGCATAAAGCCCCTTCCGGTCTCGCCCCTCACAGATCTCAAGCGGCGTGTTGATGTGTACCAGGAGGAAGGGGAGTCCAGCCGCCGCCTCGCGTGCCAACGCACGCCCTTCAGTAAACGGCGCGATCGGCGCAGCGATCCCAATGCCTCCCGCTCGTGCAATCTCGGCTGCCGCCACTCCGAGCCGCTGCACGTTCGTGTTGCGCGACGCTCGATCGAAGCCGAGCCCCGCGGAGATGCTTCGTCGCATCACATCGCCATCGAGGAGCGTGACACCGCGCGCCCCCTCATCGCGAAGAAGCTCCGCGAGTGCCGCCGCAACGGTGGATTTCCCCGAACCTGAGAGGCCGGTAAAGAAGACAACTGTCCCTTTTCTCCATTCGGTATTTCGTGCGCGTTCAATCTCTGCCGCGGAACTTGCGGGATACCCGAGCGGGGCATCGGCGGCGTAGCGCTCTGCGCCAGCCATGACATCTGTTGCACCGTAGGCGCGCGCGAGATCTTCAGGGTTCAGTTCGCCTTTCGGGCACGGGATCGCAAGGAGCGTGATCTGACACGTTGGGAGTGAGCGCTTCAACTCCTCCGCGGCGGATGTGAGTGCGCGGAGGAGTCCAGACGGCTGCACCTCTCCGTCTGCTGCTGGCGTTCGAGAGACCAGTGCGCAGAGCAGGAGGCTCTTCGCACCGAGGTCCTTTGCGCGTGCGGTAAGCGCATCCAGTTCCGCGCTGGAAGGCGGGAGGTGCGCGATCATTGCCAAGGATGGGCGGGCGTGTTGCGCAACGGATGCGACAGGCTGGCGCAGCTCTTGGCTCCATGCAAGGCCCACACCTGACGCAAGTGATCGTAGGTGCTTCACTCCAGCGGGGGAGAGTTCACTGAGCGGCGTGTTCTCCTCGTCGCAGAGGAGCACCGTGGTGTTGTCAGTGAGGTAGCGCTGAAGTGTGCTGCTCGGTTGCGCGCCGAGGCGCACCAGCTCCAGCAGATCGACCCCTGCCGAATCAAGGACGACGTGCGCTGGGCTCCCTTCACGGCGCTGCTCTTCTCGCATCTCGTCAGATTACCCCCTAACCTGACCCGTGATGATGAGAAAGCAGTCCGACGCAGAAATCGGAATCCAGGCAGCCTCCCTCGCTGGTGAGCTGCTGCTTCAGCTTCGCCAGGCTGCAGTAACGGGTGAAGCAACGAGTGCAGCCCTAGATGCCGATGCGCTTCGGGCCGCTGGAGACCGCGATGCGAACCACGCCATCATGAAGCTACTCACGAACGAGCGGCCAGAAGATAGCCTCCTCTCAGAAGAGGCGGCAGATGATCCGCGCCGGCTGATCGCCGATCGCGTCTGGATCATTGATCCGCTTGACGGCACGCGTGAGTTTGGCGAACGAGATGCCACTGGAGTCTGGCGTGACGACTTCGCCGTACACGTTGCGCTATGGGAGCGTGGTCAGGGACTGACGCTCGGCGTTGTTGCGCTCCCGGCGCGTGGCGTGATTTATAGCAGCGACGCACCACCAGAGGTTCCGCCGAGCCCAGCAGGAAAGCTCCGCGTTGCGGTGAGTCGCACGCGACCGCCAGCCTTTATCGCAGCGTTGGAGGCGGCCGGTTCGGCAACGCTCGTACCGATGGGCTCTGCTGGCGTCAAAGTGATGGCGGTGGTGAGTGGCGAGGTTGACGCCTACATTCACGCTGGCGGCCAGTATCAGTGGGACTCGGCAGCACCAGTTGCAGTAGCGCTGGCGGCGGGCCTCGTTGCCACACGACTCGACGGTTCGCCGCTCAGATACAACGTCTCAGAGCTGCTCCTTCCAGACCTTGTGGTCTGCCACCCAGATCGCGCCGACGAGGTGCGTGCGCTCCTTGATGCGGCGGGCTTTGGGCTAGACGGTGCGAGCGGCGCAGGTGCGACTGGCGCTAGTGCGGCAGAATCAGCGGGATGAGGAGTCAAGAGTGAAGAGCCACGTGATGAGCCAGCTCGCCGCCCTGGAGGCGGAGAGCATCCACATCTTCCGCGAAGTTGCGGCGGAGATGGAGCGTCCATGCCTTCTCTTCTCCGGCGGTAAGGACTCCATCGTCATGTTGCATGTGGCGCGCAAGGCGTTCGCCCCCGCGCCGATCCCGTTCCCCGTGATGCACGTTGACACCGGTCTCAACTTTGCCGAAGTGATTGCATTTCGCGATCGCTGGGCGGCGCAGCTTAGCCTGCGACTCGTCGTTGCTTCAGTACAAGATGCGATTGAGCGTGGCGTGGTGAAAGAGGAGCCGAACGGCTCGCGTAACCGCATCCAGACGCCGGTCCTGTTGGAGGCGGCGGCGCGCGAGAAGTTCGATGCACTTTTCGGTGGCGGTCGTCGCGACGAGGAGAAGGCTCGTGCGAAAGAGCGCGTCTTCTCCTTCCGCGACGAGTTCGGTCAGTGGGATCCGAAGAATCAGCGCCCTGAGATCTGGAGTCTTTACAACGGGAGGGTCTTCCCGGGCGAGAGCATTCGCGTCTTTCCCCTCTCTAACTGGACCGAGCTTGATATCTGGTCATATATCGCTGGAGAAGAGATCGAGATCCCGTCGCTCTACCTTGCCGCCGAGCGCGAGGTGGTGGAGCGTGATGGCATGCTCTACGCCGTGAATGAGTTCGTGCCGCTGAAGTCCGGTGAGACCTCCCAGACGCGCAGCGTCCGCTACCGCACGATGGGCGATGCAAACCTCACTGCCGCAGTGGAGTCAGTCGCCGACACGGTGGCGAAGGTTGTAGAAGAGATTGCCGCGGTGCGCATCACCGAGCGTGGCGCAACGCGTGGCGACGACAAGGTCTCTGAAGCGGCGATGGAAGACCGGAAGAAGGAGGGCTACTTCTGATGGAGGCCGACCTTCTCCGGTTCGCAACCGCCGGCTCTGTTGACGACGGAAAGAGCACGCTGATCGGGCGACTCCTCTTTGATTCAAAGTCGCTCTTCTCCGATCAGCTTGAATCCGTTGAGCGCGTCAGCCGCGAACGCGGTGACGAGTACACCGACCTTTCGCTCCTCACAGACGGCCTTCGTGCTGAGCGCGAGCAGGGGATCACCATTGACGTTGCGTATCGCTACTTCGCTACGCCACGCCGTAAGTTCATCATTGCCGATACCCCTGGCCACACTCAGTACACCCGCAACATGGTCACTGGCGCATCAACCGCTGACGTTGCGCTTGTCCTGGTAGATGCGCGAAAGGGGATGACGGAGCAGAGTCGCCGCCACGCCTTCATCGCCACGCTGCTCGGCGTGCCGCACATGGTGGTCTGCGTCAACAAGATGGACCTTGTTGACTGGTCGGAAGAGATCTTCGAAAACATTCGCCGCGAGTTCACCGAGTTCGCCGCGCGACTTCGCCTTCGTGACCTCACCTTCATCCCACTCTCTGCCCTGAGTGGAGATAACGTGGTCACTCGATCAACCAACATGCCCTGGTTTGATGGCGCGCCGCTGCTGAGCCACCTTGAGCGGCTCCACGTTGCGAGCGACCGAAATCTTGTGGACGTGCGCTTCCCAGTGCAGTACGTGGTGCGGCCACAGTCGCACGAGAACCGTGATTATCGTGGATATGCAGGGACGATTGCATCTGGCGTGCTGAAGCCCGGCGACCGCATCCGCGCCCTCCCCGCCGGCCTTGACACCGAGATTACAACGATTGAGACGGCGGATGGCCCAGTGACCGAGGCATATCCGCCAATGGCGGTGACGATTACGTTGAAGGATGAGATTGATATCAGCCGCGGCGACATGCTCTGCCGCCCGAATAACGTCCCTGCGGTGATGCAAGACATTGACGCGCAGGTCTGCTGGATGGATGAGAGCGCGCCACTCACCGCAGGAAAGACGTATGCGATCAAGCACACCACCCGCTGGGCACGCGCGGTAGTGAAGCAGATTGACTACCGCATCGACATCAACACGCTGCACCGCGTGGAGGGGGTTGAGGGCCTCGCCCTCAACGAGATCGGCCGCATCCGCCTCCGCTCCACCAAGCCGCTCTTCGTTGACCCTTACCTCTCAAATCGCCAGACCGGCGGCTTCATTCTCGTGGACGAGTCCACGAATCGCACCGTGGCGGCGGGTATGGTCGTGCGCGAATCAGGGAGCTAGGTAGCCGCCCCCCTGTGTCAGAGTCGCCGCCCCCTCACAATCAGGAGATGATCCGCATCACTCGCACGACGCTCGCTCTCCTCCTGGTAGCAGGGGGGCTTTCCGCACAGCTTGGAACGCCGAGCGTGGCCCTTGCAGCGAGCGTGGGCTGGAAGGCCTGCGCCGCGCGCCCCGTCCCACTCCCCGCGACACGGCCGGCTGACCCTGCACTTGCGGATGCGATTCAGAGGCGGGTGAGCAACTGGAGGCAGGCGCGGAGCACAAGGTACGCAGGCCTCTCTGCAACGATTCGTTGGGACGATGGTCGTGAAGTCAGCGCGGTCAGTGGCAGCGCGGATAAGGGGAGTGACCGTGCCGTCAGCACGAACACACCCTTCGCACTCGCGAGCGTTAGCAAGCCATTTACCGCCGCGATCGCACTCCTCCTTGATGCATGCGGCATCATGCCGCTCGGCACGCGTGCTAGCTCGCTCGTTCCGTACGCAGATGTCCGACCAGAGGCAACGATTGAGGATCTTCTCCGTCACGAAGCGGGGATGAGCGATTGGCTGACAGATAAGTACACGCGTATGGACTGGCTCATCTCACATCCGAACGGGAAGGTGGGACCGAAGACGGCGGTGAAGAATTTGCTGCTGCGCGGCGAGATCGGAACGTTTGATTACTCAAACTCAAGCCTCACCCTTGTGACACTTGCAGCAGAACGCGCAACCGGCGTCTCATGGGAGAAGTTGATGAGTGAGCTCTTGCTCAAGCCGCTCGGCCTCAAGGAGACCGGCTTTGGTCCGATCGCCGATGCGGCGCGGCCGCACACCTGGTCGCGCGGAGCGTTGCGACCCTTCGGTCAACGCGGTTGGGGTCCGACGCGCTCTGTTGCCGCGGTGTTGCGCGGCGCGGGTGATCTCTTCTCCACACCACACGACCTGGTGCGATTCGGCGAACTTCTCTGGGGCGATCGCTTACTTGAAGGTAGCCAGACGCAACTTATCAACGGCATCGCCAACCTGACTGGACTTGCGTGGTCGTACACGATTGGCACGATGATGGATCGCAGTTGGCTCGGCAGTGTGCGAACGTATGGACACACTGGTGGCTATAGCGGCGTAAGTACCACGTTGCGCCGCATCCCTGAGCTTGGCGTCACGATTGCCGTCACGGCGAACGGGATGGGGACGCCTGGTGGATACGCCGACGATCTTGCGATCAATCTGATTGACCTGCTTGACGTTCCGGCCCCTAGTTCAGCCCAGGCCATCGCTGGCGCCAGTGGTGCTGGACTCACCGCCGCTGTACGCGCGAATCCAGAACCGTTCCCTGTGGTCACCCCTGCGGCGCTCCTCGTATGCGGCGATGGCAGCGCAATGACTGGCGGCGCACTCGGCTGGCAGGATCTCTCTTCTGGTGGCGACGGCAGCGAAGACGGCGACTGGTCTGGACGCGCCACGGCACTCGCTGAACTCCCAGACGGTCGCCTCCTTGTTGGAGGCGTTGCGTTGACGCGCGCTGGTGGCGTTGTGGTGAAGGGCCTTGCGGTGCGTGATCCAAAGAGCGGCGCGTGGAGCCCCTTCGCATCACTGACGCGCGCCGATGGCACGGTGGCAACCGTGACGGCGATCAGTGTTGACACTTCACGTCAGCGTCTCTTCGTTGGCGGAGATTTTACGACGGTTGCCACAAAAGCTCGGCGCACGGCGGTGAAGGGGATCGCGATGCTCAATCTGAAGAGTGGACGCTGGTCGGCACTGAGCGGCGGCCTGCGCGGAAGCGTGCTGGTGCGCGCCATCAGCATTGACTCGACGAGTGGTCGCGTTGCCGTTGGCGGAAGGTTTGCCATTACTGGGAAGGCGAAGAGTGTCAACGTTGGCCTTTGGGATGCAGCAAGCGGTTGGATTCAACTCGTAACTACATCAAGCAGCACGACACTCAGTGGCCTTGTTGAATCGGTTGCCCTCACTCCGTCAGGTGTGGTTCACGCCGGCGGGCATCTTCTTATTGGCGATGATGAGGTGCTGGTTGCACGCTGGAGCACCGCCGCTGGCGGCTGGAGCGCGAGTGCAACGAGCTCAACGCTCGGTGATGCGCCGCGCGTCTTTACTGTTGACGCAGGTGGCGCACTCATCGCTGGCACAGGAATCGGTTGGTATGGCAGCCCGCTCGTGCGCGAAAGCGCGCTCAGTGGCTACGGCTGGGAGCGCGTGGGCGGCGGTCTTACGCTCTCGCGCCGCACCGCATGGATCTCCGCGCTTGCCCAGGTACCAGACGGTCGCGTTGCTGTTGGCGGAGCGTTTGATGCGTCTGGCAGCACCAGCCTGCAGAACGTTGCGATCTGGAACCCAGCGAATCAAGGGTTCACTGCGCTCGGCGACGGACTCTCTTCTGAGCCTGACGCACTCGCAAGCTCAGCACACTCTCTTGCTTACGCAACGCTTCGACTCCGCAGCACCGAGCCTGGCGGCACTGGTCACCTTTGCGTCACCGCATGGGGTGCGCCAGCCCCTGTCGCACCAGCAACCCCGACGCTCACTGCAGCGCGCAGCAGCATCACCGTTCGTTGGGTAGCAGCATCATCTGGAAGCACGCCGACCGGCTGGGTCGCGGAGGCACGCGCAAGCGGTCGCGCCACGCGGTCGTGCGTTGCGGCTGCGCCGCTTCTCACCTGTGCGATCAGTGGACTCGATGCCGGTACGAAGTACAGCGTGCGCCTGCGCGCCTACAGCGTTCCTGCTGGCCCTTCACCCCAGTCTGCCGCTGTGAAGGTGAGGACGAAACGCTAGTGAGGCGCGCATAGCGCGCGGCCGCGAAGGGCGAATGTGCACTTGATAGGTCGGATCAAGGTCGCCGACATAGCATCACTTCGCCGCAGGCGATCAGTTCCCACGCAAGAGAGAGGTGGACTAGGCTGAGTCAATGCTCCTCACAAAGGCGATCAGTACCATCCTCTGCGGCGCCCTCCTTGCGGGGTGCGCTGGCGCGCCAAACGAACAGCCCGCTGCCGAGCGCAGCTTCCGGATCGTAGGCTACGTAACCGCGGCGGCGGTCGTGGATGTGATTGACTTCTCGCGCCTGACACACGTGAACTACGCCTTCCTCCTCCCAAAGAAGAGTGGCGAACTCAAGACGTTCGGCTCACCAACTCAGCTTCGCCGTGTCGTGGAGATCGCGCATGCCACCAACGTAAAGGTGCTCATCTCCGTCGGTGGCTGGGGTTGGGATGACGAGTTTGAGGAGCTTGCAGCGGCGGAGGATCGGCGCGCGCGATTCGTGAGCGCCGTAGTTGATTTCGTTGCGGAGTACCAACTTGATGGTGCCGATATTGACTGGGAGTATCCAGATGCTGGTACATCAAGCGAGCACTTCGTTGCACTGATGCGCGAACTACGTGCCGCGCTACCGTCTGGGAGCCTGCTGACAACGGCGGTCGTCTCCGATGCAACGCACGCCGATGGGATCGACCCCGTTATCTTCGAGATCGTGGACTTCGTCAACGTCATGGCCTATGACGGCGGACCCGCAAACCACTCACCGCTCAGCCTTGCGGAGCAGGCGCTCGCCTCGTGGGACGCTAAGGGCCTAAGAAAAGAGCAGCGCGTTCTCGGCGTTCCCTTCTATGCGCGTCCTGGCTACGCTTCGTATCGCAAACTCTTTGAGTCAGATCCAGCGACGGCAGATGGCGATCGCATCCTCTACTTCAGCGAGGAGCAGAACTACAACGGCCCCGCCACCTTGCGCGCCAAGGTGGCGCTCGCCAAGGAGGAGGCGTCGGGGATCATGATCTGGGAGCTCTCCCAGGACGCGCTTGGCGCAGATTCACTGCTGAAGGTGATCTGGGAGGCGAGTCAGTAGCGCGGTGCACGTTCGTGGCAGACTTCTCCCATGGGTGACCAGTGGTGCACGGGCCAGACTGGACGTGATGGGGGTGATCTACCGGTCACGCGCGGAGATCGCCCAACCAGTCTTGGCGAGGGCTACGAGCCGTTTGTGGCGCGCCACGGCTTTCCGGCTACATATGCGCGTGGACTCGCACGCGGACTTGGAGACCGTCTTGGCGCAACGCTTGTTGTGACACAACCAGAGGCGTGGGCGATCGTCTCTCCGCACTTTGGCGCGGCACCGCAAGCGATTCTGATGACCTCGACACTTGATCAGCCCACGCTTGACGACCTTGCGCGTTCCGCACCAGACGGCGTCACCGTGCTTGGCGTTGGTGGTGGAACGGCGATGGATGTTGCGAAGTGGATCTCATGGCGACGGGCGCTTCCACTCGTGCAGCTACCGACACTCGCCTCTGTGGACGCCTGTTTCACCAGGATGAGTGCGTTGCGCGACGGTGAGCGCGTGCGCTACGAAGGTGACGCCGTTCCCGAAGAGGTGCTGATTGACTATGAGATCCTTGGATCCGCACCACATGCGCTGCTCTCCGCAGGGATTGGCGACGTGCTCTCGTGCCTCACCGCGTTGGCGGACTGGGAGCTGGCGGTGGCCCAAGGGATTGATCCCGCATGGGATGAGGAGGGGGCGGCAGCCTCTGAACGATATGTCAACGCCCTCGCCGCCGCTGCGCCTGAAATCGCTGTGCGTTCTGAGGCGGGGATCCGCTCACTAATGGAGCTCCACCGGGAGATCGGGTGGCGCTGTCATGCGCTCGGCCATGCACGATTTGAAGAAGGGAGTGAGCACTTCTTTGCCTACTGCTTTGAGGCGGTGACAGGGCGGACGATCATGCACGGGGAACTTGTGGTGATGGGAGTGCTGGTGATGACCGCACTGACGGGAATTGGGCACGAGCGTGCCCACGCGATCGTCTCGGCGGCGGGGACTCGTTGGCGACTACGCGACCTTGGTGTGGCATGGAGCGAAGTGGAGGCGACACTCCGTGCACTCCCCGCTTTTGCAAGAGAGGGTGGCTACTGGTACTCGCACGCGCACACGCTGACGATTGGCGATCAAGAGTTGGCAACGGTTCGCCGCGCGCTCGGTGCTTGATGCGAGAATCTGATCATGCCTAACCTGCGTGTCGCCCTCACCTTTGATGCGGAGCATCCAGATCGACCGCACCACCTGGTCGGGTCGGAGGATCGACTGCGCGAGACGCTCGGGTCACTTGAGGTGCGCGGCACCTTCTTTGTGCAAGGGCGTTGGGCTGAGGCTTTTCCTGATCAGGCACAACGCATTGCAGATGACGGACACCTGATTGGCAATCACTCGCACTATCACGCCAAGATGAATCTGCTGACAGAGGCAGGACTAGTAGAAGACATCAAGGCGGCCGCAGGCGCCATTGAAACGATCTGCAAGCGCGATCCTGCGCCATGGTTCCGTTCGCCATTTGGCGCCGGCGCAAAGGATCCACGCGTGCGCGCGGCGCTCGAGCAGCTCGGCTACAAGCAGGTGCTCTGGAGCGCGTCGGGTGACGATTGGGATAACCGCGAGACGGCGCAACATATGGAAGACGCGGCGGTGGCAAGTACGCTCGCGCACGGTGATGGTGCGATCCTCCTCTTTCACACGTGGCCTTCGTACACGCACGAAAAGATTTCACGCATCGTTGCGCGGTTGCGCGAAGAGGGGGCGACATTCGTGACGGTTGACCAACTTGAGCCAAAAGAGATTCCAGATAACTTTGGTGAGGTTGACTGGTGACCCGAGCGGTGAAGCGACGCAGCGCAAGAACCTCCACGCTGATTGTTGGCATTGACGGTGGCAACTCCAAGACCGACATCCTCCTCGCAGACACAAGTGGAAAGCTGCTCGCCTGGGTGCGAGTTAGCGGCAGCAACCCGCAAGGGATCGGGCTTCTCCCTGCAGCGGCGCTGCTCCGCTCTGGCATTGATGCGGCTCTTGCTCGCGTCAAGCGCAGCGGCGAGCGACCAGCCGCGGTTGCTCTCTGTATGGCGGGAATTGATACGCCGCGCGACGCGAAGGCGGTGCGCGGCGCGCTCGCTGGCCGAGGATCGGCGCGCATCGCGGATCACCTCTCCACAAGGAATGACTCCGAAGCGGGGCTGCGCGTGGCAACCACCGACGGCGTTGGGATTGCGATTGTTGGCGGCGCTGGCGTGAATGCGATTGGCGTGAACGAGAAGGGGAAGACGGCACGCTTCGCCGCACTCGGCGATATCTCTGGCGACTTCGGCGGCGGCGGCGGACTCAGCGTTGCGGCGCTAGGCGCGGCAGTGCGCGCCCATGAAGGTCGGGGCCCACGAACGAGTCTCGGTCGCGCCATCTTGCGCACCACTGGCTTTCCATCACTGCGCGCACTCCTTGATGCGGTGCTGGAGGATCGCGTCCCGCACGGTGGGATCGGCGCACTCGGGCGCACGCTACTTGAGGAGTCAGAGCGCGGTGATCGAGTAGCGCGCGAGATTGAGACACTGATGATTGATCATGCCGTTGCCTACGCTGTTGCGGCGCAGCGCCGCGCCCCGTCGCGCCGTAAGCGCATTCCAATCGTGTTGATTGGAAGCACGATCCTTTCGTCACTCCCCGGTTATCGATCCCGCCTCTATGCGGCGCTCAGCGCCGCAATCCCAAACGCTGAGGTGCGACCACTTCGCGAACCACCAGCGCTCGGCGCGCTTCTCTATGCGCTGGATGATTCGGGAGCGGGCCCAGCCGCCCGCGCACGCGCGGAAAGCTCGTTGCGCGCAGCGATCAAGAAGGCGAAGCCTGTAAAGGTCTAGCGCGCGAAGCGCGGAAGGTTCGCTGCGTGCGCTGCAAGGAGCTCGCCGCCGATCACCTCTGCAACGTCGTGGCTCGGCACAAGCGGATTCAGCGCAAGCGCGTCGATCGCTGCCGCGCGATCACCTGAGAGTGCCGCCGCAACGGTTGCCTTGCCGAACGCACCGAGCTTCAGGATCAAGTCACGGCGCGCACCACTGAGCGGCGCAATTGGGATCGGTCGCGCACCCGTTGCGTCAACCTCGCTGAGTACCTCAATGACTTGGTCGTCTGGAAGATCAGGGATTGCGCCGTTATTGCGGACGTTGACGACGAGTCGGGCTGGCTTCGCGCCCGTGAGCGCCGCGATCAGGTCGAGCGCCGCCGCAGAATAGAATGCGCCGCCGCGGCCCTCTAGAAGTTTTGGCTTCTCGGCGAGTGTAGGGTCCTTGTACATCTCAAGAAGCTGCGCCTCAATCTTCGCCACTTCAAGTCCGCGCGTTCCAGCGGCGCGCTGCTCAACGAGCACCTTCTCTGGCTCTGCGTAGTAGCGCAGGTAGTAACTCGGAATGGCGCGCTCTTCACGCAACTGCACTTCGCTCCAGCCCGTCATCTCGGCGAGCTTCGCGCTCTCGGTTGCAATGAGGTCGGCGAGCTTCGGCTGGCCATCCACGCGAATCTCGCGGTACCAGGCGCCGTGATTCAGTCCCGCCGACTCAATCTCTACGCGTTCCGGTGCAACACCAAAGTGTTTCGCTGCGTTGCGCTGCAAGCCGATCGCTGAATTGCAGAGACCAACCGCGCGATGCCCCGCGCCGATCAGCGCCTGGCTCACCATGGAGACAGGATTTGCAAAGTCGAGGAGCCACGCCTTCGGGCTGCTCTTCGCGAGCGCCTCGGCGATCTCAATCGTTGGTGGCACGGTGCGCAGCGCCTTCGCCCAACCGCCGGGACCAACCGTCTCTTGGCCAAGGACGCCGTGCGGCAGTGGGATCGATTCATCTTTCACACGCGCCGCAGATCCGCCGATGCGGTACTGCACCAGGCAGGCGTCTGGGCCGTCGAGCGCTTCGTCACGCGAGGTGGTGAGTTTCAGTCGCCCACTCCAGCCGGCCTTGTCGAGCATCCGCCTCGCCAGAGCGCCGAGGATCTCAAGGCGCGCAGGGTCAAGGTCCATCAAGACGAGTTCATCCAGAGGCGTGCCGAGCCGCCCCTCGCCGATCCCCTCAATGAGCTCGGGGGTATAGGTGCTCCCAGCCCCAATGATGCTGACCTTCAAAGACCCCCCTCTGCTGTGGTTCTGAGGCTGATTCTAGGCTCCCCCCGCGCTCAGCCCCCCTCCTAGGTTGCGCCCGCCGCGCCTCAGCCCCCACCGCCCTCCTGTGAGGCGTATTCATACGCACAGCAGGCACCCCCCGTTGGGGGGCGCCCTCGCGAGTAGTAGGAGGAGGGATTCATGAAGCAGAGGAAGTGGCGTCTCAGCGCGATTACCGCGGTGATGATGCTTATTGCCGTCGCATGTGGTGGCTCATCATCCTCAACCGCGCCAACTGAAGTGGTTCAGTTGCGCTGGTTCGTTGGCCTTGGAACAGGCGACAACGTAGAGACGCAGGTTCCCGTTCAGCAGGAGGTGGTCGACGCGTGGAACGCGGCGAATCCGAACATCCAGGTCACCCTCGAAGTGGTGCCGAATGCGGATGCCAAGAACACGCTGCTCACCCAGAACGCAGCAGGAAACCCACCAGATGTGGTTGGGCCAGCCGGTGTCGCCGGCTCCAACGGCTTCTACGGCCAGTGGCTCGACCTGGCGCCACTCATTAGCGACGCGAACTATGACCTGTCGCAGTTCCCAGCAGCCGCCGTTGAGGCGTTCGCTGTTGGTGGACAGGGGCAGCTCGGCCTTCCGTTCGCTTCCTTCCCATCATTCATGTACTTCCGTCCATCCCTCTTTGAAGAGGCAGGGCTCGAACTTCCACCGACAACATATGGTGGAAAGTACACGCTCAACGGGGCAGAGGTTGACTGGAGCTGGGAGACGGTGCGCGAGGTCGGCAAGCTCTTGACAGTGGACAGCGCTGGCAAGAACGCGACCGAGGCCGGCTTCAACAAAAACAAGATCGTGCAGTATGGCTACGCACAGCCTTGGAACGGCGCACCTGAATGGGGCAGCTGGTTCAAGCCAGGTCAATTCCTGCAGTCTGATGGCAAGACACTCGCCGTTCCGGATGGTTGGGTTGACGCCTGGCAGTGGTACAACGATGCCGCGTTCAAGGATTACTTCATGCCGAACGCCGACACCGCCGCGCTCGAGGAGTGGGGTCAGGGGAATGCCTTTCCAACGGGGAAGATCGCGATGGGGCAGTCCTATACTTGGTATACGTGCTGCTTGGGTGACGTGCTCGGTGAGGATTGGAACATTGCTCCAACCCCATCGAACAACGGCACCATTAGCAACGACCTGAATGCGGATACGTTCCGCATCTCTGCCGGAAGCAAGCACCCGAAGGAGGCCTTCGAGTTCATGACCTATCTGCTCGGCGAGGCGTCGGCAAAGCTGCTCGTGATTTACGGCGGCATGCCAGCGCGTGCGGCAGACCAGGATGCATTCTTTGCAACCCTGGATGAGAAGTTCCCGCAGGGCGTGAATTGGGACATTGCAAAGGCGAGCTACGCTAATGCATCAACCCCAAGCGCTGAGGCATACATCCCGAATTACCTGAAGGCTCGGGATTACATCTACAGCGACTTCACGCCAAAGCTGACAAAGGCAGCGCTGAACGTGTCGGATTACGTGACGAACACGTTCCTGCCAGCCCTTCAAGCGATTGCAGACGAGGCGGAATAGTCACCGCAAGTCGTACGCGATTTAGGAGTCAATCGGGGCGGGTGCGACGAGGTCGCATCCGCCCCGAAACTACTGCTAAGACGCAAGTGGCCAGCAAGAAAGAGGAGCGCGAGTGAGCATCTTCAGGAACAAAATGGAGCGACGTGAGGCTCAGTGGGGCCTTGTCTTTATCTCCCCATGGCTGATTGGGCTCGCCGTCTTCTATGCATTCCCGATCGTCGCGAGCCTTCTCCTCACCTTCTTCGATGCATCGCTCACAGGGGCCGATCGAAAATTTGAGTTTATTGGCCTTGACAACTGGATCCGATTTTTTGGCGACCCACAAGCCTGGAACTCACTTGCGGTCACCTTCCGATTTATGCTGATTGCGCTCCCAGTTGGAATCTTTGTTCCCTTGTCGGTCGCATTGATCCTGAACAGCAAGGCGCTAATGGCCCCAGGAACATTCCGTGTCCTCTGGTTCCTCCCCTACGTCATCCCGTTCGTTGCCGGAATCATTGGCTGGACTGGGGTGATGGGTCAGAACGGTCCACTCAACACCTTGATCTCCCTCTTCGGTGTGGAGGAGCCGCCCCTCTGGGTGAACGACCCAACACTGATCTACCCCGCTCTCGTCCTGATAGGCATCTGGGGGATCGGTTCGGCAATCGTCATTTACCTCTCCGGCCTTGGCAGTGTGCCCACTGAACTCTATGAGGCGGCCACTGTCGACGGTGCTGGATGGTGGGCGAGCCTTCGCCACATCACGCTGCCGATGATCACGCCAGTGATCTTCTACTCGCTGATTCTCGGCGTGGCGGGGAGCCTGCAGTACTTCTTGGTGCCACAAGTCCTCAACGGTGGGAACGGCACTCCAGAGGGCACAACGAGCTTCTTCAACATCTATCTCTTCAAGAACTTCTTTACGTACCAGGATCCCTCTTACGGGGCAACACTCGCTTGGGTGCTCTTCCTCATCACGCTCGGGCTCAGCCTGATCCTTTTCGGGACGCAGAAGCGCTGGGTCTACTACGCAGGCGGCGATAAGTGAGCGCAGCTGATGGCCTGAGCGCTGAGGCGGCCGTCTCCGAACGCGCGGAGACAAAGCGGAGAATCTCTGCCCGTCGGCGGATCCTTGCGACCCTCGTCGTGGCAATCCTCACCTTCCTCTTCTTTGCGCCGCTCTTCAACCTTGCCTCCATCAGCCTGAAGGATCCAGACCAGGTTTATGCCACCGGCTCGCCGCTCTACCCCGCGCGCGCAAAACAGGTGGAGGTCGACGGGAAGGATCGCCCAGTGGTGCGTGTGCCGCAAGACGACGGCAGCTTCAAGGAGTTAGTGCTCGTCAAGCCTGGCCGGCAGGAGAGCCTGCTCGCCGACCCTACAGATGTCACCAAGACGATTCTCTGGCAAGGATCGTGGCGCACGCTGGAAAATGCGTGGGAGTTCTCGGCCACATTCAACAACTTTGGGACCGTGTGGGAGATTCTCGACTATCCAACACTTTTGAGGAACACACTCATCATCGCGGTGGTTGGGACGATTGGCACCGTGGTGAGTTGCGTCCTCGTTGCGTACGGATTCTCGCGCTTGCGCTTCCCTGGTCGCGGCAAGCTCTTTCAGGTCATGGTCGCCACAATCTTCATCCCTGGGACCGTGACGCTGATCCCCACCTACATGCTCTTCCTCAACCTCGGTTGGGTGAACACCTGGCTTCCCCTGCTCGTGCCAACATTCCTTGCGAACGCCTTTGACGTTTTCCTGATTCGTCAGTACATGATGACGATCCCGCGCGAGCATGACGAAGCGGCGCAGATTGAAGGTGCGAGCCCGTGGCAGACCTTGCGCTACGTGATCATTCCGCAGTCACGCCCCGTGATCATCGCTGTCACGATCTTTCACTTCGTCTACTCGTGGAACGACTATTTCGGACCGCTGATCTACCTTTCAACGAAACCAGAGTTGCAAACGCTCGGCATCGGACTCTCTCGGTTCTCAAGCCAATACTCTGCGCGCGTTGGCTACCCGGAGGCGGCAACCCTAATGACGATCGCGATCCCGATCATCCTCTTCATCATCTTCCAGCGCTACTTTGTGCGCGGTGTGGTGGTCACAGGAGTCGACAAGTAGCGAGGAGCGGGAACGGTATGCTCCGCACGATTCACGCGACCCAGAAGTCGCGGCTGAAGAGCATCAAGAGGAGCGCAAGAAGCAGCGTGCAGCCGAGGCTCCAGATGCGGTCGAACCAGGGGCGGCGGCCGATGCCGGCGAGCCAGATCGGAAGTGCTGGAACGATCGCCATGTAGCGGATCGTGCTCTGGTGATCGCCACTGAGACCGCTCGCTGCAACGAGCGCCAAGCTGAATGCGGCGATGGCGATCTGTCGCTGTCGCAGTAGCGCAAGCGAGGCGATCAACGCCAGGATGATGGAGATGCGATCGAGCACATACGTGACGAGCGCTTCACGTCCGTACTCCCACGCGTATGCGGCGCCACCAACCCATGAGGCGAGGCTCTTCGTGATGGAGAGGTATCCGCGACCGAAGTAGAAGTCTTGCAGGCGTGCCCACCCTTCACCGAGCGCCGAGGTGCGCCAGAGGAGGTGTGCAACGATCGGCAGCGCGATGGCGAGCAGCGGCAGCGCGGCGAGCAAGATTGGTTTGATGCCGCGCGTACGTATGCCGCTTAGCGCTGCGCCGATTGCGGCGCCGCCCCCAGCGTTCCACCAGATGATTGCGAGTGGAATCGTAGTCAGCACGCCGTGCGCGCGCGTTAGCGCGGCGGCGGCGGCGAGAGCGCCGGCGAAGAGCCAGCGCCCCCGCATGGCGAGCGCGATCGCGCCGAAGGCGAGACCGATGAAGAGCCCTTCAGTGTAGATCTGCGCAAAGAAGAGTGCGCCAGGGAAGATCAAGAGATAGGTGGCAGCGCGCGTTGAAAAGCCCGTCGCCTCCTCCCCGTTCTGGTCGTCCTTCTTAAAGCGGCGTCGGATCAGGTCATCAAGCGCGAAGAGTCCCGCGAGCGTGCCAAGCAACGTAATGATGAGCCCCGCGAGCGTTGCCGTTGCAATGGCGTTGAGGCCGATGAGCGAGAGCGGTACCACCGCAACGCTAATCAGTGCTGGGTAGAAGGGGAAGAAGGAGTAGTTGCGCGGGATCTCTTTGTTTGTGTCCGGATCTGTTGCGGTGCCAGCGATCGGATCGTCATAGCCGCCAACTGCGATCCCAAGGTAGTACTCGCTATCCCATGCCACCTGCTGGTTAAGGAAGTCATCGCTGAGGTAGTCCTTGAAGAGGTTGTTGCCGAGCTCTGTCTCCCAGGAACTCCACGAGACGGCGTAGTCAGGGCGCACCAGCCGGACACGCTCGGCACTAAGCGCCTGGAAGGAGATCAGCACAACCGCCCAAAGTGCCCAGATGGCGATGAGCGTTTTACTGTGCTTACTGACGCTGATTGATGGCAACTTCACGACGAAACCTCCTCAGTCTTCCCACTCGCGGCTGACCGATACGCAGCCTCCATGATGGCAACAGCCGCTGGGCCACACGTGTCAAGAAGCGATGGAGCGCCGTTAACTACCGCGACCATGTGCGCGATCTGTGCGGCATAGATGAGCGGATCACAGTGGTCGCCCTTCTTCACCACGGGACCAGCGAGCGTCTCGGCGGCGTCGCTCCCAGCACCCTTCACCACAGCGGTGGGGAAGAGGGTGGCGGTGCCACGTTCGCCGTAAAGTCGCAGGCTCGACTCAAGGCCATCTGCGAACGGCTGCCACCAGCCGGCCTCAACTTCGGACCAGCCACCCCCATCCCAATCAATACGGATGGAGGCGGTGTCCTCAACGTCGCCGCTGATAAAGCGGCGCGCGGTGCGCGCTGAGACGGCAAGCGCCTTCGGCTCACCGAGGACGAATCGCAGCGTGTCGATCGCGTGGATCCCCATGTCGGCCACGGCGCCACCGCCAGCGAGCTTCGCCTCCGTGAACCAACCTGATGGTCCCCAGCCGGTGTGCACCCCGCATCCGCGACTTCGGTAGACTGCCCCGATCGCTCCCGCCGCAACCTGGTCGCGCAGCCAGGTGGCCTCTTGATCTACACGCCACATGTGCGCCGTTGCGGCGTGCAGCTTGTTGGCGCGTGCACGATCGGCGAGCGCGTTCGCGTCGGCGAAACTCGTGGTCATCGGCTTCTCTACGAGCAGGTGGATACCGGCGTCGAGAAGTCGTAGCCCGACCGGTGCATGCATCGTATTCGGCGTGCAGAGGATGGCAACGTCAAACTCGCCGCGCTTCGCCGCCGCAACGAGTCCCTCTTCGTCGTCAAGCCATTGAACGTTGGCGACTTTCGCTAACTCCGAAGCACTTCCGCTGCGCCCAGCGATCGCAACGAGCTCAGCGCCAGCGGTATCCGCTACCGCCTGCGCATGGATCTTTGCGATGTAGCCGCCACCATGGATGGCGAAGCGGACGCTCTTCGTCATGCGCGGCGGCGCGTCAGCCGGCCGCCATTGTGGAGGCGACCTTCTTCAGTACGTCGGGATGGCGCTGCAACTTCAGCAGGGCTTCGACCGCCTGGTCGATCCCCTCTTTGCCGGCACGGAAGATGTTTTCGTCCAGGTAGATCTGCTCGTGCTTTGCGGCTCGATCGGCCACTGGTGTGTGCCAACTCTTCGGATCCATCTGCTTTGCGTACTGCATTGGCACGGGCATGCGTGAGAGGTGCGGCTGGAAGAGCTCGTAGTCGCTCATTGACTCGTAACCGACCCAGCAGCCGATCCCCTCTGCATCAAGTGCCTCGCACACCGCTGCGTTCCCCACGTTGCCGTACGCCTCTGGGTCAATCGCGATGATGAAGCGATAGAAGGAGAGGCGCGTGACGCGATCGAATACCTTCAGTGCACGGACCCCTGTGACCTTCGAAAGCTGCTCCTCCATGTAGCGGCCGTTTGCCTCGCGCTCGGCACGCTGCGCCTCAAAGCGGTCCATCTGTGTGTTGAGGAGCGCCGCATGCAGCTCGCCGAGGCGGAAGTTCGCGCCGAAGGTGAACTCCTTGCCAGCGTCATCCTTTGCGCGCCCGCAGTCGATCAGTGAGTGCGCGCGTCGCGCCAGCGTTGCATCCTTCGTCAGCAGCGTGCCGCCTTCGCCTGCGGTGAGGATCTTGGACGACTGGTGGCTGAATGAGCCGAAGTCGCCGATGAGGCCAACCCCCTGGCCACCCCACTCCTTCCCCTGGCTGTGCGCGCAGTCTTCAACAATGGCGAGCCCATGCTTGCGCGCGATCGCAACGATCGCATCCATATCTGAAACAACCTGGCCGCAGTGCACCGGCATGATCGCCTTGGTGCGCGGCGTGATTGCCGCCTCAACCGCCTTTGGATCGATCGTCCACGCCTCTGGCTCAACGTCCACCACAACGGGGAGTGCGCCAGCGGCGATCGGTGCGTAGCCTGTAGCGGCGAATGTGAGCGCAGGGATGATCACCTCATCGCCCCAGCCGATGCCGAGCGCCTTCAGTGCCACTTCCATTGTGACGGTGCCGTTCACCATCAAGATGCCGTTCGCGCCTGGCTTTCCGCCGTTCTGATACGCCGCAAAGGTTTCGCAGAATCGCGCGTTGTACTTGCCCGGTTCTGGGAAGCCGCCCCAGACGCCGCTGCGGAGGACCTCCAGCATGATCGCCTCATCCTTGCCGTCAAAGACGGGCCAGGCGGGGAACTCCCCTGATCGAACCGGGGCACCACCCGCAATCGCCAACTGCTCGCTCATCACCCCTCCTTCTTCTCTTCCGGAGACGCGTGCTGCGCCGCCGTGAAGTCTTCGCTCAGAATACCCTCCAGGAGTATCCGAATCACTGCCTGTTTCGCGGCACACGGGACGCAGCGATCATCGTCTGACACCCGCAATGCTGATGCCGCGCGCGATCACCCGCTGCGCGAGCGCGAAGATGACCAGGAGCGGAACGAGGGCGATCACCGAGCCGGCGAGCAGCAGGTGCCACTGACGGGCGAACTTGTTAACGAACCCGGAGAGTCCAACGGGAAGTGTCATCGCGGATGGGTCGGGGAGGTAGAGGAGCGGGCGGAGGAAGTCGTTCCACATGTAGATGAAGTGGAAGACGGCGACGATGGCGAGGGCGGGGGCGCACATCGGCAGGATGATGCGAACGAAGATATGGAGCTCGTTTGCGCCGTCAACGCGGGCCGCATCGACCATGTCGCGCGGCAAACCAAGCATGAACTGACGCAACAGAAAGATGTTGAATGCACCTCCTCCAAGGAACCATGGAAGAAGGATCGGCAGCGGCGTGTTGATCAGTCCGAGCTTCGCCCAGACGATGTACTCAGGGATGATCAACACCTGGTATGGGACCAGAATTGTGAGAAGCACCATCCCAAACGCAAGACGGCTCCCGCGCGCGTGCAACACCGCGAACCCGTACGCGCAGAAGGCTGAGGTGAGGGTGGCACCGAGGGTGCCGACGATCGCGATGAAGGCAGAGTTGAAGAACCAGGTTGCGATCGGCGCTCGTCGGAAGACCTCTACGTAGTTCCCCCACTGCAGCTCCGCGGGGAAGAGGGTGAAGGTGCCAGTCGCGATCTCCGCTGGCGTCTTCAGTGACGTGCCGAGCTGGTAGGCGAATGGGAGCAGGAAGAGGAGCGAGAAGAGGATGAGCGCGGCATAGATCGCCACCCGACGCGGCGAGATCATCGGGATCGTGCGTGCGCGACTAGTTGTCATAGAAGACCCATCGCTTTGAGAGCCTAAAGTTCACGATCGTGAGCAGCACGACGACCGCGGTGAGCAGCCAGGCCACAGCCGATCCGAACCCGAAGTCGAGGTTTCGAATCAGCAGCCGATAGATCAAGAGTGCGACCGACATTGATTCATTTGCCGGCCCACCACCGCCCCCCGAGACGACATAGGTTTCGGTGAAGAGCGAGAGACCGCCGATCAGCCCGATCACAAGGTTGAAGAAGAGCGTGGGCGACAGTAGCGGCAGCGTGATCGAGAAGAAGCGCTGGAAGCGTCCGGCGCCGTCACACTCACACGCCTCCAGAATGTCCTTGGAGATCTGCTGGAGTCCAGCGAGAAAGATCAGCGTCATCCCGCCAGTGCCGGCCCAGATCAGCATGAAGATAATCCCCCAGCGCACCGATTCTGGTTCGTTGAACCAGGCAGGGCCTGCGACGCCGATTACTTCGAGCGCCTTGTTGACGAGCCCCTCGGAGCCGAGGATCCAGCGCCAGAGAGCGGCGGTGGCGACACCCGCGACGACGGTGGGGAGGTAGAAGGCCATGCGGAAGAGCGCCATCCCCTTCACCTTCTGGTTGAGGAGCAGTGCAAAAGTTAGCCCGATGATCAGCTGCATCGGGACGGCGACGACCGTAATCATCACCGTGTTGCTGAACGCCTTCAGCACGACCTTCCCCTTTCCGTCGAAATCGGCAAGGTCCGCGTAGTTGTCGAAACCAACGAGGGTGGGCGTGCCACGGAGATTCCACTCCATGAACGAGAGTGCAAACGATGCGATCAGCGGCGCGAAGGCGAAGAGCAGGAAGCCAACGAGGAACGGGGCAATGAAGAACCAGAACCAGCGCTCTTCGACGCGCTGGAGCATGGGAAGCGGAGCGAAGAGGGAGCGGAACCGGCTAAGCCGGCCCGCCCCCTCATCAACCCGTTGCATTACGCGTGTCGCTCAGCTGTTTAGGCAGTGCGACGTCTTGATCACTGGAGCGGTGCCGCGGTGGTCGACTGCTCAACCAACGCGTCGAGATGCGCCTGCCAGTCGTACTGTTCGTCCGCGGTGAACGCCTCTTCGAATCCGGCGCTCACAACGTCCCAGAAGCCGGCCGACCACTCGCCCTTAATCGGCTCCAGCGCAATGTGCGCATTCCCGATCTTCGTGATCTCGCACTTGCTGAGCGGCAGCAGATCTGTCTTACAGTAAACGTCATCGAGCACAACGGAGATCGGCGAGCTGTTGTAGCCTGCGATTGCGTCGCGCTTCTGCCCCTCAATATCCGTGAGGAACTTCACGTACTCCCAGGCCCACGCCTTGTTTTGGGAGCTTGCTGACACACCGAATCCGGATGCGGCGCCCTGGATCTTGCCGTTCCCCTCAACGGGGACTGAGACCGCATCCCACTCGAACGCGCCCGCGGAGTTCGCGATGATCGCCGGAGCCTCCCAGGTCCCGGAGATCAACATTGCCACGTTGCCTGCAGAGAAGTTCTGCTCACCTGCGGAATCCGCGGCCGAGAGACCGCCGAACTTCGCGCCAGGCTCCCAGTTCATCACAGCTTCTCGGCTCAGGTCGTCAAGTGTCTGAAGCGATTCGGCACAGCCCGCGCCGTTGTAGGTGTACTCCGTTGCGGCTGAGTCATCGTTGCTGAGCTCACATCCGTACATGCGCATCCAGGCGACGTACTGTTCGGTCCAAGCTAGCGAGACGCCAAAGCGCTTTTTTGATTTGTCCGTGGTTTTGCGAGCGGCATCCACAAACTCGGCGATCGTCCAATCGCTCGTTGGTTCAGCTACGCCTGCCGCCTTGAAGATGTCCTTGTTGTAGTAGACGAAGTTAAACGGCAGCACGCTGTTCGGCATCACCATCTGTGAGCCGTCGAGCTGGAACGACTTCAAGAGCGCCTCTGGATAGGGGCTCAAGTCGTACCCGTCCGCTTGGATGAAACTGTCAAGCGGTTCAAATGCGCCGGCAACTGCAAACTGCGTGAAGCCGGTGTCGGTATCCGTCCAGAGCACGTCACCCGCGGTCCCCGCTACGACCTGTGGAAGCAGGGCATCAATGTACTCGCTGCTCTGCACGATCTTGATCGTGACATTCGGGTGCAGGGCGGTGAAATCGGCCCCCTGTGCCTGTCGATACTCAAGTTCCGCCTGTCCGCCCGCGTTGTAGATCTGGATGGTGAGCGTCACCGGATCAGTGGTGAGCTCACTACTCGCGGCGGGACTCTCGCTGCTCCCCCCGCATGCGGCTACAAGTAGCCCTGCCGCGAGCGCGGCCGCTGCTGCGCGTCGCCATGACGTTCCCTTCATCTCTTCCTCCTCATATTTGGCCCCATATGGCACTTACCACGGGGTACTACGTAGGTTCGCATGGCGGGGTGCTTGGCGGAACCCCCTGTTCCGAGCTCCGCACCCTCGTGGGCGGCTATCCTCACCTCATGAACGTATCTGGTAACGACCCCTCGCAGCGCATCGAGAGCCTCACGAACCCACTCGTCAAGGAGTTGCGTGAGCTGCGCACCCATAAGGGGCGCGTAGAGCAGCGCCGCTTCTTAGCAGAAGGGGAGCGTTCGCTGGCGGAGGCGGCCGCCGCAGGCTGGCGCGCCGAGTATCTCCTGGTTGCGCCGGGTGCTGCGCGTGGCGTCGTACCTGCAGATCGCACCATTGACGTCTCACTCGAAGTACTGGAGAAGATCACCGGACGCGACAACCCGCAGCCACACCTCGCCGTCTTTGCTGAGCCGGAGGCAGCGTCACGGGATCTTGGCAAACTCAACGCACGGAGCGCCGCTCGCTGGTTAATGATTGAGGCGCCGCGCGATCCGGGAAATCTCGGGAGTTGCATTCGCAGCGCAGACGCCACAGTAGCTGGCGGAATCATCCTTGTTGGTGACGCGTGCGATCCATATTCAATTGAGTGCGTGCGCGCAACGATGGGATCGATCTTTGCCGTGCAAATCTTTCGTGTGACGCGCGATGAGGCAGTGGCGCTTCTGGCGCGCTGGCCGGGTGAGAGCGTGGCGACGGCGGCTGACGGGAGCGTTGACTACACGGAGATCGGATTCAAGTCTCCTGCAATGCTGGTGATCGGCACGGAGGCTGAGGGTCTCTCATCTCCACTGCGTAGTGCATGCACGCGTGTCGCCCGCCTTCCAATGCTCGGCCGCGCTGAGAGCGTCAACCTTGCGGTGGCGGCGGGCATCTTCCTCTACGCCGCCGAGCGGGCGCAGCGATGAGTCGAGCCGAGCGCGCCGTGGATCTTGGCATCACGATCGGCCGTTTTGCACACGGCGCGCGCAACGCGATTAGTGATGTTGCCGGCGTTCGTGTTGCGGCGGAGACGATCATCTCAGGGAGCGGCGCGCTGGTGCGCGGCAAGGGACCGGTGCGGACAGGAGTCACGGCAATCTTGCCGCAGTCAGTAGAGAAATCTGCGCACCCGCTCTTTGCAGGGACACACCGTCTCAATGGGAACGGCGAGATGACTGGCCTTGAGTGGATTCGCGAATCTGGCTTCTTGACCACGCCGATCTGTATCACGAATACACACTCCGTTGGTGTAGTGCATGACGAGATGATTCGCTGGTCGCTGGACAACGTTCCAGGGACGCCGCCGTGGAGTCTCCCTGTAGTTGGGGAAACGTGGGATGGCGTCCTCAACGACGTCAACGGATTCCATGTCACGGCAAAGCATGCGCGCGCCGCACTCGATGCCGCCGCCTCGCTCCCATCTGGTGCAGAGGTGCCGCGTGGCTGCCAGGGTGGCGGCACTGGAATGATCTGTCACGGCTTCAAGGGGGGGAACGGAACCTCGAGCCGAAAGCTCCCCGCCGAACTTGGTGGCTACACGATCGGCGTCTTCGTGCAGGCGAATCACGGCCGTCGCCATCGGCTCACAATCGGCGGAAAGAGCCTCGGCGCGGATGGCGGCCCGCTCGATACGGCGAACTACCCACTGCCGTGGAAGACTCCGGCGCCAGTAGTTTCTCCAACAGATGATCCGCGCGGTGGCGCAGGTTCAATCATCGTGATCGTTGCGACCGATGCGCCACTCCTCCCGATGCAACTCGATCGTGTTGCACAGCGCGCGGTGATGGGAATCGCGCGTGTTGGCGGCGTGGGGGAGCACAGCTCTGGCGATCTGATCTTGAGCTTCTCTACGGCGAACGCTTTGCTCCCAGCGGAAGATCTTGATGCCAAGAAGCCGTACAGCGCGAACGTTGAGATGCTGATCAACGCGCATCTCTCGCCGATCTTTGAGGCGACCGCCGACGCAACTGAAGAGGCGATCCTCGATGCCATGATCGCTGCCGAGACGATGGTTGGGGTCAACGACGCCGAAGCGCTTGCACTCCCACTCGACGTTGTGCGCGCGTCGCTGCGCTAACTGGTGCGCTAACCTCAACTGATGAACCTTCCGTCGCCAACCGACCCAAAGACCTGGCCACCCTTCGCGCGGCTCATCGCCTGGGGCGCCCTCGCCAGCGCAGCGCTCCTGCTGATTGGTGCCGGCCTCTCGCAGCTTGCCGCTGTCGCAAGCGCCCAAGGAGGCCTCCTGAGCGCTCTTGTTGCTGGCTGGCTGCTGGCAACACTCGCCGATGCCCCGATTGAGGCACTCGCGCGACGCGGCATGGCACGTCAGCGTGCCGTGGTGCTGGTCTGGATCCTTGGCGCCGTGCCAGTGCTGATCATTGGCGGCGAGCTGATCTTTGCACTCGCGCAGTCGCTAACCACCGTCATTGCTGGTAATCCACCAACGAGTGCGCAGATTGCAGGGCTGATCGAGCGCCCCGCCGCGCTCTTGCAATCAGTTGGCTTGAAGATTGATCTCCTCCCCGTTGCAACCGAAGTGATTAACCTCATTCGTTCAACGGCGGAGCAGGTGCAAGGGAATCTTGCTGGCATTGCCGCTGGCGCCGTTGTGGCGCTCGGCCCCGTGATCCTTGCGCTCGGACTCGGGGTGATCCTCTCCGCGAATCCCGGCTACCTCGACATCCTCACGACGTTCGCCCCCGCCTCAAGTGGCGCGTCACTGCATCGGTCGCGTCAAGTGCTGGAGTCGATCCTGGCGCGCTTCATTGGTCGACACATCCTGATGGGGCTGATTTACGGCGTGGCGGTTGGACTCGCTGCGTCACTTGCTGGCGCTGACGCCGTACTCGCCGGGACACTCGGCGGCCTTGTGATGGCGATCCCATCAATCGGCCAGGGTCCGGCACTCCTTCCGCCGCTCCTCTTGGTGCTGCTCAGCGCTGGTCCGGCGACGCTGCTAAGCATCGCGTTGATCGTGGTGGGCTGGCTGCTCTGCATGACGCTGCTTGCCCCCCGCCTACTGAACGGCGTCCTCCGCCTCTCTGGTGCAACCGTCTTCGTCGCGGGTGCCGTTGGCGGTCTCGTTGCGGGAATCCCAGGCGCCATCTTCGCCCTCCCACTTGTTGCCGCGGTTGCAGCGATTCGACGCCCGCCAGCGCCAGCAGTCGTAAAGAGGCGCGCGAGCGCACGACGATGATCACTGCGCCTGGCTGGCGCGGGCCATTCCGCCACAGGAATTACCGCCTCTTCTGGGGCGGCCAACTCGTCTCACTCGCCGGCACCTGGATGCAATCCATTGCACAAGCCTGGCTGATCACGGAGCTCACGCCAGATCCGGTCTGGCTCGGCGTGGTTGCTGCGGCGCAGTTCACCCCGGTGCTGATCCTCGGCCTCTTCGGCGGCGTGATTGCGGATGTCCTGCCGAAGCGGCAGCTGCTGATTGCCACGCAGGCGGCGCTAATGGGGCTTGCCGCACTTCAGGCACTCCTTGTTGCAACGGGTGCAATCTCGATCCCGCTCCTCATGCTCCTTGCCGTTGCACTCGGCTCAGTGAACGCGATCGATATGCCAGTACGGCAGTCGTTCTTCTCCGAGATGGTGCCAGTTGATGAAGTGGGTCGTGCTGTTGCGTTTAACTCCGCCATGTTCAATGGCGCACGCGTCATTGGTCCAGCGATTGGTGGCGTCTTGATCGGTGTGATCGGGGTGGCAGGCTGTTTCGCCGTGAATGCGCTGAGCTTCCTTGCGGTACTGATTGCCCTCTTACTGATGCGTGAGGTGGAGCTTCATCCTGCGCCACGCGGCGCGCGACCGCACAGCATCCGTGCTGTTGCAATGAGTCTTGCTGAAGGGTTGCGCTATGTGCGTAGCACGCCGATCGTTGCGCTCTGCGTCTTCGTGATTGGCGTTATCTCTGGTGTGGCGATGAACTTCAACGTGATCATCCCGCCGCTCGCGCGCCTCACGTTGCAGATCGGTGCACCGGGACTCGGCGCGCTGATGGCGGCGGTCGGCTTCGGTTCGTTGGCTGGAGCGCTCACGGTTGCGGCGCTGCGCGAGCCGCGTCGCTCCATGATCGTGATCGGCGGCGCGCTACTCGGAGCCTTCAGCGTTGCGGCTGGTGTGGCAGCTTCAAGTGATTCGGTTCTTGCGGTGCCGCTCACCGCACTCGCCCTCTTCGGCGCAGGTTTCGGCGCCATTTCCATGGCGGCCACAGCAAATGCTTCAATTCAGACCACCACCCCACCTGCGCTGCGCGGCCGCGTGATGAGCGTCTACACAACCGTCTTCGCGGGATCTACGCCGATCGGCGGGCTTGCCACAGGCGCCGTGGTCGCCGCGCTCGGCGCCACAGGGGCGCTGGGAGTTGCAGGGGCGCTTGCCGTTGCTGCCGCCGCCTACGCCGCGTATCGCTGGCGGGCGACGATTCGCTAGCGCAGCGCGCTGCGTAGCGCTGCTATGGAGTCTATGCAGCGTTCGTGCGCTTCGCGTCGAGACGTTCCAGGATCATTGCCGCGGCGCGTTGCGGTCCATCTGCGAGCGCGTCGTGTGGGCCGAGATATCGCTCGGCAAACGCGCGCTGCCGTGCTTGGTCAGCCGCTGCATTTGACCCCACCGCCGTGAGTGCAGCAACAACCTCCTGAGCACTGTTCACGCGGGTGCCGATTGACTCGCTCGACCGTGGATCAAGGAAGAGGCCTGGATCCTGCGCGTACGCTTCAGCATCAGCGATGGCGAGAAGGAGTGGTCGCTCAAGAAGCGACCAGAGGAAGATGGACGACGAGTAGTCGGTGAAGAGGGCATCGGCGATCGGGAAGAGTTCGTCAATTGGGGTGGCGGCATCCAGCGTGACGCAGCGACCTGAAGTTGACTCTGCCCCGCTCGACTTCGCTGTGATTGGTACGAGTGGGTGCGCCTTGATCGCCACGATCCAGTCTGACGGGAGTGCGGCGGCGATCGCCTCTGGGCTGATCGTCAGCTGCGTCTCGCGCTGCGCGCCGCGGCCGCGGAAAGTTGGCGCGTAGAGGAGCACCCTCTTGCCAGAGAGCTCCGGATAACGTGCGAGAAGCGTTGTTTTACGCAGGGCAACAGCAGCCGAGTTCGCGAGCCACGCGCCTCTCAGCGGCCCAACGGCATGGACATCGTTGAGCGGAATTCGGAACGCCTCTGCATAGGCAGAGCGAACGCTCTCCGATGAGACGAGCGCGTCGGTGTAGCCGCTGTGGATCAGTTCGTGGAGCGCGCCGTCGGCACCGCTACTCGCCCCGCGCGTTGCATGACCGAATCGCTTGTACGCCCCCTCCGCATGCCAGACCTGGATGACGCTGCAGCCTGCACGCGGCGTGGTGATATGCGCGGGGAGCCAGGCGTTATCAATCACCGTCACGCGCGCACGCTGCAACGCCCATGTTGCACCGATCAGATGGAGGAGGTAGGCGACCTTCGCGGCAAAGCCATAGCCATATGGGGCGAGTTGCTCTCGCTGTGGCAACGACGGGTCAGTCGCAGTGAGCGCGGCCGAGATTGCAGCGAGCTGTGGGCCAAGCTGGCGGTCTCGTGACGATGCTAAGAGCACCTCACGCCGCACCGGAAGGCGGCGCGCCAGGGCGGCAACCGCACCGAGGACGATCCGCGTGAGGGTGAGTTCGAGTGCCGTCATCACTGCATCCTATACTCCCAGGATGGCGAACTCCCTCACGAAGCATCTCCGCCGTATCCTTCCGCTCCGCACCATCGTCCGCGTCTTCGCGGCACGCGCAGGTGCCACCCTTGCACGACTTCGGCCGATCCACGAGCGTGTCTACATTGTTGCGAATCGTGATGGGGTGTTGCGAGGGAACCTCTCGGAGATTGAGCGCGCACTGCGCGCGCTGCCAGCAGCCCCAACCATCTTGCGCGAAACGGGGAGCGACGACGAGCGCAATGGCGGAGTACCAATTCTTAGCCTCTTTATTTCGGTACTACGGATCGTTATACGCTCGTACCGAGTGGCATCTTCACGTGTCGTGATTGTTGACGATTATTTCTTCCCGATCTATCCCGTGAAGAAGCGCACCGGCGTCACCATCATTCAGGTTTGGCATGCGTGTGGTGCATTTAAGCGATTCGGTCGCGCCACACTGGAGTCCGAATGGGGGGCCGACGAGATCTTCTTAAAGTGGGTCTCGATCCACTCCAACTACGATCTCACGCTTGTATCTTCGGCATCCATTGCTCAGATCTACGCCGATGCCTTCGGCCAGCCGGTTGAGAAGATTAGCGCCGCCTTCGGGATCCCCCGTACCGATGCCTTAGCCCCATCTCCACGACGCGATGCCACCGAGCGCGAAGTTCGGGCGCGACTCGGCCTCACCGACAACCGCACGACAATCCTTTATGCGCCAACCTTCCGTGGCGCAGACCTGATGGGTGCGGGAGCCCCCGAGCTGCTGGATATCGCCGCGCTCTATCGTGCGCTGGGTGATCAGTATCGCCTGATCTTGCGACTGCATCCATTCGTAAAGTCGGCGATGCGCGTCCCAGATGAGGCGAAAGACTTCGTTGTGGATGCATCGCGCGAGCCTGATGTGAATGAGGTGATGCTTGCCGCGGACATCTTGGTGACGGACTACTCGAGCATCATCTTTGAGTATGCGCTGCTGGACCGGCCGATAGCCTTCCTTGCGCCAGACCTTGCCGCATATGAGCGCGAGCGCGGCTTCTTCTTCGACTATCGCAGCGGTGTCCCAGGGCCTGTTGTTCAGACAACAGAGCAGCTCGTCACATGGATTAATGCGAAGGCGTTTGATCTTCCACGAGTGGCGAAGTTTGCGGTGGAATCGTTTGACGTGATGGACGGACGCGCCACTGAGCGCCTGGTAGAGCAGGTCGTCCTCCCCGCCTTGCGCGGCGAAGCGCTCCACATTCCCGCGCCGATCACTCGCCAGTAACCGCCTCAGATCGGCTCGCCGAGCGCCGTACCATCCCATGCAGGCGGTATGCTGCTTCGCGTGAAGAGACTCGGCATCATCCTGGCGGGCGGATCTGGGCAGCGCTTCGGCGATCAGATCCCAAAGCAGTTCATTCGCCTGGCGGGGGAGAGCGTCCTGCGCCGGAGCGTCGTCGCGCTCGCCTCTGGTGGCACCTTCGATCACATCGTCGTTGCCGCAAATCCGGACTGGCTCGATGAGACCAAAGACGCGCTCAAGGGGCTGCTCGGTCCTGCGCTCAGCGTTGTGCCAGGCGGGAGTAGCCGCAATGAGTCAACGCGCGCCGGCCTTGACGCGCTGAAGGCGGCGGATGACGACATCGTCCTGATCCACGATGCGGTGCGCCCGCTCCTCTCGCGCGACGTTGTGGAGCGCGTGATCGCACCACTCGTTGATGGTCGCGCCGACGCGGTGGATACCACGATCCCAACGCCGGACACGCTCGTCATCGTGGATGGCGATCGCATCACGGACATCCCGAACCGCAGCCTCTACCGTCGCGGGCAGACGCCACAAGGTTTCATTGTAGGAACGCTTCGCACCGCGTATGCCAACACGCCGATCGGCTCACAGGCAACAGACGACTGCACCCTAGTGCTGCGCCACGTCCCTGGTGCACGACTGCTGCACGTTGACGGAGCGGAAGAGAACATCAAGATCACTACGCCGATTGACCTCGTCCTTGCTGACCGCCTGATTCAACTGCAGTCAATTCCCCCGTCTAAGGCAACGACGCCTGCGGGGGATAGTCGCCACTGGAGTGGCCGCCGCGTGGTGATCGTGGGCGGAACCTCTGGGATTGGTGCGGCAATCGCAACGGAACTCGCCGCCCTTGGTGCGCGTATCGCCGCCGTTGGTCGAAGCGCTGCAGACGACGTCACTAGCGCGTCAGGTGCCGAGGCGGCACTCGCCGCCGCCGCCGCCTCCCTTGGCGGCGTTGATGATCTCTTCGTCACAGCCGGCGTCCTACACATGGGCCCACTCGCGAATCAGGATGCGGCTGAGATTGTTGAGACGCTGGCGGTGAACCTTGCGGCAAGCGTTTATCTGGCTCGTGCCGCGCATCCACACCTTGCGAAGAGCGCCGGATCACTGACCCTCTTCACTTCAAGCTCCTTTACTAAGGGCCGCCCGAATTACGCCGTGTATAGCGCCACCAAGGCGGCGATCGTGAACCTGATGCAGGCGCTCGCCGACGAGTGGTCGAGTGCGAACATCCGCGTCAACGCAGTGGCGCCAGAGCGTGCGAACACGCCGATGCGTCAGGCTGCCTTCCCGAACGAAGACCACACCGTGCTCCTCTCCGCCGAGGAGGTTGCCGCCGCGACGCTGCGCCTAGCCGCCTCTGGCCTCACCGGACAGGTGCTGGACGTTCGCCGCTAACCCAGGAACTCTTCGGCACGGGCTGCCGCTCTGGTCGCTCGCCGAATCGCCGCTTCCACTCTCGCCGCCCTGAGAGATAGCGCGTCACCTCAAGATCTGCAGCCTGCACCGCACGTGCGGGGAGGTACCTCCGATGGAGCTTAAAGCAGCGCTGTGCCCACGCGTCGCCGTGTGAGTCACCGCTAATCAGGTGCGCAAGCTCGTGTAGCGCCGTCCCTTTGTCATACGAACAGAGAAACATCTCACCGGTCTCGGTGATCACCCAGCCAAATGGATGCTGCGGTTCTCGCCGTGTGCCGACATGGTCATGAATGCGTACCCACTCCAACCGCTGGCGCTGTGCCTTTGCGGCGCGTGCGAGCAACATCAGCGTCGGCTTCCAGAGTGCCCAGGCGATCGTGCGGAATCCACGCGACGGGCGAACCTCAAACGGAAGATCAAGCGCCCAGCGTGGGGCTTCTACCCAGCGACCAGCAATCTTGACGCGCGAAAACTTCCCCATCGCACGAGGTTATCGCTTGGCGCGTACCGTTCGCTTAGCCCGCGTCCCCACGGGGCGCGTGGTGCCAGGCGCGCTGATGGAGCGGACGCGGCGGAGGAACTCCTTCGTGCGTGGGTCGCGCGGTGCGCCGAACATTTTCTGCGGCGTCCCCTCTTCAATGAGGCGCCCGTCTTCTAGGTAGCAGATCCGATCGGCAACATCGGCGGCAAACGCCATCTCATGGGTGGCGATCAACATTGTCATGCCGCTCAGCGCGAGCGAGCGGAGCGTCTCCAGCACTTCGGCAACCAGAACTGGATCAAGGGCGCTGGTGATCTCGTCAAGGAGGAGAACCTTCGGTTCCGTGGCGAGTGCGCGCGCGATTGCGACGCGCTGCTGCTGTCCGCCGGAGAGGCGATCCGGATACTCGCGCGCCTTCTCTGCAAGGCCGAGCGACCTCAGTAGTTCCTTGGCGCGCCGCTCTGCGGCAACCTGCGTCAAGCTGAGGGCGACGCGCGGGGCGAGCGCAACGTTCTCAAGCACGGTGAGGTGCGGGAAGAGGTTGAAGCCCTGAAAGACGATGCCGAGCTTGCGGCGCGTTGCATCGGCGTTGCGATCTTCAAAGGCCACCCGCTCGCCTTCGAGGCTGATCTGACCGGCGTCAATCGGCTCAAGGAGATCGGCGCAGCGGAGCAGCGTGGACTTGCCAGAGCCAGATGCGCCGATCAGGCAGACCACTTCATGTTCGGCGAGTGAGAGGCTGATCCCGTCAAGAACCAGTTTCCCGCTGTAGCGCTTCTTGAGTCCCTTCAGCGCAAGAACTGGCGCACTCTTTACTGTTGCCATCAGCGTGTCCCGCCTAACTGCGCGTTACGATCCTTCGCTGCCAGTCGGTCAACGAGGCGCGTCATTGGGATCGTGATGATGAGGAAGATCAGCGCGGTGGTCATCAACGGCGTGAAGTTAAAGCTCGCCGCCTTCAGGATCTGCGCCTGTTTGAAGGTCTCCACCACGCCGAGGATGGAGACGAGTGCAGTGTCCTTTTGGAGGCCAATGAAGTCGTTCAGGAGTGGCGGGATGACGCGGCGCATCGCCTGCGGTACCACCACGTAACGGAGTGCCTGAACACGTGTGAGGCCGAGCGCACGAGCAGCACGCTCTTGGGACGGATGGATTGATTCAATGCCGGCGCGGTAGACCTCGCTCACATATGCCGAGTAGATCAGCACGAGCGTGACGAGCGCCCAGAAGAAAGGCTCCTTTGGGACTCCATCCAGCTGTAGCGCAGGAACACCAAAGCCGAGCACGTAGATGATGAGGATGCTCGGCACGCCGCGGAAGAAGTCCACGAAGATGGTGGCAAAGATGCGAATCGGCGCGAGCGCGGGCGTGGTGATGGAGCGCGCGAGAGCGATCAAGAGACCGATCGGAAGAATGAGCAGCTCCGCAAGAATGAAGAGTCGCACGTTGATGGTGAACGCCTCGGCGACCGCGGGGAGCGAAGTGGAGAAGTAGCGTCCGTTAAAGAAGGCCTTCTGGACCTCGGGCCAGGCGGGGGATGATCCGATCGTGTACGCGACGAACGCCGCGACAACGAGGGTGCTGAGGGTGGCGACGAGGAGACCCTTACGGGCAGACCCCGTCGCCACCTTCAAGCGACTGATGCTTACTTAATGACAGGCGCGCTGCCGGAGCCGCCGATCCACTCGAGCAACAGTGCGTCGAGTGTGCCGTCAGCCTTCAGCGCGTCAATCGCGATGTTCACGCATGCGGTCAGCGGTGAGCCCTTCTGCAGCACCACGCCGAACTGCTCAGCGCCATCACCGGTCCCGCTCAGCTGGCCGATGATCACTCCGCCAGAGAGCTGCGCATCTCGCATGTAGAACGTTGTTGGGACGTCCGCAACGATCCCATCAATCTGACCTGCATCCAGGGCCGCGACAGCCTCATCCATCGTGTTGAAGACAGCTGGCTCCTGATCAGGCTGAATGATGTTGATGATTGCGTCGTAACTTGTTGTCCCGATCTGGGTGCCAAGCTTCGCGCCTTTGAGCTCTGCAATGCTTGTTGCACCAGCGATCGGGCTCCCCTCAACGGTGACAACTCCCTGAGCAACGTCGTAGTAGCCCTGGCTGAAGTCGATCGCTTCGGCACGATCCGCCTTAATGGAGACCTGGTTCATGAAGAGGTCGAACGTCTTATCGCCCGGCGCGAACGACTGGTCGAACGCGGTGACGATCCAGGTGACCTTATCGGTGGTGAAGCCGAGCTTCTCGGCGATCGCATATGCAACAGCGCCTTCGTAACCCTGGCCCTTAACTGGATCGTTGTTGTAGTCGCCGATCCAAATCTCAGCACCCTCGTTGCCACCCTGGAACCATGGGCTATAGGCCGGATTGTCAGTTGAAAGTGTCAGCACGCCAGCCGTCTTGAGCGCAAGGCTCTCAGGCGCGCATGATGTGTCAGTAGATGCCGATGGGGAAACTGATGCGCTGCTGCCGCCACATGCGGCAACGAACATAGCAACTGCCATCAAGACAACTGCCATACGTGCAGGCTGTCCGATTGCGGTGCGAGCGTTTCCTCTGCTCATTGTTCCTACCTCCTGTGTGCAGCCGCTAATGACGTCAGCGCGACAGATCGTCACGTTAGACGGCGGGGCAAGGGTTGATGCGCGGCGCACCAGCCGAGAAGTTCCCCGCGCACGGAGGATAGCAGGGCGAGACGCGCGAATGGAAAAGGTGCGCGCTAGGCGCGTGTGATCACGACGGGGGTGCGCCGGGTCGCCCCATAGCGCTCTGCGGCGCTGCCGCGGTTCACGGCGAGCGCCAGCCGTCCGGCGGAATCGATGTAGCAGAGGGGGTCATGTTCCGCCACGTCGCCGAAGCGATTCGCCCAGACGGTCTCGATCTTCTGATCACCAACGGTGATACGAAGCGGCTGGCCTGGCTCAAGTGCACCGAGTGCGGTGGTGATGTCGCTGCGGTCGCCGGCGAGGACCAGCGTCCCGAAGCCGTCCACGATCCGGACGACGGTGTGTAGCTCGCCCGCCTTCGCCTCAATCGGGAGCGCGGCGGCGGGGACGAGGAGCGACGCGTCGAGTGGGCTGCCTAGATCGCCGAACGGGACACCAGACGCGACGTGTGCGGCGACGGGGGCGAAGAGATCACGGCCGTGGAAGGTGTGGCTACGGCTCGGCCCCCACCAACGCTCGTCATCAAGGACCACCACGGCGGCAATGCCGCCGAGCGCCTTCGCGGCGGGGAGGAGGAGCCCGTTGTCTGGACCGATCAAGACGTCACCGCGGACACAACGAATGGCGATCGGTCGACGCTGCGTCCCAACGCCTGGATCCACCACCGCCACATGTGCCCCAACAGGAAGGTGGACGAGCGACTCAACGAGCGCCTCAGCGCCGGCCTCAACGTCATAGGGAGGGATCGCGTGCGTGAGATCGAGCGTCCGCGCGTCGGGTGTCATCGCAAGCACCACACCAGAGAGGACGCCAGCAGAGGGGTCGCGCAGCCCGAAGTCAGTCATGAAGGTGACCAGGCGCAGGTTCCCCTGCATTGGACCGAGCGGATCAATCATGTGGTGGATTCTACCCTTAGCGCGCGAGGTGCATCTGGGCTTATCTCAAAGATGTCCACTTACTCTGGAATCTGCTTCCCAATGAAGCGCTGCACGGCGACGTACGAGGTGAAGTGCAAGATTGCGTACGCAATCCCGATCCCACCGCGGAATTCGTTGTATGTCGTGTCTGCTGGGTTGAAGGGCGAGATCGGCAGATTTCCTGCGCCAAGCGCAAGTGGCGAGGTAAACGAGAGGAGCAGGATCGCAAGAGAAATTCCCGCCCAACGCTTTTGCGCACCAGCTGCGGTGAAGCGACTCGCCACGATCGCGGCTGCCGCCGTTGCTCCAACAGAGGCGAAAAGCACTCCGCCGAAGAAGGTGGACTCTCCGAGACCTGGCACAAGGCCAATCAGTGACGCAGCGATCCAGAGCGCCGCGTTGACGGCAACCGCAAGCGCGGCGCTCTTGAGAAACGCGCTACGCATTAGAAACCGATCTCCTCAGCAACAATCACCACGTCAATGCGACCCGGCTGTTCGCCGTGCAGGGT
>Ga0209442_1000193_pt1 | contig 37404 bp, 37 predicted proteins | sample LauGreSBDMM110DD_2_FD_187565 | JGI IMG/M metagenome (GOLD analysis project Ga0209442, IMG submission 187565) | Freshwater lake microbial communities from Lake Michigan, USA - Sp13.BD.MM110.DD (SPAdes) (version 2) | ecosystem: Environmental > Aquatic > Freshwater > Lake | place: Lake Michigan...
TGCAGCGTGCAATTCGCAGGGTGAAGGACACCTGGACAAAGGGCAGCGAAGAGAGCGAGACCGATGCGATCAATGCAATTGCCTTTCCAGATCTGCTGATCATGGATGAAGTCGGCGTGCAATTTGGTTCTGAGTTCGAGCGCCAGATCATGTTCGACATTCTGAATGAGCGCTACGAAAAGCGGAAGCCATCAATCCTGCTGTCGAATATCGCGCCTGGTGAGCTTGGCCCATACCTGGGTGATCGAGTTACCGACCGGCTGCGTGAAGACGGCGGAAAGATGATTGCATTTGACTGGGAAAGCCATCGCAGAAACTCAACTCAAGGAGAAACAAAATGACACGCATTCAAGTAATTTTGAGCTTTATCGGGATCATTGTTTTGATGGGTATTGTTGGGCGCATGGACATGGAAGATGAGCAGGCGAATGATGCTCACTATTGCCACATGAGAGCGCTGTACGAATCAGACAAAGCAATTGGCTTTAGCAAGCACAACAGGACTGGGTGGCCAGCATTCAAGCCAGAGCTGGAAAGCTACTGTGCATCACTTCCAATCAGCAAGGATTAATCATGTTCTGCAAAGTATTTAAAAGCAAAAAATACACTCAAATCGTTGTAATTCGTGGTCAAGACGAAAGCGGCGCACCGGAAGTGCGTTTCTTTTTTCAGCCTGATGGCATGGGCATTTGGCAATTTGCCCTTGCTGCCAAAAACAAGGACAGCGAAAGCCAGCGTATGAACAAAGTTTTTGAAAGCATCAAAGGCAGCGATGCACATCAAATTGTCACTGATATGGTGGCCAGCATGGAGCCATTAGAAAATGGAGAGGACAATTGAAATGCGAAAAAAGAGACTGCTCACGAACAAAGAACATTACATCGATCACCGGCCTGGATGTTTGTTCTTACTGCGAAGTGTGGCGCGTAGAGTGCGAAGGAAGATATCTCTTGAGCTTACCCTTATACGAGCGGAGATCTGCATTAGATGCGCGATCATCGAAGCGGGGAGAGAAATCCATCAAAGAGCTGAAGTTCGTGATGCTGGAGATACACAATGCAAAAAAACACCGCTGATCCTACGAATTGCAACCCGTGTTTGGGTAACTGCAAGCGTGGTTTTGTATGCCCTCACCACCAGATGGCTAAGAAAATAATTGGCTCGATCCAAGAAGGAAACGGCGATACCTGGTCGGTTGAAGAAATCGACTGGGCATTGGCTATTACCGGCGACATAAAAATGCATTGATAAAAATGCATCATTGATGCAAAATCATCAAAATCACTTAACCACCAGGAGAACGCCATGCCAGGCAAAAGTAAAAAACCACCAAGACCACCGAAATACTGAGGTCAAGACACAGGATGTGATGGTTGAGAAAAAGCGCAAAATCATAGCTGTAAACGAACACGGCTACCGGATCGGCAGCAGCCATCACAACTCCTCAATCTCAGATGAGGTTGTGGATCAAATCCGCGATCTGCACGAAGAGGCAGGGATAGGCTATCGCCGTTTGGCGCAAAAGTTTGGCCTGACCAGGAGTGCCGTTCAAAAAATTTGCCAGTACGAAAGGCGAGCCCAGACACCAGACAGATGGAAGACCGTGCATGAAAAAGACTAAAGCCAAAACAGGCAGACCGCCCGAAGCGGTGCCAGAAGAGATCAAAGAAGACATCCTTGCGTGGGTTGCCGATGGCAATACCTTGCGGGACTTCTGCCGCCTGCCTGACAGCCCTGCCTGGCGTACCGTCTATCACTGGCTTGAAAAAGATACAGAGTTTCTGGCACGCTTCGCGCACGCACGCGAGATGGGCCACGATGCCATTGCAGAAGATACCCTGGCCATCATCGACATAAGGCCTGATATGGTGGTCAGCGAAAACAGCGTCAAGATGGACGCTGCGTTTGTGACTTGGAAAAAGAACCAGGTTGAGCAGCGCATGAAGCTGTTGGCCAAATGGAACCCAAAGAAATACGGCGACCGTGTGGGCATCGATCACCAGGGCAACGTCAGCCTGCAAGTAATCAGTGGCGTGCCAGAGGTTGATGACTGATGGCGATACGCCTTGACTACGATCCAAGGGCTTGGCAAAAGTCCTGTCACCGCACCCGTAAACGCTTCAGCGTCTATGCCCTACACCGCCGCGCCGGTAAGACAGAGTTGGCTATCATGGAGCTGATTGACAAGGCCATGAAGTTCGATCTTGAGCTTGGGATCTTTGTTTACATTGCCCCGTTTTTAAAGCAGGCCAAAGCCATTGCTTGGTCGAGGTTGAAAAAAAAGCTGGAGCCGCTGCGCTTGCAAGAGGCCATCATTATTAACGAGGGTGACCTCCAGGTTACCTTCAAACACAACAACGCAATCATCCGCTTGTTTGGCGGTGACCTTCCAGACGCAATGCGCGGCGTGCGGCTTGACGGGGCCGTTATCGATGAGGTCGCACAGATCAAGCCAGAGGTGTGGATCGATATCGTGCAACCAGCTTTATCAGACCGCCTTGGCTGGTGTCTTTTTATTGGGACACCTTCTGGTATCAACTTGTTCTCTGAGCTGTTCTACAAGGCCGCAGACCTGGGTGATTGGCACGCTGCCAAGTACACCGTCTATGACACCAATAGCTTAGACCCAGATGAGGTCGAGCGCCTGCGCCGCGACATGAACGAAACGTCCTTTGCCAGGGAGTACCTTTGCGACTTCTCTGCTGCCGGTGATGACCAGCTAATAAGCTTGTCTGATGCCGAGGAAGCGGCCAGGAAGGTTTACCTCAAGCAGGACACTGATCACGCGCCCAAGATCCTTGGCATTGACCCAGCAAGGTTTGGTGATGACCGCAGTGTGGTGTTCAAGCGCCAGGGCCTGCAAGCCTTTGACCCGCTGGTGTTTCGAGGCATCGACAACATGGATCTTGCGGCCAGGATTGCCAACGTGATTGAGCAATGGGAACCTGATGCTGTGTTCTGCGATGCCGGTGCCGGTGCCGGTGTGATCGACCGCCTGCGCCAGCTTGACTACGATGTGATCGAGGTGCCGTTTGGCGGCAAGGCGCTCAAGCCAGAGCTAAACATCAACCGGCGCACCGAGATGTGGTGGGAGATGAAGGAATGGATAGAGCAGGGCGGCGCAATACCAAACAATGTGGCGCTCAAGCAGGAGCTGGCCACCCCGATCTACTGGTTCGATAGCGTTGGTCGCCGAGTGCTGGAGCCAAAGGATCAGATCAAGAAGCGGCTGCAAGGGGCTGGGAGCCCTGACCTGGCCGATGCGCTGGCGCTGACATTTGCCATGCCAGTAAGGAAGCGCCTGCCCAGGGATGTCCTGGATCGGGCAACACGCAAGGAAAGCAAAAAGGACTATGACCCATACTCTTCCATCAACCGCTAGGTACCCGTATCGACTAACCGTAGGGATACAGTCATGATGTGCAAGGTGACGCTTGTTTCAATGCCGGAGCTGATTGGCGATCCAATGTTTAATGACCTGGTCGAAGAATATCGGATTGAGAGCAGCATTGATGGCATGGGCCATGCGAACTGGAACAAAGAGATGTACGCCAAGCTGGATCAGGCTGGCATCATGCATTTGTTTGCCGCACACGGGTCAGCCGGTAACCTAGTCGGGTTTATGGTTGTCCTGTTGACGGTGGTGCCACACTATGGCGCGTTGACGGCCACGACAGAGAGCCTGTTTGTTGGCAGTCGCTATCGCGATAGCGGGGCTGGTTTGTTGTTGATCAAGGAAGCCGAAAGGTTTGCCAAAGATCGTGGTGCGATTGGTTTGCTATTGAGCGCACCGCACGGCGGGACGTTGTCGAAGGTAGCGCCCAGGTTGGGTTACCGGCAAACAAACGATGTGTTTTTTAAGGGGCTAACGTGAACGAAATGGCTGTCCACACTGCAAAGATCCAACCGATGAGCGACACGGCCATCGGCAAGGTATATGCATTGGAGCGCGTGACCGGTCTCATGGAGCAAGCAGATATTGAAACCCACCATGTGCTGCATGGCAGGATGTACGCCAGGACAATCAAGATACCTGGCGGCGTAGTGTTGACTGGGGCGCTGGTAAGAATACCGACTACCTTAATTATCAATGGCGATGTGACAATCTATGCAGACAATGATGAAATTCGTGTCACCGGCTACCAGGTTATCCCTGCAAGCGCCCATCGCAAACAAGCATTCATCACTCACTCCCATACGTTTGTGACGATGGTCTTTGCGACCGCCGCTACAACGATTGAAGAGGCAGAAGATGAATTTACAGAGGAAGCATCTTTGCTTATGAGCAGAAACTTAGACGCAAAGAATTTCATCAACATCACAGGAGAATGACCATGTCAGGAGCAGTCACAGCAGCAGCAGTAGGAGCCGGTGCTTATGCGGCAACAGCCGGTACAGCATACGCAATTGGAGTAGGAACAGCAGCCGCAATTGGCCTTGGCACATCAGCATTAAATATGCAGTATGAGCAAGGCAAAAAAGCGCAAGAGGCTGGTGAGCAGCAATTGCAAAACCAGAAGAATGTTCAAGCAGACAATGTGCGAGCAACTCAGGCGCAAGCAGAGATGAGCCAAGTGGCTATGAACAAAGCTAACAGCAAAGCACCTGACACCAGCGCATTGCTGGCATCAGCATCTAAGTCTGGTTATAGCGGCACCATGCTTACCGGCCCACAAGGCGTTGATCCAAACCAACTTGCACTCGCCAAGAACAGTCTTTTGGGAGGCTAATCGATGGCAAATTATCCAAGCGATGGAGCGTCAAATCCGAAGAGTCCTGCGCGGGATAAATTGCACACGCGATGGGGCCAGCTAAAGTCTGAACGGGCAACCTGGTGGTCGCATTGGCAAGAGGTCACAACCTACTTGCTGCCGAGGAATGGGCGCTACTTTACCCAGGATCGAAACAAAGGAATGCGCCGCCACAACAGCATCTACGACAACACGGGAACCAGGGCGCTGCGAACATTGGGCGCAGGCATGATGGCGGGGGCAACCTCACCGGCACGCCCTTGGTTTCGTCTGGGTACCTCAGACCCATCGCTGAACAACTACTACCCAGTCAAGATCTGGCTGGACGATGTGACCAACAAAATGCAACTGGTGTTCCAGAGATCGAATACCTATCGCACGTTGCACGGGATGTACGAAGAGCTTGGTGCTTTTGGTACAGGCGCTGCAATCATCTTGCCTGATTTCAAAACCATCATCCATCAATACCCAGCAACCATTGGCGAATACGCCATTGCTACCAACTACCAAGGGCGCGTTGACACCATCTATCGAGAGTTTGAAAAGACTGTCAGCGAGATAGTCACCGAGTTTGGTATTGAGAATGTGTCGCACACAGTCAAGAACTTGTACGACCGTGGAAGCCTGGACTCATGGGTGCCAATCATTCACGCCATTGAACCGCGTACAGACAGAGATCCGAGGAAGCGCGATTCTAAAAACATGGCCTATCAAAGCTGCTACTTTGAGCTTGCGGCAGAGAAGAACCAGTACCTACGCGAGAGCGGGTTTGAAGAGTTCCCTGGCATCGTGCCTCGATGGAATGTGGTTGGCGGTGACATATACGGCAACAGCCCTGGCATGGAAGCTCTGGGCGACATCAAGCAATTGCAGCATGAGCAGCTACGCAAGGCCCAAGGTATTGACTACCAGACCAAGCCGCCGCTTGTGGTGCCATCGAGCATGAAGAACCGCGACATTGAAACATTACCTGGCGGCATTTCATTTATTGACGGCAACAGCCAAGGCATCAAGACGGCATTCGAGGTCAACCTCAATTTGCAGCACTTGCTTGCCGACATCCAAGATTGTCGGATGCGTATTAATGGTTCGTTTTATGCCGATCTGTTTTTGATGCTGGCCAACGCAACAGACACCAGGATGACGGCTACCGAAGTGGCAGAGCGCCACGAAGAGAAGTTGCTCATGCTTGGCCCTGTGCTGGAGCGCTTGCACAACGAGCTGCTTGATCCGCTGATCGACATTACATTCAACCATATGCTCAAAGCTGGAATGCTGCCACCGGCACCACCAGAGCTGCAAGGCCAGGATCTGAATATTGAGTTTGTGTCAATGCTGGCGCAGGCGCAGCGTGCCATTGGCACCAACGGCGTTGACCGATTTATCGGCAACCTAGGTGTGGTGGCGCAAATGAAGCCAGAGGTATTGGACAAGTTCGACAGCGACCAATGGGCAGACGCATACAGCGAAATGCTTGGGGTCGATCCGAAGCTGATCACCGCGACCAAAGACGTTGCAATGGTCAGGAACAAACGAGCGCAAGCTCAAGCAGCGCAGCAGCAGATGGCAATGATGCAGCAAGGGGCATCAGCAGCGAAGGACGCATCCCAGGCACCAACCCAGGGCGGCGAATCCAACGTGATGATGGATATGATGAACCAATTTAGCGGATACGGTAGCCCATCCGCTGTGGAGGTAGGACAATGATTAACATGAAACAGAAGCCAGAAGCAGAAGAGATGTCTGGCGCAATTGAGTACGATGAACCGGCATACCCTTATGGCTTGTGCCTGCACCTGGACGCTGAACAACTTGAAAAGCTGGGCATCACTGCTTTGCCAAAGGTCGGCAGCACCATGATGATTCACGCAATGGCCTATGTGAAGTCAACCGGTGCCTATGAAACCCAGGGCGGCAATGACATGACCATGTCGCTACAGATCACCGACATGGAAATATCAGCCGAAGAGCGCGGTGTCAGTCACGCTGAAGCCATGTACGGCAAAGACAAAAGCACAGCAAAGCCAGCGCGTCCGGTCAGTGATGCATCAACGATGCTTTACGGAAGCTGATCATGGCAGGCAAGGGATTGTGGGCCAACATCCATGCCAAACGTGAGCGGATAAAAAATGGATCTGGCGAAAGAATGCGAAAGCCTGGTAGCGAAGGTGCGCCAAGCCGCAAAGACTTGCGAGATTCTGCTGCCGAAAAACTGTATCCAGATCAGGGCAAGGATAAAAAGAAAAAATGATTGACCAGCCTGTCTCTGCTGAAAACCCGTGGCCTGGTACTGAGACAAAAGTGGTGTTGGTTTGTCGTATTCCTAAGAAAGATGAGGACACTAGGATAGGTGCAAACGAATTCGTAGACAAAGACGGACGCATCTGCCGGTGGGCGGTGGTGAACAAAAAATGATGGTACCCGTATCGCGGCAGATTGTGGATAAATTAACAACATGAGCAACTACGATCCATTAGACCTTAAAGGCCAGGAGCGTCAGAAGGAAGATCGCGAGACCCGCGACCGATCTGAGCGAGAGACCGAGGAGGCTGATATCAAGTGGCTCATGGGTAGCAAGAGGGGTCGCCGCATTTTGTGGCGACTTCTGGATACAGCAGGAGTGTTTAGGCTGTCGTTCAACACCAACGCAATGGCTATGGCTTTTGCTGAAGGTAATAGGAACTACGGGCTGCGCGTTCTGTCGCTGATCCACACTCAGACCCCTGAGCTTTATTCAACGATGATCAAGGAGCAGAAAGATGAACGAAATGCAGATGACAGAAGCCACCCAAGCCAATAGCGCGGATGCATCGCAAACCCCTGCCGACAACAATGCCTACTATGGCGGCGACAAGGTGGGACAAGGGCAGCAAGAAGCCCCTGCTGTACAGGAGCAGCCACCGCAAGAAGCGGCCAAGGCTGGAGAGAAACCTGGCGACCAACCGCCAAGCATACTGGGCGCACCAGAGAGCTATGACTTTAAATCCGAAGCAGTCGGTAAAGATGTCAAGTTCGATGATGGTGTACTCGGCGCGTTTACGGATGTAGCAAAGGAACTCAACCTTACGCAGGACGCTGCACAGAAGGTGATTGACAAGGTTGCACCGACTATCGTGCAACGTCAAATCGAACAAGTCCAGGCCATTCAAAATGAATGGGCCGCCACGGCTATAGCTGACAAGGAATACGGCGGATCTAATCTGCAAGAAAACCTATCAGTTGCCAAGAAAGCACTGGACGCATTCGGTACACCGGCTTTGCAAGAGCTGCTCAACCAATCCAAACTGGGCAACCATCCCGAAGTAATTCGGTTTATGTACAGGGCGGGGAAAGCGATCAGTACAGATAAGTATGTTGGGCCATCTCAAGGGGCTGGTGCCGCAAGGTCAATGCCCAAAGACATGGCAGGCTATTCGTCTGCGCTATATCCAAATCAGTCAAACTAAACTTTAAGGAGCTTCAAAATGGCTACTCTCTCAACTAGCAATCTCACCCTCGCCGATTGGGCGAAGCGGAGCGACCCCGATGGTCGCGTTCCGATCATCGCTGAACTGCTTTCGCAGACCAACGAGATCCTGTCTGACTGCGTGTTCAAGGAAGGCAACTTGCCTACCGGTGAACGTGTGGTTGTTCGTACTGGTTTGCCAAGTGTTTACTGGCGTGCATTGAACCAAGGTATCCCATCAAGCAAATCAACCACTGCACAAGTGGACGAAGCTTGCGGTATGTTGGAAGCACGTTCCGAAGTGGACAAAGACTTGGCCATGCTGAATGGCAACACAGCTCAATTCCGCTTGTCGGAAGACACTGCGTTCCTGGAAGCAATGAACCAGACCCAGGCTACAACTCTGTTCTACGGCAACCCTGGCGTTGATCCGAAGACTTTCTTGGGCTTGGCACCTCGCTACAGCGATCTCTCTGCATCCAATGCACAGAACATCCTTGATGCTGGTGGTTCCGGTTCCGACAACACCTCGGTGTTCTTGGTGGTTTGGGGTGACAACACTGTCTACTGCCCGTTCCCCAAGGGCTCCAAGGCTGGCTTGATCCATGAAGATCTCGGTGAGCAGACCGTCTACAACAGCGACAACACTCGCTTGCAGGCTTATGCAACCCGTTACCAGTGGAAAAATGGCTTGGTCGTGAAAGACTGGCGCTATGTTGTTCGCATCGCAAACATCGATGTGAGTGACTTGTTGGCACAGACTGGAAGCCAGGCTGCGGCTGCTGGTACCGCAATCATTAAATTGATGGCGCGTGCTTTGTACCGCATCCCTAACATGGCAATGGGCCGTGCTGCGTTCTACATGAACCGCACTGTTCACTCTGGCCTGTCAGTCGCGGCATTGGACAAATCTCAGTACGTCTTGAAGATCAACGAAGGCTTGGGCCAGTTTGGTATGCCAACCGCATGGTTGTCGTTCCAGGGTGTTCCTCTCCGCTGCGTTGACAGCTTGATCAACACTGAATCCCGTGTCGTTTAACCGATCATTAACTAAGGAGAACTGAACATGATTACCGATAAACTTCTGCGCGTAAGCGAAGACCAAGCAGTTACTACTACTGCCGTTTCAACCAACACCATTGACTTGCTTACGGCGCAAGACATTGGACAAGGCACGAAGCTGTTTCTAAACTTTGCTGTGACCACTGCTTTTGCAGGCGGCACCAGCATTGCTTTTGAAGTCATCTCTTCTGCCGCAGCCGACCTGGGTTCGCCTACTGTGATTTCGTCTTCTGCCGCGATCCCATTGGCATCTTTGACCCTTGGCAAAAATGTGGCCGTAAGTGTCAGTCCTAACATTGGCTCTAAAGGCCAGCGTTATCTTGGCGCACGCTACACTGTCGTGGGTACGATGTCTGCCGGTAAGGTAACTGCTGATGTTGTAACTGACATCCAAGACGGCAAGAAGTATTATGCTTCTGGCTTCGCTGTAGTTTAAGATTAGGAGGTTGAGATGGCTATGTACCGTGCAAAAACCAAATGCTTTGTCGCCAATGCAATTCGTGTTGCTGATGAAGTGTTTGAATACAACGGCCCGACCAATACAAACCTTGAGCTTGTAGAAGTAAAAGCCAGCGATGGGGTCAAAAACCATGTGGTGGAAACACCCAAGGAAAAAGGCACCCGCGCAAGAAGCTTGCACAAGGCATAGACCATCTCAACAACTGTCTTTTGCTCGAACCGTGGGGGAGCCGCTGGGAAACCGTGGTTCCCCCTTTTTAATTTAGGAGGCCTCGATGGCAACAGAAGTCGATATATGCAACCTGGCGCTGGCGCACCTTGGCGACAACGCAACAATCGCGAGTATCAAGCCGCCGGAGGGCTCTGCACAAGCTGAACACGCTGCACGCTTCTATCCGATTGCACGCGACACATTGCTTGAGCTGTACGCCTGGAGCTTTGCAAGCAAACGCTCAACCTTGGCCTTGCTTACAAACCCAGTAAGCCAGTGGGATTACTGCTATGCGCTGCCTGCTGATGCAATGGACGTTGTGGCCATCATCTCGCCTGACGCGCAAAACGATTACGTTACCAGGGCATCCGCCTCAGATAACCCAGGATGGCAAGGCAACTACTCGCCAAGCATTGCCGCTGGTCAATATGTGCCGCAGCCGTTTGCGTTGGAAACAGATGAGCTTGGCAACAACGTCATCTACACCAATGTTGAAAATGCTCTTTGCCGATACGGTGCATTTGTCACAGACACCAGCAAATTCTCGGCACTGTACACCCTCACATTGTCTTGGCATCTTGCTGGGATGCTGGCTGGCCCAGTGCTTAAAGGCGAGGTCGGTCAATCTGAAAGCAAGCGCTGTAACCAGATGATGTCTGCATACTTAATTCAAGCTCAGAACGCCGACAACACGCAGAGAAAAATCAACATGGAACACATAGTTCCATGGACGGCAGGGAGATAAAACATGGCCAACACCAGAACGCTGAACAGATCTTTTGCTGGCGGCGAGCTGTCGCCAGAGATGTTTGGCCGTATCGATGACAACAAATTCCAGGCTGGTGCCGCAACCCTGCGGAACTTTATTGCAACGCCGCAAGGCCCCGCGCAGAACAGGCCTGGCTTTGCATTGGTTCGTGAAGTAAAAACCAGCGCAAAGAAAACGCGCCTGATTAGCTTTACCTTTTCGACAACGCAAACAATGGTGATCGAGATTGGCGAAGGTTATTTCCGATTTCACACGCAGGGCGCGACACTGTCTTACGCAACACCATCAGCATGGAACAGTGGCACCGCATACACACAAGGCAACAAGGCGCTGTCTGCTGGGGTGTCCTACTACGCCATTGCTGCCAGCACCAATCAAGCGCCGCCAAATGCGACCTATTGGTACCCAATGCCTGCCGGTATCTATGAGATCCCAAACACCTACCTTGAGGCAGAGCTGTTTGATATTCACCATGTGCAGTCAGCAGACATTTTGACGATTGTCCACCCCAACCATCCTCCAGTTGAATTGCGCCGATATGGTGCCTCAGATTGGCGCGTGAACACTATTAACTTTGGGTCGCCCATTGCCACGCCCACTGGCGTTACAGCAACTAGGTACATACCGGCATCGGTAAACATAAATGCCGACACCTATGAAACGCACCGGTACCAAGTGACTGCGGTTACCGATGACCAAACCGGAGAGAGTTCTGGCTCTGCTGTTGCCTCTGTCACCAATAACATTTACGTCACTGGTGCAAAAAACACCATTGCTTGGACGGCTGTTACTGGCGCATCCAGGTACAACATCTATAAATACATTGGCGGCGTTTATGGGTTTATAGGTAGCACGACAGACCTAACGGTGGATGACAGCAACATTGGGCCAGACCTATCCAGAACAGTGCCTATTTACGACAACCCATTTGTCAGCGCACTGAACTACCCTGGTGCCGTGTCTTACTTTGAGCAGCGCCGATGCTTTGCTGGCACCTTGGCCAACCCTCAAAAAATCTACATGACAAAGTCAGGCACCGAAAGCAATCTAAGCTACACGCTGCCCGTGCAAGACACCAACCGAATTGAGTTCAAAGTGGCCGCGCGCGAGGCCAACACCATTCGCCATATTGTGCCTTTGACCGAGCTGCTGTTGCTAACCGGTTCTGCTGAGTGGCGGGTCACATCGGTTAACTCTGACGCAATCACGCCGACATCGATCTCTGTTCGACCCCAGTCCTACGTTGGTTCATCGAATGTTCAACCGGCGATCATCAACAACTCAATGGTTTACTCTGCATCGCGTGGTGGCCACATCCGAGAGCTGGGCTACAACTGGCAGGCAAACGGGTTTCAGACCAACGATCTGTCGATCCGGTCGGCTCACCTATTTGATGGGTTTGAAATCACCGACATGACCTTTGCCAAGGCTCCAATCCCTATTGTGTGGATGACATCCACCAGCGGCAAGCTGATCGGCCTTACCTACGTCCCAGAGCAGCAAGTGGGCGCGTGGCACCAGCACGACACCGATGGCACGTTTGAGTCGGTTACCGTGGTTGCCGAGAGCGGAGAGGACGCGCTGTACGCCATTGTCAAACGAACCATCAACGGCAGCGTCAAGCGGTTTGTCGAGCGAATGGCAACCAGGCAAATTGACCCATTGGCACCAGAGGAAGCGTTCTTTGTTGACTGTGGGTCAACATACAACGGGAAAAACACAGAAGCCACAACTATGACTTTGAGCGGTGGCACGACATGGACACGGGCAGACACCTTGACCATCACATCGACCGCCGCCATTTTCATACCGCCGCCATCGACCAGCGACATCAACGATGTGGTGGTGCTGACCGATACCGATGGAAAAAAATACCGGTGCAAGATCCTGGAAACACTGACAACAACAACAGCCTTGGTGCAGACTGACAACCCATTGCCGGTGGCGCTACGAAATACAGCCACCATAAACTGGTCGCTGGCCAGAAACGAGATCTCTGGCCTCACATACCTGGAAGGCAAAACCGTAAGCATTCTGGCTGATGGTGCCGTACACCCCAAGCGCGTAGTCACAGCAGGCAAGATCATTCTTGACCGAGCAGGCACCGTGATCCAGATCGGCCTGCCGTACCAGTCTGATTTAAAGACGCTGCCAATGGCCATCAACATTGAAGGCTTTGGCCAAGGTCGCTACAAAAACGTCAATCATGCGTGGCTGCGCGTGTTTCAATCGTCAGGCATTTTTGTTGGGCCAGACGAAGACAGCCTGGTTGAAGCAAAGCAACGAACCACTGAATCCTATGGGTCGCCACCTTCGCTAAAAACAGAAGAAATTAAAATCATGCTCACACCATCTTGGCAGGACAATGGCCAGGTTTTTGTGCGCCAAGCAGATCCTTTGCCATTGACGATTGTTGCTCTGACGTTAGAAGTGTCAGTCGGCGGTTGAGGGTACCCGTAACAAAAAAAGGCAGGCTATCCTGTCTACATTAGATTTGTGGAGGTTTGCTCAACATGGTCGCAGTTCCTAACTCAAGCATAAAAAGCCCAACCTTCTTTGGATCAAACTTAAAAGACGTTGGCCAGACGGCAATGGTCGGAAGTATTTTTGGCGGGTTGACCTCTGCCATGGGCGCTTATTTTGGAGCGCAGCAAGCTCAACTGCAACTCAAAATGCAGGGCGCTACCTATGACTATCAGGCGCAAATGTCCAGGATCAACGCTGGCATTGCAGAGCAGCAGGCGTGGCAAATAGCCCGTGCCGGTGCCTTCCAAGCTGCCGCAACAACCGCGCAGGCCGGACAAGCCATTGAGAAATACAAGGTATCCAGAAACGCATCCAACATTGAAGCAGGCTCTGGCAGCACAGCCGAGGTGGAGGCTACCGCAATTCTGATGAAAGAGATTGACAAGCTCACCATTGACAGCAACACGGTTCGAGCTGTCGAATCAAAACGAATGGAAAAAGTAGGCTACCAAACTACAGCAAGCTTGCTGGGTGTTAGCTCTACAGGAGCAGGCGTAAGCGCAGACAGCATCAGTCCATTCAGCGCAGTCAGTACATCATTGATTGGCGGTGCCACATCGGTGCTGAATAGCTGGTACAACTCAAATTCATTGGCCGCTGTTCTTGCAGCTAGAAACGGCACATAACCATGGCAACCGTACCAATTCAAACATCACCAACTGTTGCGCTTACATCGCAAGGGCCAGCAAACGCGCAAGCTGGGCCGGAAGTCAAGGCCTTTGAAAACTTTACACCCAAGCAAATCCAAGAGTCTGGCGCTGCGACAACAAAGCTGAACGGCACCATTGCGACCATTAAAGAAAAGCTCCAAGACGAGTACAACGATGCCCGTACAAAAGAGCTGTTCAATCAGTACACCCGCGAGGTAGATCAAATTCAAACCGGCTTTCTGGCCAAGACGGGAAACTTGGCTCAATCATATGACCAGTCTCTTGGTCAGATACAAGAGATCCAAACAAAATACGCTGGTGCCGCTGACAACCAAACCATCAAGATGGGCTTTAGTCAAAGAGCTGATGTGCTAACTACCTCGGTTGCCGGTACGCTAACCAGGCACTCCCTATCCCAGGCCCGTGAATACGGCAACAACGAATCAAAGGCAGAGATTGGAACCTTAGTCCAGCAAGCGGCAAACAATTGGACTGAGGCTTTACTGCCAACAGTGGGGGCCGATGGAGTGCCACTTCCGCCAAGCAACTACCGTATGTTTGCTGGCGCAGCACTTGCGGCTGTAGACAAATATGCAGCCAAGCAAGGGTGGGGTGATGCCAATGGGAAAAGCTACCAAAAAGATCAGATGCTGCTTGAGGTAAATAGCGCATTGACAAGTGCTGTTGTTATCAACATGGCGACATCAGGTCAAAACGCTGCTGCTGACGCATACCTAGAAAACGCTTTTAAAGCCAATAAGATTAACATAGAAAAATACACCACATTTAAAAGTTCATTGAAGGAAGGCATTACCAGAGACAACGCAAATTCTTTTGCCGATTCGATTTACGGTGGCTTTTCGGCTGTTTCAAAAGGAGCCACATTTGAATCAAGTATTGCACAGCTAATACTGATCGAGGGCGGCGCAAAATTTGTTGCTAACGATGGCGGCAGAGGCCCGACAAAATTTGGTATTAATGGCAAAGCCAATGGCCTTACCGATCAGCAAGTGATGAACTTGACAAAAGAACAAGCCATTGAAATTTACAAAGCAAAATACTGGGACGAGACTGGTATTGCTGCATTGCCCCCAGAACTTCGAGCTACCGCATTTGATGCCGCTGTCAATCAAGGCCCAGCCGCTTTGAAAGAAATGCTAAAAGCAGCAAAAAAAGCAGACAACACATATGACGTTGCTGTATTTAATAAATTGCGTCTTGATAGATACGCAGCAACAATAAAAGATGGTGCGTTTTACAAAGATCTTTCTGCGGAAGAAAAATTAAGATACGCAACATCATGGGCTAACCGTGTCAAGACATCAACCACCGGCGGGACAACGTCCAACACTAAGCTAGATGCTGACACGGGCTTGCCAAACCTGGCCGCAATGATTGAACACGCAAGAAACACAATACCTGATATCAACGAGCGAAACACAGCCATTGCCATCATCAGTCAACGGCATGGCCAAGCCGAGGCAGCATGGACGCAAAACTATCAAAACGTCCTGCAACGATCTTCTGATATTGCGCTGGCAAAGCCTGGGGGCTGGACTAATGTGCCGCAAGGCGATTGGACTCAGCTCAAACCTGGGGACAAGATTGCATTGCAAAACGGGCCTGATCGCGGAACAAACGTAGACACTCAAATTTACCTTATGCGTAACCCGCAAGAATGGGTTCCTGGAAAAATTGAAAAGTATCGACTCCAGTTGTCTGAAAATGTTTACATGAGCTTTATTGCCAAGCATGAAGCTGACAAAAAAGCAGGAGTAAAAACAGAAGACAAAGTCCTTGCGGTTACAGTAGACAGAACAAATTTTGATCGCATTTTGCTTGACACGAAAGGTAGAAAAGTTCCTGGCTATGACGTTGACGATTTGTCAAAACTTGCAATGCCGACCACAAAAGAAGAAAAAGCTGCTCGCATTTATTTGGAAGATAAGGTTGATACATTGATTAACCTTGAACAGCAGCGTTTAAATAGAACGCTAAACAGACAAGAAAAAACCGCAATCATTAACAGCGTGCTACTTGACACCGTTATTGTCAGCGACTTTGGATTTAAAGATACCGCCTATTCAATGTTCCAGTTGGAGGCAAGCCCAGAGCTTCAAAAAGATGCGTATGTTGTTATCTGGGGATCAAACCCAAAGAACAAAGATCGCATTTTCTTGAAGTCAATTCCAGCCGATGTTCGCGGATTGATTGTTGAGGCTTACAAAAATGATCCAGCAAATAAAGGGCGCAACCCAACGCAACTAGAGATCGCGCAAACCTGGGTAAATTTTGGCCAGCCAAAGAACGCTGACGAAGCAATGAAAAAAGGCAAGAAATAATCATGGCAGGCCCAAATCCTTTTGAAAATGCTTGGTCTACAGCTAAAGACGTTACTCAATACGCGCCCAGCAACAACATCACGACTTCCACCGGAAACCCTTTTGAGGGCGCATGGTCGCAGCAATTAGAAAAAAACCGCGCCAATATTGAAGGCGTTCTAAAAAAAGCGCAGCAAGTTGATCCAGACGATGCAGCAGCAAAGAAAAAACTTGCGCTAGAGCTTGGCCTGCCTGAGAGCATGGTTGGCCAAACACCTGATTATGTAATTCAAGAAATGCAAAAGAAGGCGCAGCGTCAGCGTGCTGCTGCGGAGGTAGACCCAATTACGGCCAGGCAATTGCAAGACCCATCCTTTGCGGAGCTTGCACAAGATGACATGGTCAATATGTCAACTACCGCCAAATTTATTGAGGGCATGAAGAACGCCCCAAGCGATATGGCAAAGGGCTGGAGTCGCGGATTCATGACCAACAAGATGGGCGTGCTTGGTCAACGCGCCCAATCAGGCAATGCTTTAGAGCGTGACATTATTGAGTACAACCGGCTCAAGATGGCCATTGGCCAACAGGGGAAACTTGGCTGGCTTGGTGAGGCCTCGACCATTGTTGGCCAAGCAGCAGACAATGCGCCGGACGCAATAAAGTTCGGCCTTACCACCAGCTTGGCAGCGGGAACATTTACAGCAGTGGCTGGCCAGATGGGGCCGCAAGTGCTGGTGCCGGAAGAGATTGCAACCGTGCCAATCGCTATGGTTGGCGGCTTCTTTGCTGGATATCGAGCTAAGTCAATTCAGCAGGCATACATCATAGAAGCCGGTCATTCCTACATGGACATGATCGAAGCCGGTATTGATCGGTCAACGGCTCAATATGCTTCGGCCAGCGTTGGCCTGGTCAATGCAGGCCTGGAAGCAATTGGCTTGAAATATGTAACCGGCCCAATCCAAGAGCTTGCAAAGCGCCAGGTTGTAAATCTGGTGTCGCAAAAACTTGCAGCTAATTTAACAAAGCCAACCATGGCCACAGCATGGAGAAATTTTGGCGTGGCGTATGGTAAAGCTTGGGCTGCTGAAACAGGAACCGAAGAGATCCAAGAATTGGTCGCTGTATTTGGAGAGGACTTTGCAAGAAAGTTCGGCGAAAAAGAACTTGAAATGAAGATGTCCACTGCACAGGGCCGAGAAGAAATTGCCGACAGATTGATTGGCACCTTTGAAAGTGTCGGTAAGGGCATGGCTATTTTGTCCATCATCCCTGGCGGCGCTCGATTTATTGATGTGAGATCTCAGGCAAAGACGGCAGAAAAAAATGTCCAGTTCATCACTGATCTGACAACGGTGGCCGGTCAAAGCAAATTAAAGCAGCGCAGCCCAGAGCAGTATCAAAGCTTCATTGCCGCCCAGACGCAAGGCACGCCAGTAGAAAACATTTTCATTGATGCAGGGCAACTTAATCGGGTGCTTAACCAGGCAGGCGTAACGCTGGATCAGTTTGCTGAGACCACCGGCCTGCAAGCGGAGATGAAAGAAGCCTTTGCTGGTGACGGCGATGTCGTTATTCCAACCGGCGTGTATGCGGCCAAGGTTGCAGGAACCAAGGTTGGTGAGGCGCTTCAAAACCATCTGCGCGTCAACCAGGACGGCATGAGCGTGATGGAGGCAATCGAGTTCCAAAAGAACCAGGCGAATATGCTCAAGGACGCGCAGCAGCTTATGGTTGAGCTGGAGCAAAAAGACGCGACCATCAACCAAAAAATGTCCGGCATTCGCAAGGATGTGTACAACCAGATCAAAGCCACTGGCGCGTACTCCGACCCTGTATCAAGCCAGTACGCCGACTTCGTGCGCGACTTTGTGCTGACCCAGTCAAACCGATTAAAGATCGATCCTGAGACTTTCTACAAGCAGTACGGCTATAAAATTGTTGGGCAGCAGCAAGCTGGTCAAATGAATACCGCAGACACGTTTACCAGCGGCGGCGATTTAAACGTAGACACGCCGTCATTTCAAACGTGGTCAACTGGCACAAAAGTAGCTGACAAAGACGGCGCTCCAATCAAGGTGTTTCGTGGTGAATATGGCGAAACTCAAAGTGGAGCGATCAGATCCAAATTGCCATCATTGACGTTTACTGACAGCGCCAATGTTGCAAACACATACGCAGAGCAGCCAAACGATAACACCGACCCTGGTGGTTCAGCGCGTGTTGTGCCTGCATACCTATCGATCAAAAATCCGATCATCAACAACCTTAATGACCCATTTGTTGATTTCAGTGAATTGATTAAAAAAATGGGGCCGTTGAGCGCAGAAAAATATGCGCGTAAATTTGCAGACTACATTGAGAACACCGGCAACTGGCAAGAAAATTTTGCAGACAAATACGAATCTGTTGCCGATCTGTTAGACAAAAATCCAGATGCGTTGTCGCAGCTTTACATGGATGCATATGTATTGCTTGATGATCCTGATTTTGTAGATAGCGCAAAGAGCTATGGTTATGACGGCGCAATTCACATGGGCAATGGAGTGTCTGCCGGTAATATGGAATATCGCGTGTTTGATGAAAGCCAGGTGAAGTATGCAATCGGTACAGATGTTCTCAACCAGCGCGGCAAAGTACAGCAGCCAGGCCGAGCTGTTCCAGATGCAATTGATGCAATATCCAATGTAGCGTCTAGCTTTGAATTTGCAGGCACACAGCAATTCGCAACAAATCGAGAGTTCAAGCTTGCGCTCCAGGCGCGTGTGCTGGCTGCTGCAAAAGCAGCCAAAGTAGATCTCAGCAATTTCACAGTTGCTGTTGAGCGTTACCTGGTACGCACCACCTTGGCTGATGCTATCGAGGCGCTGAAGGCAAACGAAAACGCTGTTGGTTGGTACAACGAAAAAGTCACCAAAGCGTTGCGCGTGCTGTCGCTGGTACACCCAGAGATCGCCACAGATCCAATGGCCAAGTTCGCCTTTACCTGGGCGCTGGCCGCAACATCCAACGGCTTGAAGGTCAACGCCAACTTCCAATATGCGGAAGGAGCGTACAGCTACTACAAACAAAACGGCGTGATGCCGACCAACATCCAGGCAGGCACGGCGCAGATTGCAATCAACAACGCCATGCAATTGTTCAACGACCTGGTGGCCCGTGATGGCATCCGGGCTGTCGAACAGTTCATGACCACCATGCACACCGCCAAAGAGGTTGAGGCATACACCGGCTTCAAGGTGTCTGGCGAGAACGCACAGACCATGGTCTATGGCGCTGCTGCAATTGGGCCAAAGATCGGCAACGGGTTCTTTGCAAACCTCTATGGCCACTTTGAGCAGCTCACTATGGATCGCTGGTTGATGCGTACATGGGGCCGCTGGACTGGCACCCTGGTTGAAAGCAATCCGGCCCAAGTAAAGGCAAAGCGAAATCAACTAAAAGCCCTGATCAAGCTGATGTCGCCAGAGGACAAAAAGGCCTACGAAAAAATATTGAAGGTCAAGCTTGCCGTTGGCAAAATTGATGAGGTTGCGCTGGCTATCACAAAGGCCAGCATGAAGCCAGCAAATCGCACGCTGATGAACGCAATTGGCGTGGCTGATGTCGATGGCCAGGCCGCGCTGATTGAGCTGCTTGGAGAGCCCAAAAAGGGCCAGGTAAGGATTGGCTTTGGCGATGAGATGCGAAAGGCAGGCAACGCCCTGACCAAGTATTTGGATGGCCAGAAAGAAGCCCCGTCCGGCCCACCAGAACGCGCACGCATTCGTGGGGTGTTCCAGCAGGCGTTGACGCTATTGCAACAAGAGCGCAAAAACCTTACAATGTCAGACTTGCAAGCGCTGCTTTGGTACCCAGAAAAGCGGCTGTATGACGCTGCAAAAACGCAGGATGAAGATGCGGATACTGGGTATGAAGACGAGGCCGCGCCCGACTACGCCAATGCTGCTGTTGCACTGGCCAAAGAGAAGGGCATTGCCCAAGAACTTATTACCCAAACCTTGAAGGAGGTAGACAATGAACTTACCAGAAGCGGCCCAGCAACCGGTGCCACCACAGTCAGCACAGCAGGATCAGGATCAGGAGATCGAGGACTTTTACTCCAAGCAGGAAACCGAAGCGGAAGCTACTCAGGCGGAAGCCTTGCGCCGCTTGAGGGCTCGCCGGTTGTCAACAATGCCACAGGCCCAGACCCCCGCATCGTCAGGGTCGCCGAGCAATATGCAGCAGCCAATGGCATCGACCTTAGACGGCAATCAGAATATGCCAGAGTAGATCCAGCCAAGGCGGCGCGGATCGCCCAAGCCTATGAGGAGATGCAGCACGACCCACTGAACCCAGTGGTGGCCGAGGCGTATCAAAACATGATGACCCAGACAATGGCGCAGTACCAGGCGCTGGTCGATGCTGGATATGAGTTTTACTTTTTTGATGAAACCAACGACCCGTATGCTGGCAACCCATGGAACGCAATTCGCGAACTAAGGGCAGACCAGCGCATGGGCGTGTACGCAACCGAGGCTGGGTTTGGATCTAGCGCCGTTGCGTCAGACAACCCTTTACTGGCCGATACCGGCCTGGTGTGGATGTTTAATGGCCAGCCCAAGCGCGTGCTTGCCAACGACCTATTCCGAGCTGTCCATGATGCATTTGGCCACAGCCTAGAAGGCGCAGGCTTTAGGGTAGACGGCGAAGAAAACGCATGGCAGGCTCATGTGCGCCTGTACACAGGATCTGCAATTGCCGCCATAACAAGCGAAACAAGAGGCCAAAATAGCTGGCTGCACTTTGGCCCGTTTGGTGAAAAGAACACCTTGGCCACAGTGGCCGACACAATCTTTGCCGATCAGAAAACAGGCCTTATGCCTGAGTTCACCTGGACAGATGGGCGCGTTGGCAATCAAGAGCTGTCACCGGAACTTCAGACACCAGATACCCTGCGCCAGCAAAGCGAACAGGCATCGATGGATGCCGCGCAGCAGCGCGGTTCTGGAATGCTCAACCAGCCAGCGCGTGGCGGCTTTGACCCAACCAGGTTGATGACCATCCTAAACAAGGACGCAGACTATTCAACATTCCTGCATGAGACCGGTCACTTCTTTTTGACCGTATACGCAGACATTGCCAGCCAGCCTAACGCGCCCAAAGAAATTGTGGATGATGTGCAGGCTTTGCTTGAGTGGTTTGGCGTTGACAGCATTGAGACATGGAACAAAATGTCTTTGGATGAGCAGCGCAAATACCATGAGCAATTTGCCTACAGCTTTGAGCTTTACCTTTACGAAGGCAAGGCACCGAACACCAAGATGCAAAAGCTGTTCAACACTTTTAGCCGTTGGCTGAAAGATGTTTATCTCAACATACGCGACCAGCTCAATGAAGCCTATCGCAAAGAAAATGGCAAAGATCTTCCAATTCTGACCGATGAGATTCGCAGCGTAATGGATCGAATGGTTGCAAGTGAAGAGCAGATCAACCAGGCGGAGGGCATCCGCAACATGGTGCCAATGTTCCAGACGCAGCAAGAGAGCGGCATGGATGACGCAACCTGGCAGGCCTACCAGCAAATGGTAGATGAGGCTCACAATGAGGCTGTGATTGATTTACAGAAGGCCAGCATTCGCCAGGTCAAGTGGTTAAGCAATGCACGAAGCAAAGCCCTAAAAGCATTCCAGGCGCAGGCCGATGAAGAGCGCAAGAGAACCCAGGCGGAGGTGGCTGAAGAAGTTGCAGGCCTGCCAATTTATCGAGCGATTCAGTTTTTAAAAACCGGCAAGACAACAGATGAAGACGGCAACGAAGTTCAAGCGCTTCAAGGTAACAAGCTGTCAATTGAAAGCGTCAAAGCGCTGTTCCCACAAAGCAAGGCTGCTCTAAACACGGTTGATATAGAAAAGCTTGGTTATGGCAAATACGGGATGTTGGCCAAAGAAGGCTTGCCTGCCGAGCTGGTGGCCACAATGTTTGGGTTTGACAGCGCAGAAAAAATGGTTCTGGCCTTGCTTGATGCCAAGCCTATGAAAGAAGCAATTCGCGCCAGAACAGATCAGCGCATGATGGAAGAAAACTCAGACATGGTTGATGCAACAGAGCTGCAAGCGCGTGTTGAAGAAGCTGTACACAATGAGGCAAGGGCTAGGTTTGTGGCTGTAGAGCTGCGATTCTTGGCCAAGGCCACCAGCCCCGTCAGGGTAATGACGGCAGCGGCCAGGCAAATTGCAGATCAGTTACTGCAAGACAAACAAATTGGCATGATCAAGCCGCATGAGTACGCGCAAGCTGAAGCACGGGCAGCAAAGCTTTCCAACGCAGCATCTCGCAAAGGTGATATGCCGGAAGCCCAGCGCCAAAAGCAAGCCCAGCTAGTCCAAAATCAACTGGCCAAATCAGCAATGGAAGCGCGGCAAGAAGTGTCCAAAGGCCTTGAGTTTTTTAGCAAGCTTTTTAAAGCAGAAAAAAACATTGCCAAAACAAGGAACATGGATCTTGTCAATGCCGCCAAATCAATACTGGCTGCTTATGGCATGGGCCAAGCAGACGTACCTCCTGCCCAATACATTGAAAAGATCAGGGCTTATGACCCAGCTCTGTATGAGGAGCTTGAACCAATCATCATCAATGCATCTACTGGCGGAAAGCCATTCAAGCAACTTACGCTAAATGAGTTCCGCAGTATTCGCGACATGATCGATGCGTTGTGGCACCAAGCAAAACGCGAAAAAATGCTCATGATTGATGGCAAGGCTGTTGAGCTTGAAGAGGTTGTTGGTGAACTGAATACGCGCTTAGAAGTGATAGGCGTACCGGCCACTCTGCCAGGTGAGCGCGAGGCGCTTTCTAAAACACAACGCGCAGCCAGATCATTTAATACCGGCAAGGCATTGCTTCGCCGTGTTGAGCATTGGGCTAATGCAACCGATGGCCCGGAAGGGCCAGGCGCTTTTACAAAATATATCTGGCGACCGGTGCGTGATGCAATTACGGCGTACCGTGTTGAGCGCAATAGGTTTGTCCGGCAATATGCAGACCTGATCTCCGGCCTTGATTTGCCGGTAAAGAAAATTGTGGCCACAGAATTTGGCTACACGTTTGGATCTGCAAACGGCGGGATTGGCAAGGCAGAGCTTCTTGGCGCATTGCTGCACACCGGAAACGAAAGCAACTACAGAAAGCTTTTGCTGGGCCGTGGCTGGGGATCTATTGATGAGGCTACTGGGGCGCTTGATACATCGCGCTGGGATGCCTTTGTGCAGCGCATGGTTGATGAAGGCAACATCACAAAAGCTGACATGGACTTTGTCCAGTCTGTTTGGGATCTCACAGAAGAGATGAAGCCGTTGGCTCAGAAGGCGCACAAAGACATCTTTGGCTACTACTTTAATGAAGTCAAGTACACGGGCATACAGACAGTATTTGGGGCTTACAAGGGTGGCTATGTGCCTGCCAAGATTGACCCAATGATGTCCGGCGATGCATCGCGTAACGCCAAGATGGAAGACCTCGAAGGCGACTTCCGGCAGTCTATGCCAACCACAGGCATGGGCTTTACCAAGGGCCGTGTGGAGTACAACAAGCCGCTTGATCTTGATGTTCGCAAGATGACCACGCACATTGATAGCGTGCTTCGATTTGCCTACATCCAGCCGGTAATCAAGGATGTTCTAAAAATTGTGCGGAACAAGTCATTCCAAAACAACCTTGACCGTATTGACCCTGGTGCAATTGAACACATGATCCTTCCATGGCTCAATCGTGCGGCACGCCAGCAAACCTCAACTGAGGGTATGTTTAAGCCGGTCGATAAGTTCTGGTCTGGTGTTCGCAACCGCACCGGCATTGCGATCATGTTTGCAAACATCACCAACGCCATGCAGCAGTTGACTGGATGGTTCCCTGCCATGACGCAAGTCAAAGGCACCTATCTCAAGAGCGCATTGTGGGATTACACAAAGTCACCAACCAGGGTGGCTGAAGAGGTTGCAGAGCTTTCTCCATTTATGGCTGATCGCATGAACAACCAAACATTTGATTTACAAGAGACCATGAACGAGCTGCTGCTTAACCCAAGCAAGTACGACAAGATCCAAAGCTGGGCCGGTAAGCACGGGTACTTTTTGCAGCAGGCATTCCAAAACATGGTTGATGTGACCACTTGGTCTGCCACCTATAACCAAACCCTGGCCAACCTGGGCGCGGATGTTGGTGATGCGGCAGCTCAAAAAGAAGCCATTGCCAGGTCAGATGCTGCGGTGCGATTGACCCAGGACAGCTTGGCTGCTGAAGACATTGCAGCTTTCCAGGTCGGTTCGCCGTTCTACAAAACATTGATCCAGTTTGGCGGCTACTTCAATATGCTGGCCAACCTTAATGCCAGCGAGTACACCAAGATTTTCCGAGACCTTGGCTGGCGCGGAAACAAGGGCAAGCTGTTCATGACCTATCTGCTTGGCTTTGGCCTACCCATGCTGATGGCTGATGCAATTGTCAGGTCGCTTGGTGGCCAATGGGATGACGAAGACGATGACGGCTACATCGATGAGTTTGCAGAATGGTTTTTCATGTCGCAAGTTCGTGGAGCAACCGCACTGATTCCTTTTGGAACGGTGGCCATGGTTCCATTCAATGCACTAAACGACAAACCATATGATGACAGAATGTCAACAAGCCCATCGGTTTCAATGCTTGAAGGCTCAACTGTGGGTGTTGTCCAGGCTGGCATTAACATTGTCAGTCCAGGCAAAGATGTGACCGGCAAAAACGTCAGGGATATATTGACGTTGATGTCTCTTTCGACCGGCATTCCTTTCATGATCATTGGCAAGCCAGTAGGCTACGCAGTCGATGTGGCCAACGACAAAACTAACCCGACATCAGAGTTTGATTACATCAGGGGATTGATCACCGGTAAGGCCAGCGAAGAGAGCAAAAAGAAATGAGTAAGGTACCCGTATCGATGATCCCACCATGTAATCTACAGTCAAAATACCAGGAGCGCCGTTCATGACGATCAGTTCTACATTAAGGAAAGCTGGCCCGTACATTGGTAGCGGCGCAGCCTCTACTTTCCCGTTTTCATTCAAGATCTTCACAAAGAACGATCTAAAGGTTGTGCGCCTTCAAGTAGCGACCAGCACTGAAACTGTCCTGGCGCTCACTACCAACTACACGGCAATTCTGAATCCTGACCAGAACAGCAACCCAGGCGGAAGCATTACCTTGGTGGGCGGCAACTTGGCCGCTGGCAACAACCTGGTCATTACCTCAAACGTGTTGTCGCTGCAAGAAACAGATCTGACCAACCAGGGCGGCTTCTACCCAGAAGTGATCAACGATGCCTTGGATAAGAGCATCATTCAAATTCAGCAGCTCCAGGACGCTGTAAACCGCTCAATTAAGCTTTCGACCACCAACGTCATTGGCGACACTGAGTTCACCGAAAACGCAGCAGATCGCGCCAGCAAGGTGCTTGGATTTGATTCTGCCGGTGAGCTGACGGTTGCCCAAGAGCTTGGCCAATTCCAAGGAAACTGGACACCTGGCAACGGTTACGTCCAACGCGACATCGTTAAAGATGCATCCAACTACAACGTCTATATTTGCATGGCCGCACACACCGCGACCGGCACAACCCCGTTGTCTGCAAACGCGCAGATCGGAAACTGGCAGCTCTTAATTGATGCGGCTGCTGCCGGTGCCAGTGCAACAGCGGCTGCGGGTTCTGCGGCTGCGGCTAACACAAGTGCAATTGCAGCTCAGAGCGCACAGGCAACAGCAGTGGCCGCAAAGGATTCTGCGCTCGCATCACAGGCCGTTACTCAAGCAGCAGCAACAGGAGCAACGGCATCACAAACAGCGGCCCAAGCTTCTCAGACGGCAGCAGCAACATCGCAATCTTCGGCAGCGGCATCAGCGGCGGCATCAGCAACAAGCGCATCTCAAGCGGCAGCAGCAGCAGGCGGAGGCGCTATTAAAATTACATCCACTGATGCTATTGCAGATTACCTGATCAATAAAATTGTCCCAGGCACCGACATTTTTATCACTCGCCAAAATATTGGCGCAAACGAAAACATCACCATATCCGCGCCCTACGCCGTGGCATATGCAATTGCACTTGGAGGCTAAAAGATGAGCAAGAAACTTCTTCACAAATACACGTTCAATAAAGCTACGAAGACCATCGTTCTCGATGGCATTCATGGCCGAGAGCGTTTGCTCATGATCTCTAACGTGACCCGCAATGTGGTCATGTATTTGTTCAACAACGTAGACCTGGGGTTGGCCTCATACGCCATTAATGTCGATGCGGAAACCACCACTCTAGTTCTGACGCTGGCCACATCTACCATGGCCAACACCGATGAACTTCAAATCTTTATTGAATCTGATTCTGCCTCGATGGTGCCTGATGCTACGTTTACCGATCCTGTTTCCAAGCTGCGCGTATCACAACCAGAAAATTTGATTGACACCGACTTTGAGTACGGCCTGCAATCTACCAAGTGGGAAACGCTGGAGCTGGTTAAAAATATTCCTACGTTCTACAGCCGAAATGGCGATGCTGATTTAGACGTTGTTGCAATCACGCGAACAAATGGCAGTCAAACTATTGCCGTCACCACAGAACAAAGCCATGGCCTTTCTGTTGGTAACCCGATTATTGTGCAAGGCACGAACAGCGTGTCTGCAAACGGTGCATTTGTTGTTACCGCTATTCCTACCGTAACAACATTTCAGTACCGAGCAAAGTCAACTCAGAACTCCACTGGATCTATCCTTGACACTTATAGTCAAGTGTTTGTGGCCAGTGTTTACCAGGGTACAGAATTTCAATTGACTGACTTAAATGCAGTCACAACCAATGCTGCAACTCCTTCAAACCTAACGGTCACTACAAAGACCCCAACAAACTTTTCAACTGGCACCAGTTTTTTCTTGAGCAACAGCGTTGGCAGCAAAAACATTTCGTTTAATGCCGCCAATGCTGTCACTACCAATACCCGCAAAAAGCAAGAAACCGTCACGGCTACGACAGACACACCAACCGCCGACACAAGCGAATGGGCAATTGGTAGCGTGCAGCCTTACAACTGGACACCCAAGAAGGGTATGTTCATGATCATTGGCGGTCAAGGTGACGCAACCGTAAATTTCAACACCACAACCGATGAGCTTGAATTCACAACCAACCATCCTTTCAATGATGGTGAGCCGGTTATGTGGTTGCTTGGCCAAGGCAACACCAACCCAGGGGGCATTGGTGAGCAAGCATATTATGTTCGTACAACCGCAGACCCAAAGAAAATTTATTTGACCACTGGTGGCCCAACATCAATTGGTCGCGTTGATTTGACTGGCCAAGGAGATAACGCAGGCATGATGAGATCATGCTTGGCGGCAGGCCTTAAACCAACCGCAATCAACACAACAACTGATGTCATTACGTTTGACAGCAACATCATTTCATACCCAGCAGATACGCCATATTTGATTATGTGGACAACGCTGGCTAACTTTAACGTGATTGGTGCTAGTGCTGGATTGCAATCCCAGTTTGAAGGACAAGCTACTCCTTATTCGTATTATTTGAAAGGCCTTACCGCCACTACCGCCAACTTCTCGCTTACTTCTGCTGGCGCAAACTTTGACATTACTTCAGCCACAACTACCGGCATCTTTATTCCAATGAAGAAGCAAAGCGAAGGCGATCACAACAGCTTTTATTTTCCTCGCGGTGGATGGGTAGATGGCGATGTTGCATTGTTTAACAGCACCGGCACGCCATCCGGTATTACCAATGACGGCATTTATCAGCTTCAAGCTGTCAATGCTTTTTACCCAAATCGCTATCGTTTGTTTGGTTTTAACCGCAACCCTGCAAACGGCTTGTTAGCCGAGATGACTGACTACGGCGGCGTTGGCACAACCATCCACAGCCTTTACGAAACACAGCCCACATTAAAAAATCAGCCAACCGGAGAAACCGGAAGCTGGAACCTTGGTGCTGTAAACCCAATGAACTGGCTTCCTGATGAAGCTTTCTTCTTTGTTGGTGGCGTTGGCGCAAACAGTACGATTGCCGTAAATGCAGGCACAGACATCATCACGTTTACATCGGCTCACGGGTTGGTTGACAACAAACCATACGTTTATTTTTGCGGCCCAGGCAACGGCGTAATTGGTGGACTGACTGATAGCCGTTGGTACTATGTGCGCGTTATTGATGCGACCAGTATTTATTTCACTTTGACTGAGGGCGGCACCACAAAAGTTGACCTCTCAAGCGCTGGCAGCTCTTATGACAGCGTGCGCTCATGCTTAATAAAAGGCTATCGCGCATCTACTTGTGATGGCTCGGCAGACACCGTTACATTCATTGATGCAATCCCAGGAATTACTTCTGGTGGATCTCAACATTTGATGGCTTGCTACACCACGTTTACCAATATCACTGTGTTCAGCAGTAGCGGTATGTGGATGAGCTATCTACCAGGCGGTGGCCAAGTTGTTTATCCAAAGACCGTTTCAGCAAACGGGCTTGTGGTTTCTTTCACGCAACAAGTCAACGGCGCAACCATGGATTTAGACGGCGGAGCGGTAAACGCAGCCATCATGATCAAAGTCTCTCCAGACCCAACTCGCAACAGTCTATGGTTTCCCAACCATGGCTTTCAGACTGGTGACGTTGTTCAGTATTACGACAACTCAACCAACATCAGCGGCATGGGATCGACTGAGTGGTACCGCATCATTCGCGTCAATGCTAATCGCGTTTCTTTCCAATATCGTCTTGCTACAGACCCCGTTGATTTTGCAGACTTTGGCAATGCCGTGGCTACCGTGTACACCCATTTGCTAGACAAAACTATTGTGGCCAGCGGAGACTACATTACCGCAACAAGTCACGGTCTTAACGATAAAGACAGCGTCTTCTATAACTCAAGCGGTGGTACGGCAATTGATCCTTTGGTTAGCGGCACAACCTACTATGTACAAAACTCAGCGGAAAATCAATTCCAATTAGCAACCACTTTTAGCGGAGTAAGCGGCGCTGAAATAACCGTACCTCAAACAACTGGTGATTTGCCAAGCAGCCAAATTGTTAACTACACAGCGCATCCTTTTGTGACTGGAGATCGTGTTCGATATGTCAGCTCAACGCCTGTAGCTCCATTGCAAAGCGGAGCCTACTATTACGTTTGGAAAGAAAACGCAAACCAGTTTAGACTTCATTTGAACTATGACGGCGCATCAATAAACAACGAGCGCACCAGAATTTATTTTGCATACCCGTACAGCGGGACAGGCACGTTTGTAAAATCAACTACTGTCGATTTATACAAAGCAGGCGTAGGAACTCAAATTTTTAATGCCACTGCTATAGGATCTTCAGACGGCGTTTATCAGATCAACAGCATAGTTGGCGACAACCAGTTCACTATTGGTGCGCCAGGACAAATTCCTTTGCGTGTAGTCAACTTCAGCCCACTGTATTCGATCTGGCATGAGCAGGATGCAATCCGCATTCCTGATCATTATTTTGTAACCGGACAGGCCGTGACCTACGGCGCAAGCGCAACCGCTGTTGGAGGTTTGGTTAGCGGCACAACCTACTACGTCATTCGCGTAAGCCGTGACTGGATCAGGCTTGCAACTACTTTTGAAAATGCCACAGTCAGTGGAACCTACATCAATTTGACCAGCACCGGAACCGGTACGCACACTTTAACAACCAACAGCATTACCGGTGAAGTAATTGGTGGCGGAACAATCAGCGTAGATGTTGGCTCTATGTCTGTTGTTGGCACCAACACAAACTTTACTTCGTTCTTTAATACAGGCGATGCAATTTCTTTTTACAAGGCACCAACAACTATCGCTGTAACCGTTTCTTCAATTGACACAAACACATCGATCTTGACCACTAGCGCGGTTCACAACCTATCAACTGAGATGATGATTGTGATGAACGCAGCAACAGCCCCTGTCGGCACCGTCAATGGCCAGATCTACTATGTTCGCAATTTAACCACCACCACTTTTGCTCTGCACAATACAGCAGCAGAGGCGCTTGCAAACACTGGTCGAGTATCGATCACAGACGCAGGCGATGGCGTAGTTCCTTTCCGGTACACAGACCTTGGCGTGACATACAGCAACATTGTCAAAGCCGTTACAGGCGCTGGCTCTTTGTCTTTGCTTACAGCAGCGCCAGCGGCAGTGATCGATTCCAACTTTACCGTTGGCACATCGCTATTGATGCGTGCTGATGGTTTTGCAATTCATCGCCCATATGACGGCGGCGTTGAGCTGATCCCATCAAAGAACCCTGACAGTCGAATGATCCGCCAGACCCGTAGATATTTCCGGTACCAGTCTGGTAAAGGCATCCAGGTTTCTTTTGCTGTTAACTTTAGCCCGTCTACGCAGATCGATGACTACTCTGCATCAGGAACTACCGCAACAATCAAGACGCGATCAGCTCACCGCCTTGCTGTTGGCTTGACAGTGCTTGTGCGAAATGCGGTTACCACTGACGCGATCAATTATTGGAATGGTGAATTTACTGTTGCATCGATCATTGATGACTACACGTTTACCGTGACCTTGTTTGGAACGCCAACCAATGGCGCAACCGGCCCAACAGGCATACCTGAGTTTAACGTCCACCAATGGAACAACAGCGCGTTGCGTTGCGGTTTGTTTGATGACCAGAACGGTTTGTACTTTGAGTTTGATGGCCAGAAAATTAAAGCTTGCCGCCGCAATGCCACCACGCAGATCAGCGGTGTATCAGCCGTCACTTTCAGAAGTGGCTTGATTACCGGCACCGGCACCAAGTACACCAAGCAGCTAAACATTGGAGACAGCGTTGTTGTTAAGGGCCAGACTTACCTGGTCACAAAAATCAACAGCGACACCAGCATGGCTGTGCTTCCATCGTATCGTGGCGTGTCAAACACGGGCGTTGTGGTCACAAAGGTTATTGACATCAAAGTCAACCAGGAAGATTGGAACCTTGATAAGTGCGATGGCACCGGCCCATCTGGCTTCTATCTTCGCAACAACCGTATCCAAATGGCATACATGGATTACTCATGGTATGGCGCTGGTAAGGTTCGCTTTGGTTTTAAAGACCAATACGGCAAGGTGATCTATTGCCATGAGTTCATTCACAACAACCGACTAAACGAAGCGTATATGCGCTCTGGTAACGTGCCTGCTCGATATGAGATCGAGAACATTGGCACACCAACCTATGTGCCTGCGCTGGCTCACTGGGGTACATCGGTGATTATGGATGGCGGGTTCGATGCCGACAATGCGTATCAGTTCACCGCATCCAGCCAGGACGTTCAGCTCACAGGATCAAACACGGTTACCGTTGCAGCTAACGCTGAAGAGAACGATGATTATTTTTATCTGTTTAGAAACCAGTGGTACAACCTTGGCCGTGCATTGAACGTGGGAACTCCAAGCTTCTTGTACAACTCAATTCCCAACAACGTAAACATTCAAGGCGCAAACATCCAGACGTACTCGCGAACAAGAGGGCCGTACTACTGGTTTGAATTGCCAAACCAGCCTTACCAGGTGAGCTTGCGTACTCGGCGCGCAAACCCTAATGCGTCAAACACTGAGGCAATTCGTAACTTGATCTTGATTGATCAGCCACCTACTGGTGAAACGGCAACGGTAAGCAACTACACGGCGACACTTTCTACAACTGGCCAGGCCGTTGTATATGACATCCCGTTGATCAGCATCCGCTTGTCACCGTCTGTCGATACCAACACACCAGGCTACCTTGGTGAGCGCGAAATCATCAACCGTATGCAATTGATTTTGTCTTCGGTCGGTATCCTGTCAACCCACAACTGCATCATTACGCTGCGCTTGAATGGCTTGATTACAAACACCGATTGGAAGCGCGTGCAAAACCCATCGCTCTCTCAATTGATCTACCACAACAACAAAGATCTGATCTCTGGCGGCATTGATATTTTCAACTTCCGAGCCCAGGGCGGCACGGGTGCCACCAACCGTTCAGCCTTTGTTACAACGCAGCTTCTTCCTGATATTTCAACCTTGGGCAACTCAATTCTGGGCGGGGACAATGTGTTCCCTGATGGCCCTGACGTACTGACCGTGGTGGCCAAGCTTTCGGAAGACCCTTCAACTGTTTCAAACACAAACCCGTTCAACATCACAGGCCGCATATCCTGGACAGAGAGCCAGGCGTAAGGAGATGTCCTGTGGCGACAGACAACAAAGAACACGAAGAAATGAAGGAGCAGCTCGATCAAATATTACTTGAGCTGCGACACATCAACCGCGCTTTTCCCAGAGATGAGGAAGGCAATGTTGATCATGAAGGTCACCGGAAATATCACGAAAGCCTGATTAAATCAGCGGAAGCACAGGAGATGTTCTGGCAAGAACTTCGCCTGGAGATAGCAAAGAAAGGCACCTGGGCAATTCTTGTGATTGTTGCTGGTCTGGTTGTTGTTGGTATTGCGTCAAAGCTAGGGCTACAAGCGCACATCGGGCCACCGTAATGCTTGCTGAACTTGCCGCTGCCAACGCAGCCTTTGCGATCATCAAGACCGCCGTCAAGAACGGTGGGGAAATTGCAAGCGCGGCCAAGGCAATGATTGCGTACTTCAGTGCCAAAGAAGACTTACAGATTGCGGTATCAAAAAAGAGTACCGGCAGCAAACAAAACACAGAGCTTGAAGAGTTTTTTGCCCTGGAAGAGTTAAAGAAACATGAGATCGATTTAAGAGAGCTAATGATCTGGCATGGCCGCGCTGGGCTCTGGGATGACTGGATTCATTTTCAAGCTGAGTGCGCCAGAATGCGAAGGGAAGAAAAAAAGAAAATAGCAAAAGCCAAGGAAAAAAAAGCGCAAGAGCTTCAAAATATGTTTGATTGGTTCTTGATTGCCTTGATAGTCGGCCTTGGAATTTTTTTGCTTTTTGTGATAATCAACTTCCTGTTTGATTTACAGGGAACATTCTAAGGAGAAACGACATGGAATGGCTTAAACAAATTGCACCGACCATTGCCACCGCACTTGGTGGCCCATTAGCTGGCATGGCTGTCTCTGCCATCAGCAAAGCTATTGGCGTTAACCCAGACCAGGTTGGCGATTTAATCAGCAACAATAAACTGAGCGCAGAACAAATAGCCCAGCTCAAGCTTGCTGAAATTGAGCTTGCAAAACAAGCGCAAGAACTTGGCCTTAACTTTGAAAAGTTGGCCAATGAAGATCGCAAGTCTGCGCGTGAAATGCAGACATCAACAAAATCAATTGTTCCGCCAGCCCTAGCCATTGCCATCACGTTGGGATTTTTTGGCATCTTGGTGATGATGCTGTTGGGTCGCGTTGACTCCAACAACCCAGCTATCCTAATGATGCTCGGCAGTTTGGGTACGGCTTGGGGAGGAATTGTGTCGTACTATTTTGGATCATCTGCAAGCAGCGCAGCTAAGACTGAAATTATTTCTAGAGGGTCTGCTAAATGAGCATCTTTATTCCCGTCTTGTTTGTTTGCTTGGCTGGACACTGTGAGTTTATGCAACAAAAAACTTACTACAAAAGCGATGAAACTTGTCGGGAAGAAGTGCAAAGAAAGAAAGATGAAATGGAAAAGATGACTGGAAGACTCGGCGCAAAAATTGAAGCCACTTGCATTGAAGCTAACGTCAGCACTAAGGAGAGAGAGGCATGAGCTACAACCTATCGCAGCGCAGCTTAGATAAATTAGCCGGTGTTGATGATCGCCTGGTCAAGGTAGTCAACCGCGCCATTGAACTTACCAAGGTTGACTTTGGGGTGACTGAGGGCCTGCGTACAATCGAGCGCCAGACGCAACTTGTGGCCGCTGGAAAAAGCCAGACCATGGCCAGCAAGCACATCGGAGGCAAGGCCGTTGACTTGGTTGCTTACCTTGATGGTGAAGTCTGTTGGGAACTCAATATGTACGATGACATTGCTGACGCAATGAAGCAGGCGGCTATTGAACTGAATGTGCCTATCAAATGGGGATGCGCTTGGATTGTGGAAGACATCCGGCTGTGGCGCGGCACCATGGAAGATGCCATGATGCATTACATAGACACACGGCGCAAAGAAAATAAGAGGCCGTTTTTAGACGGCCCCCATTTCGAGATATCATCCTGATTGTTGCCATCCTGGTTGCCCTTCACGGCCAGGAACTTTAGCCCCGCCAACTGGGTGACTTCGGTTGGCGGGGTTTTTTTATTTCCAGCTTGGCGCACAGTTGATCTCTAGGATGATCGAAGTCATGTACCCATTGACCAACCGGTTGCCATAGATTGGCACCGCCCTGGTGCCACTGGTTTCGCATTCCCGTATTGCATCAATGGTTTGCGACCTGGACATCTGGTAGATCTCTTTCTGCAAAACAACTGTCTGTGTCGGCGGCTTTAAGTCGCTAGACGCGCAGCCCCCTAGCAGCAAAACAAGAAATGCGATTGTGGTTCCTTTCATACATTGCTCCTTTCCCATGCCTCGACATCTTCCAGTCGATAGCGCACTGCACTATTTTTGGACTGCCCCAACTTAATGTAGGCAGGCCCCCTTTTTTCCATGCGCCAGGTTCTCAAGGTGCCTTCCTTGATCTGCAAGCGCTTGGCCACTTCACTGGGCTTGAGCATCATGCGCCACCCCCGCCACCACAGGATCAGCCGCAGGCAGTATTTCGCCGTCTTCTGATACCTCGACAGCCATCGACTTTTTTAAGCGGCCTAGCGGCCTTGCCTGGGCATCTGGCTGGGGCGTGATATTGATCGGTGCCTGGCGTGCTGGCGCTTGCTCAAACTGTTCGTTGTCGTGTGCGAACACCTGGTCAACGTCAGCGCTTGATGGCAGGCGCTTGGCCATGCGGCGGATTACCGTCTTCTTGGCCATCTCATCCCACCAATCAACCCATGGGCCAAACTTACCGGCGCGGCTGGCGCTGCGTACCTTCTCGACATCGGACACGCTCATCACCTCGCGGTAGATTGCGCCGTCTTTGGTCTTGGCTACTGCATAGACAGCGATTGGCGTGCCGCGCTCACCGCCCATAAAAGGCTTGTGCGTGATCTTCTCTTCATCGCCAAGCTCATATTCAAAGAAATCTGAGCTGTATGCCACCTGGGCGCTGATGGTGGCCAGCTCCCCGCTGTTGCGGATCTTCTTCAAGATGCCGCCGATCATGGGCATATATTGAACCTTCTTGCCGTCCTTGGTGTTGAAGATGACCGGTGCAGCCTCGCGCCCATCAAGCAGCAGGCCATCCTGGGCTGCTTTCATGCAAGCGCCAAGCAAGCTTTTGCGGTCAGCACCAAGTAGGTCTGGCTGCATCTGCACTGCGGTAATGGCGGTGCGGATAAATTTATCGACTGGGATCTGAGGCGGCAGTGCTGCCTCGAACTCCACGCGCATGGTTTGCAAGGTGCCGCGCATGGCTTCCATTGGTGTAAGTGCTTTGCTGTCTGACATGATTACTCCTTATCAAAAATTGTTGTTTGCTCTGATGCCTGGACGGCCACCTTGAGGTGAACGCCTTTGGCCATAAGGTCTGCCACATTGACAGCCTTGGCTATCTCGACCGTGAATATCTCATCGGCAATGTGGCGCAAGGCCTGGGCCTGGCTCATTGCTCTAACCAGGGTTGTCTTGCCAAAGCCGGTGACGATGTAGATGCGTTGTTCTGTTGCCATGATTAACCTTTCTTGGGTGTAAAACGAAAATTGCGGAAGCCGCTGCGTGCGCCGGTATAGGTACCGACCATGTCCTGAGTAATGACCTTGCCTTCGCTGGCCTTAGTCATGCCGCATGAGATGGTGCCAAGGCTAGAAATAACCTTGCTGGCCTCACCAATGCGCTCCAGGATCTGTGCCTTGTACTGCTCTTTGAGAGCGTCCAAGTCTTTGCCTTCGCGTGAGACAAAGTGATATTGCTCAATGAGCTGCTCAAGCGCTGCATCAGCCTCGGCCACCAGGCCCTCAGTTGCGGTGCCGCGCAAGCTCTTGATGATGAACTCGGCATCTTTGGTGTAGTCAGGGCTGGGTGCCACGCCTGCATCGACACCGGCCCAGAATGCTGAGACCTTGGCGCGAATGTCGCTGCCAATGCCACGGTCACGGTTACGCAGCACAACCTTCTGTGTGTTGCCGCCGACCAAGGCCACCAAGGCGCACCAGCCAATGTCGGCCACTTCCATTTGGTGCTGGATCTGCAACTCGATATGCTCTGGTGCCTCGATGTTGCCTTGGCCGTCATCGATCCAATTGCGGTGGTAAACCAGGCTGTCTACGTTCTTGACTTCCAGGATACCAACGCCCCCCATCCTGGAGCTGTTGATCTTGAAATCAAACGAGCTGCCGATCCGGCCATCGGTATCGCGCACATAGACACCAAACTTCTCGATGTCCCAGCCCATGGTCTCTGCGGCACCGTGAGCAATTGCGCTTTCCAGGCGCTTGCCCCAGGTCATGCGTTCATTCTCTTCAATGCGGATGACCTCTTTGTTGCGCTTGGCGTGGAACAGCTCGAACTCGGACTGGTAGGGGTTGAGGCCGTACAACGCCGACACCTCGGTGGATGTGATGTCTTGCAGGCGCTGCTCAAGCCAGGCCTGTTCGTTGGTGATCTCGATAATTTGCTTTGTCATTTCAGTTTCCTTTGGTTTGTAAAAGAGAGTAAGAAGCGATCTTCTTGCCGTTGTGCAGTTCGATGGTCGCGGTGTGGATGGCATGGCCATCGTTACGCAGATCATTGATGCGGCTTGCCAGTCTGAAGCAACCGTATTGGTCGAGTGCTTCAAGAGCGGTAATGGCACCTTTGATTTGCATATGGTTAAGGATCTCAGCGCACTGGCTCATACGTTGACCCTTAAAACGTCTTCCTTGTCTTTCTCGCCAAACAGGGTGATCGTGGTCACTTGACCGTCTTCGTGCGTAATGGTGATGTCACGCACATCGTAAGACCGAGATGAACTCTCGGTAGAACGAACCTCATCCAGTTCTACTTTGGTGACACGGTGGAAAGAAATATCTACTGACATGGTTAAACTCCTTGGTTGGTTGCGGCGATGAGAACTGCGGTGTCAACCCAGTCGCCAATCTGGATTGGGTTTTTGCCATTTTTTTGCTGGCGAAAACGGGTAGTGCTGGCCAGGTGGCAGAACGTGT
>Ga0209442_1000196_pt1 | contig 37246 bp, 56 predicted proteins | sample LauGreSBDMM110DD_2_FD_187565 | JGI IMG/M metagenome (GOLD analysis project Ga0209442, IMG submission 187565) | Freshwater lake microbial communities from Lake Michigan, USA - Sp13.BD.MM110.DD (SPAdes) (version 2) | ecosystem: Environmental > Aquatic > Freshwater > Lake | place: Lake Michigan...
GCCCAAGTACCACGCCCACTCGCAGTAGTACACCCAAGATTTTTCGTTAAACGCTCTGACATGAGTCGGGTCTTGCCACGCGCCATGACTCAAGTCATACGGCACATGGATGTGCATCTTGCCACCCATCTCCAGCAAGTCGCGGCAGTTGGTCATGGCCTGCACCAAGTTCGGTATGTGCTCCAACACATCATTGGCGATGATCTTTGAAAACTGACGGTCGATCTGCATCGGCGCACCAATGTCCACAACCCAATCGGCGCCAACATCTGCGCGAATGTCAGCATTCACGCAATCGGCTCGGCGATCCTTGCCCGACCCAAGATTAAGAGTTAAACCACTGTTTTGCATATTCCGGTCTGTTTTTTAATAGCCACGGTATCGCGGCCTTGGTCAGTGCGTCACCGTTCATGCCCACAGTCTGGCTGCCAATGTGATGCACATATGACCGGCTCAAGTAGTGGTGAAAGCCAGCGGCACGCAAGTCCTCGCAATGCACATCATCCGAGTACCAGTTCAGCGGTGGAAACTTCGCAGCCTCCCACGCATCGCGCCCGATCCATGCAAAGATAGGGGAGGGGCATTCCATCGGCACAATTGCGTCCTCGTATGGGTACTTGAAGTAGTGCAGCTTCTGGTCAAAGGGATTACTGCGAATATTTTGTACAGGTCTGGCCGCATCGCACCGCGCTGAAACCCAGCCCACAGGCTCACCGGTTTCCGCTTTCAACTGCGCCACATCCTCCATCAGCAGCCGGTAGCTGCTGGGGGTCAGCACAATATCGTCATTGGCGCAGATCACTGACTCAAACCCATCGGCAAAGGCTTTGTCAATGATCTCGTTGTAGTCCTGACCGAAATTGTGCGGCGCACCAAACACTTTTAGATCAGCGTCAAAGCCGCCAATAATGGACTCTGGACCGCGCAAATAGACAGGCACTTCGGGACAATACTCGGCAATGCTTGTGAGCATCACCCGCAAACCTTTGCCGTGTACCGTTGAAATGCATATCGGAGAGATCACTTTTTCGGCTTCTTCGCGGTCTTGGCCGCCAGCTTAAAGTCAGCGGCAGACGGCGCAGCCTTTGATCCAACCTTATTCATCTTCTCGCCGCTGCCTTTGGCTATCCGAGCCTGCTTTGCGTTGATGTTGGCGTAGAGGCCAGGCTTAGTCTTCATTTTTCATTCCAATCTTGATTGTCAGCAATGACTCAGGCATCTCTTCGCCTTCGCTCTCACCCTCTTCGTCCACCACCCAAGCCGAGCAGGTACGGCTGGACGCGCACTTGAAGTCGAATATCTCGCAATACCCCAAGTCACCGGCATCAATCACCGCCCATGGGTCTCCCTCATCGCCAATGCCATTTGCAATGCACTCCAGCATGGAATCATCTTGGTTGAAAGCCGCGCAATTTCCGCACAGGCTTTGCTTGGCATCCTCCTCGGACACCTCCCACTCAGCCGCCATCTGCATCCAATACTGCTTATTCGGCAGCTTAGGGTTCTCCGGACCGTAGTTCGCAGAATCAATAGCCTTGGCGCGATTCTTCAAGTTCAGCGTAATGTCTTGCGTTGCCATGGGGCAGCTCTCGCCGCCGCCCTCGTAGCCCTCGTCCTGATCCATGGCCTGATCCATGGTGCGTTTTAAGGTAGCCATTAACGCATCCCCTTGGTCTTCATGTTCTTGGCAGTGCGAGCACCGCGCATGGGCATCTTGGCTTCGGACAGCGCAATGGCGATAGCCTGCTTGGGACTCTTGACTACTTTGCCGCCTTTACCAGAGTGCAATGTGCCAGCCTTGTACTCGCCCATCACCTTGCCAACCTTCTTTGCTGCCTTGGTCATCTTCATCTGAATGCTCCTTGAAAATTAGTTGTTGGTCGGTCTGACAACCCAGACAGTCGGCGATTGCATCTCAAATAGAGATTGCCCTAGCGAACCAACACGGCTGGAGACTGCCCTTGCTTTGATCGGCACACTTCGGTACAAGGTGAGGCGACTCAATCCCCATGCGTGTTGGTGTTGGCTACTTGTTTCGACTGACCTGACAGCGTTCGGTTTCACCAACAGTCGCAATTATGCAACCCTTGAGAGGTTTCTTTTCAACGGTTGCGCCCAGTTGTTGCCAGCCTTACTCCCCATCATGCCGATCACCGCATCAGATGCAAATGTCAAACAAAACGCATCAGCCTTGTCGGGACTCGCCAAACCCCGCTTTTTGATCTCATCTTTGCTCTCAATCTGAATCTTGCCGTTACTCGTAAACATATAACGCACAGTCGCCAACTCGGCCACCAGTAACTCATCCTTTGGCAGCCGACAATCCCGCTGCTCCAGCCACGCCTTGGCCTTGTACCAAAGCTCGGCCTTCAGATTCCTGTAAGTACCGCCCATGGCCGGTGACTCCGCGACATTGATGCCGCGAGCCGGTAGCTTCAACTCTCTGAGACGATCTACCACGCCAGCGCCCAAGCCAATGCTGTCAACCAGTATCTCCTCTGGCCGATCGCCTGGCGATAACGCTTCATACTCGGCCACCACCGCGCCGGTCAGCTGCATCAAGTCCAGATTCTTCCAAGTCTTAATCGGCTCAGTCACCGCGTTACCCCGCCTTTTGCACAGTGCCGAGCGATCCGAGCCAAATCTGGCAACGTCCAACCCCCACACCAGTGGCGCGTAAGGCGATGCCACTACGTCCCGATTCATCGCCAAGTCCAGCAACTCCATCGGTATCACCGTATCCTCGTCCGACTTCGGAAACTCACCCAGCACGCGAATCCGGTAAGCGTTACTCTCCTCACCGTACCGCGACTTCATCTCCTCAATGTACGCCTCACTCACTCGCGGCGAGTCGGCGCAGGACACCTTCATAGTCACCCAATCTCCCGCCAATCGGTTATGAGTGTCGTAAAAGAAACCGCTGGAACGCACAGGATTGCCCAGCAGCAGCGTCACGGCGTTGTGGCCGGACATCGAGCCAGATGCCGCCTCAAACACCTTCTCAGGTATACCGCTGGCCTCATCCCCCACCAGCATCACATGATCGCTGTGTACCCCTTGCAACGCCTCGGGCTGCTCGGCTCTGGATGTACGCGCCGAGATAAACGCCTCCTCGTTAGCATCCTTCACCTCAATCCGGTCCTGCTTCACCTCCAACTGGTCAGCCAGCATCGGCGGCAGCACCTTCACCCAACGCTTAACCTCCGCAAACAATGCGTCATATAGCTGTGAGCTTGTCGGTGCGGTGACCACCACCTTCACCGGAAACCTCAACAACAAGTACCAAATCATCGCCCAGCTCGCCGCCGTACTCTTTCCCACACCGTGACCACTTCGCACCGATATGCGGCGGTTGCCTGACGCGATGTGATTCAAGAATTCCACCTGCCACTCATCAGGCTCAGTGTTCAGCACCTCCCGCACAAACAGCACAGGATTATTCTTGTAGAGTTTGACGAATTCGATAAATGGGTTATTCGTCAGCAACTCATCAGAATTTTTTTTCGGGACGCGCTTCTTTGCGGCGGTGGGGGTAGGGGGTAGGGTCATGTGGTTATGGGATTCGGTAGGTGTTCGGTTGCATCATCAGTCGCCCCCGCCGCAAACGCGCAAGGGGGGGGGCATCGAGCCGCGCCAGCCAGCAGGCGGTCGGCAGCGCCACTTGACAGCGTAAAAGTTATCCACATGGCACTATATCGGTAAGTCATTGATCTATATGCTTTCTTACAGAACGCTTACATAATCCATTTAACACGATGTCCATTATGTTAAGTCAATTGTGGATAACTTGCCTGTTTCTGCTTGTTTTGCAGGCATTTTGCAGTTATGCACAGGCCAATGTGCTTAACCATTGCGATTATCTGTGGATAAGTCATCGACAACCTCGACATGGCGCAGTGCCGCCATGCGTAGATCCTGTATGTTGATGTTAACCGAGGCGGCTTTTTGTAAGCCATAAGTCTTCTGATCCCACCGTTCAGCCAGCCACTGCCTGGTTCGGATGCGTTGGACATCGCGCTGCGGGTTGCTGTCGGCCATGCTGTCAGCGATGTCCAAAGTCTCCACCGCGAGTTTATCGGCGGCTTTCGCGCGCGCACGCGCAATTATAGTGGGATCAGTATCTTCGATCCATTGCTCAAGCGCCCTGCGCCCGATGCCAAGTTCGTAGCTAATCTGCGTCTGCGACTTGCCTGCCTCGAACATCGAGACGATCATGTCATCTGGCAAATCTTCAAGCAGCGCCATGTCTTGCTTGAATTTCGGTCTTCCTGCCATGCTTAAACCTGCCCTAGAGCTGTTTTAACGCGCTGGACGACATCCAGTACCCATTTCTTGATCAAGTCAGCTAATCGCTTAATTTGTTCCATGTTTGTACTTCTCCGCTTGTTTACTGTCGAATTTCATCTCTGGTTGACCACCTTCAAATGCATGAAGATCGTTTTCTAAGTCATCAAAGCCTGATTGTCCACCGAATTTATCGTTTGCTTTGAAGTTAACCACCTTGGCTGTTGGATCAAACGCCTTGACCTTGATGATCTGCTGAACCATCGGATCATTGAAGATTACCTCCAACTCTTCCATTGCCCAGATGAACTTGTTGTCCAGTTCCTGTCTTTCACGCTGCATAGCTACTGCCTCATTGACCGTCCTGACAATCACCATGACCTGGTCGTTTTGCATCTTCCACTCGATTCTCGGAATACTGTTGCTGGCTGGAGTGATCCCCTGATTGGTTGCCCACTGATCCAGCACTGCATACGCCCTGATCATTCCCGCCAGACTTGAATCGAATTTCTCTTTGTCCTTTGACCATGCTGCTTGGTGCACTCTGCCGGTCTGAATCCAGAATTTCTCTCTAAGTTGACTGTCTACTAAAGTAATCAGTCGATTTTCACCCCATTTTCTGTCGCTGACTGCTTTGGCGGCCTCCAACTCCACCAGTTTGGATTGAACATAAATCGTCCACGCATCTGCTTGTGGACTTGGACTCGTTGCTGCTGGATGCTGTTTGCTTTTTGATTTTGTTGCCATTTCGGTTTCCTTGGTTTTGTTGTCAATGGGTAACACACAGGGGGTAACAAACCTCCGAGTCATAGACTCTCGGTTTGTTCCTGTTACCTTGTGCGGAACAAACAGGTATCGTTTGTACCTTGTTTGTTACCTGTTACCTGTCTATTCATACAGTATCAGAACGATTCGCCTGATTCGCTTTTGGGTGTCAGCCATGCAAATCCACCGCTGATATCGCCGCGCTTGTACTTTGATAAGTCCTTCCTTATGCGTCCCCATGCCACTTTGAAGCTGTCCTTGTCCTCATCAGTACACCCCATCTTTGACCATAATTCGTCCTTCCAGTGCCTCAACTCCACCGCCATCCGCTGTGACCCCTCGATCAGTTTTAAGAATCCATTCTTCTTAATTGCTATTTCCAGACATTGGAGTGACAAGATTTGATTTTGGCCAAAACCCGCGTTGCTTTTGGTGTCCTTTTTTATCGCCTCAAACTGTCCAATCTCGCTCGGATTGACGGCCAAACTAGTTTGCGGCTCACCGATCTGGAGTGTTCCGGCTGGCGCTGGCAGCTCCACCGTGACCATCTCAAAGCCATAGCGTTCATTGTCTGATCCGTCTTTCTGCTTGGCGATCCGCACCAAACCCTTCATGGAGTCCTCAATACGCAGCAACTCCAACTCGGTATCTACGGCTGCAAGCAAACTTGAGCTGCCCCGCATTCCGCGACTACTGTCCTTCCCGCTGTGATGAATAAACAGCAACCCTGCGCCCTGCACGATCTTCTGTATATGCCCACAGGTCACCACAAACTGCATCATGTCTGATGCCGAGTTCTCGTCTCCACCGCCAAAGGCTCGCGCCAGCGTGTCTATGACGATCAACTTAAAGTCGATGCCGGTTTCCATGACCAGCGTCTCCACGGCCAGCACTAGCGCGTTGAAGTCTTCAATGCTCGATCTCAGGTTGAGCTGATGCCTGATGACGTAGATGGGAGCGCCGTTTTCAGTCTGGTGGTGGATTTTGAGAGCCTTAATCCGAGCGCCGATACCGCCAAAGCCCTCGCCTGCGATGTACAGCACCGCGCCAGCCTCTGTCACCTCTTTGCCCATCCACGGCCTGCCTGTCGCTATGCTGTGGGCAATGTCCAGCGCAATGAACGACTTGAATGAGCCTGGCGGTCCATAGAGCGCACTGAACGCACCTTGTGGCAACACGCCATGAATCAGCCACTTCACCGGCTCATCTTGTATCGAGTCCCAATGCTCGATGGCGATCTGCTTGCCGATCTTGGCTTGTTCCTTTGGTGGCGCTGGCTCTGCCTCGAATTCCTTGGCGATGTCCTCGGCTGCCGGTGTTGCTGTTTGCACTTGATTGATGATCGGATTCAACCTTTCGGGCATTGTTACCTGATCCACGCTGGTGATGATTGGCGCTGCCTTGACCAGAGCCACCAGCTTGTCGCGGCTGCCACCCTCTTCTATGAATTCATAGGCATCATCGCCCTGCCCTTGCAGACCGAGGTCAACTACCTTGACCGACTTAGCGATGGGCAGTATTGCCTCGGCTGCCTTGTGCGCGTACTGCCAGCCGACTGCATCGTTGTCCGGCAGGATGATCACTTGAGCGCCAGCGAAATACTCGGTGATGGCAGCAGGCCATGATCCTGCGCCAGTATGCGCGGTGCTGGCGATCATGCCAATTGACTTGATGGCATCGGCGGCTTTCTCGCCCTCCACCAAGAAGATGTTGCGTCCCGCGGTCTTCGCGTCCAGTAATGCTGGTAAGTCATAAGGGACTATGCGTGCGTCACTGAGCGAGCCTTGCTTTCTGCCGTGCTCGTCAATCTTGTACAGCCGGTAAGTCTTGCCTGACTCGCCAACCTTAAGGCGCTGCTTGACGAATACCGGCTGACGGTTCTCATCGGTGTATACCCATTCCTGCTGAAACTCCACTTTGGGTATCGGCTTGATGTTGGCGAGTGGGTCTGGCCGTTCTTCCAGTTCCGGCAGCAGGTGCATTGACCTGATGGTGTGGAAGACATCCTCCTGACTGCACCCACCATGGCAGTGGAAGAGAGGCACGCCTTGGTCATTGATGTCGATGCTGAGTGATGGATTCTTGTCGCCGTTGCCTTTGCCGTGTGACGGTACAGGGCAACTCGCCACCCACTGACCGTTTGCTTTTTTTGCGTTGCCGAGCTGCTTGGCTATTTGTTCTGCTTGCATTTATGGCTGCCAATATTTAAAGGAAAAAAAAGCCTGGGGTTTTACGCCCAGGCACTTGACTGCTAAGTCTTAGAACATCTCGTCATCAGCCACTGCTGCGGCCATCACTGACTTGGGTGGCGCTGGTGGTGCAACTGGTGCAGGCGTAGGCTTATTGAATGGCGCTGGCTCTTCCACGCTGTCAGCGTCCATTCCAGCGGGACGATCAATCCAACTGATGATGTTGAACGCTGGAATGCGAGTCGTGCCTTTGCCGATCTTCTCCAACTTGCTGCCGGTGTACTCCAGCACAGGCAATTTGCCAGCATTGGCGGCTTGCTGTGCCGCGCAGTCCAAGTACAGTTTTTCCAATCCCATGTTCGGACCGACTCCAGAAGATGACCACTCGCACAGTCCGAGCGCCTTGTTGTAGAAGTGGATGATGAATCCGCGCTTGTGATCTGGTGACGGTTGCTGGCCTTTCTTGCCAAGTGAGACATCGGCCTGCCAATCGCGTACACCTACACCGAGTTGCAGCCAGCCGGTTTGCACCGTGTTGATGTCGAATACAACCTTGCCGAGTTGGATTTCCTCGCCGAGATTGTTTGTCCAAGCGTTGGCTTGGGGAGAGAAGCGGATGTAGTTTCCAGAGCCGCCAGCAGATGAGAGGTTTAACATTTTGAGTTTAGCTTTCTAAGTTTCGGGGTTGCATTATTGACTTAGCGAGCGATCTTTTGCAAGCGTCAGTCCACTTGAAATCTTGACGGTTAACTCGTCCAAGATAACTCGGTTTTCCTTTGGTAGCAGTTTCTCTGCTGCCGCTGGAGTAATTAGTGTTGTTTCAAATATCTGGCTAGTGGTAAGTCCTGAGTCAACCAGTTTCATGGCTGCCTTGTCACCGTCAACCCATTTGCGCGTTGGACGTTTAGGTGCAAGTTGCCATCCGGCCAGCACCATGCCGTCTTTTTCCATGGCCTGCATTGCGTGCTCTCTGACCGAGTCAATGAATTTCTCTACTTGCGGTGCTTTGTCTAGAATGGCGCTGATCTGGTCTGCTGTGAGCGCCAGCATGACCTGCTTGATGTCTTCCTTGTTCAACGCGGTGATGTCCTGTTGTTTGGCCACGACATCGAATTGCTGTTTCTGTGCAGGGCAAATTGTCTTTGCATCGCACCACTGGCAGGCTGACTCTGATAGATTGAATCTGGGCGCGTCACTGATAGCGTCATCAACAGCAGGCATCAACGTAAACTCTTCCCACTCACCGAGTTCATCGGCAGTCATGATGTGTATGCGCTTTTCACCGTGATGCGGCTGGATGATCTGGAATTCGATCTCTTCAACGTAGTGCAGATTTAGCGTTGCCATGGCCGCCAGAGCGTATATTTTTAACTGCTCAGTGTCAGCGTCCACCCAACCTTTGCCTGTCTTCAAGTCAGCGACTATGAGCTTTTTCTTTATCTCAGAATAGCCAATGACATCGGCAGTACCGCCAAGCACAAAGTCTGGTGTCTTAAATAGGCTGACAGGCACTTCAACTTTGACCAAGCCTAGATCGTCTTGAATCGCCCATATTGCCTTCAGATGCTGCAATGCGTAGTCGCAATTGTCAGCGGTCATGGTGATGCCTTCAACCGTCTGACCGATGAACTGCATCGGGTCAGAGCCAAGCTGAAAGCAAGTCTCGGCCAGCGCGTGAATGGCAGTGCCAATGTTGGCCGCCTCACCTGATGGGCGCTGCGGTACTTGAGCGCAGAGCTTTGCGGATGCGGGACAGGCGATCCAGCGTGATGCGGCTGACGGTCTGAGCCTTAGTTGTTTTGTTGCCATGAGTCTCTTTCTATGTGGAAATCATTCAAAATTAATTGGTATGCGATTTTTCGTACTTCGTCAGTGACTGCGAATCCAAGGTCTTCTGGGTCTTGTAATCTTTTAAGCAAAACAGTTTTGTCTTGATTTGCTTTGCGTGACTCATCCAGACGCTGATTGAGCCAGAGAATGTGCTCACGCAATACTTCACGTTCTTTATCCTGCATGGCGTGAACCCCAATACGCAATCAGCGCAGCGTCAGCGCGGCCATCATCCTTGACGCGCTTGAATTGATCTTGGTCTGATGGGAAGAGTTCCATGGCGCGCGCGCGGCTGGCATCCTTGCCCTGTCCACGGCCAACGGCCTTGACCCAAGTGGCAGGCGGCACAAATGTGACCGGCATCTTGAATGCGGCCAGAATGCCCTCGATCATGCCAAAGCTGCGGCCAAAGCTAAAGACGCTGGTAACGCCTTGGCCTGTTACTGCCCCCACACGCTCGCAGTAGACATGGCAGTCTCTGCCGGAGTACAGGTAGAGCATCTCGGCCAACTCAGCGGCGCTGACCTGCCGCTTGGCTTTGCCGTTGCGCTCCACCGTCATGGTGGGCATATCGAATATCTTGAGGCTCTCAGTCGAGATGATGGCAATTGCGCCGGAGAGGCCAGGATCAATGCCAATGCTGTATTTGCTCATTTGACGGCCTCTTCCATGGCCTTGTTGAGTATGGTCATGCGTGCTGACACCAGCGCATTGGCGGCCTCATCCAAGCGCAGGACGGTGCTGTACAGTGGTTCGGTGATGCCGTTCTGCCATCTGCTGACCTGAGCTTGGTTGATTTCAGCGACTCGGCAGAGATCGGACATCTTGAATCCGGCAGACTCCACCTTGGTTTTTATATCGTGAATTGCTTGCTGTGCTATTTTCATGTCTAGAATGTTAACCATGTTTTGATAGAAGCGTCAAGTGTACAGACAAAAAAGGGGATCAGCGTGAACCGATCCCCATAAAGGCAACTGCTGGAAGCATGAACCAGCAACCCACATTGTAGTGGCAGAATACTTGACAAGTTTGTAAGGTCTAAATAATAGTTGTTGATGAGTTTGGTAAATCGATTATGATTCATTCATCAACAACGCAACCCCAAGGAAACAAAATGACAAACGCAACACAAATAACTGCTCAAGAAGAACGCAACATCAATATGTATGGAGTAGCTGATATTGACGCTTATGTGGAATCTGTTAAAGAATCCATCACTTACCAATTCACAGGCGCAAACATGGTTGTGGCTGGCCTGATGTCTGATGCTCAAGAATTGATTGCTGGTGGCGCACAAAACAGCAGCCGCCAAACACTCAACATTGCCAAGCACATTTTGTTTTTGATTATGGATGGCGAATTGGTTGGCACAGTAGAGCGCAAGTAAACCCAAGGGGGCGCAAGCCCCCATCTTTAAGGAGTCCACATGAACCACACACAACACGCCATGACCGAATACAACCACCGCAGGCTTGGCAAACGCGCAGAGGCTGCCTATGACTACTTGCTGTGCCTTGTCATCGGCACTGGCTTGGCCGCACTGCTCGTAGCATGGTGGTCATCATGACTGACCTGCAAGACTACTGCCAAGAACCGCGCACCATGGATGAATTGGTGGAGGCCGGATACAAGCAGCACGCGGTCTACAACGCCGTCAAGCGCAATGAATTGAAGAACACCAATGCCATGGATGCATGGGGGCGCAAACAGCGCGGCAAAGGCTTATTCCTGTCCACCGTGACACCCATTCCCTATAACGCAACCCTGCTAGTGCAAGCCTGGAACACACAACCACAAGGAGAGACTCATGTCTGAGAATATGCAAATTGAGATTGACCGAGCTGTCAACAAGTTCACGCCACCCATGGAAGTGGGCGGTGGATTCCTCACCCGCGAGGACATCAAGACCTTTGCACGCAAGGCCGTGACTGATGGCACGTTCATCGGCTGGACTCACGCGGAGAACATGACCAGAGAGCGTATGCAGCGCAAGATCACCGAGATGGAGCACGAGGTCACCATACTGCGCGAGCGCGTGAAAGAAGTTGAGATGGAGCTGCTGGCGGTTCAGAAGTGAGAATAATTGTACTTGTGCTGGCGGTGCTAGCACTCTTTTACTTTGATGCAAAGGACTTCGATGGAAACCGTAATCAACTTCCTATTGATGGCACTGCTAGGCATGGCCATAACGCTGGTGGTGCTGATGTGCATTGTGAAATTCTTGCTAGACCAGACCGAGGACAAGTAAATGCCTAGACCAAAATCAGAATTGACTAACTCGCAACAACGCATTGGCGTGAAGCTGACGCAGTGGCAGTATGAAGAGTGGAAGAGGCTTGGCGCATCAAAGTGGATTAAGCAGGTGCTTACTGAGAGTTATAAGAAGAGGATAAAGGAATGAAACAAGATGAAATCATTGAGATGGCAAGAAAGGTTGGTTTGGTAATAGACGGAAATCAATCTGGGTTTGACGACCTTGCAGCCTTTGCCAAACTGGTAGCCGCCAAAGCGTTTCAGAATGGCTATGAAAAAGGCGTAGCCGCTTTCACTGAAGCCGTTAACCTTGAACGTGAAGTCTGTGCAAAAACATTGGAATCAATCAGTAATGCGCCCGATATGCAGTCTTATGCAAATGCTATCAGAGCCAGAGGAGATCAAGCATGACACAAGAAGCATTACGCATGGCGCATAAAGCATTGATAGGTTTGTCAATTAAGCATGGCGAAATGACTGATGAGGGCATGGATGCAATTACTGCAATTGAAAAAGCCTTGGCACAAGAAAAAGCACTGCAAGCACTGCACAGCGAGAACGAACGCCTTGGGTTGTATAAGGATGCTTATGCAGAGCAAGAGCCTGTGGCGTGGGCTGTGTATTGTGATGGGTTTATTGCACTACCAGCTTTTGACACCGAGCAAGATGCGCTTAAAGAAATGCAACGCAGGAATAAAAAATGGCCGCACAACAAGCGGGAGGTAAAAGCACTTTATGACGCACCACCACAGCCAAAGCAAGAGCCTAGTGGTCACTTTCTAGATTTTGCATACTCCGACAGCATTGCTTATGTCCATGTGTACGATCAATTTAGAAAAGGACAACAGTTCTACAAAGCCCCGCCACAGCGCACATGGGTGGGGATACCAGAGCAAGACTTAAAACAAGGCGATGAATCTTTTTTTGTTGCGTGGAGAGAAGGCGCTCGCTGGGCAGAAGCCAAACTCAAGGAGCGCAACACTTGAACGCATTTGATTACAAAGACCAGCCCTCGATCTGGACGCGAGATCAGCAACTCAAACGCTATAAGACGGCAGATGACTGCGCCAAGAAGAGGCAGGACAAGCGCGACATCAATGACCGTGAGCAAGTCTTCATCTACTCCAAGGCACTGAGCAAAAAATGATTGAGACAATACGCACAATGTCGGGGAAGCAGCATGGCCTGCGCGGTGACAGACAGACCATTGTGACGGTGGGCAGAATCTACCGTTGCAGTTTATGCGGCAAGATGTTCACCGATAGGGAAGAGGCAGACAGACACGATAGGCGCGAGCATGAAATCCGCAAGACTACCAAAGGTAATTAGCATCCTCCAGCGCACCGGCTGCACAGCGCCAGAGTTGGCCGCCAAGGTTTACTGCACCGAGAGGTCAGCGCAGCAGATGATCAAGCGCCTGCAACTGGCTGGCACTGTCCACATTCAAGAGTGGCGCAGATCAGGCAATGTGCTGGTGGCGGTGTACCGCTATGGGATTGGCACTGATGCTGTCAAACCGCCACCGCTGACACCCATGGAGCGTTTGCGTAGGTTTAGGCAGCGTGAGACATTGGACGATAAGGCTTTCCGCTTGGCGCGTGAAAGAGGTAAGAGATTAAAGCCACGGCGTGATCCGCTGGTGGCTGCACTGTTTGGAGATAGATGATGGAAAACAAAGAGAGAAGAGCCAGGATTGAATACTGGGAAAATGACGGTGAATTTATTCGCGTTTCATATACCCAAGAAGATGGGCAAAGAGTTACCGCCTCATTTCATCGCATGGGATGGAGAAAGCCCCCATCCCAAGTCCTCAAAAAAGTGATGAACGCTCTTCGGTTGGGTCCGAGGGCTGCAATAGGCCGTATCCAAAGTTCGGTGAAGTAGCAGGGAAAGCAGCGCCTGACGCTAATGCAGCAGGCACTGCCAACAATCCTTTATTGCGTACAAAATCCAAAAGGTTCATCAAGTCTTCGCGGGTTTTGTAGCCTCTTGTCTCAGAGGTTTTTTTGTAAATGTCTAACAGATCACCCGCTGGCGCCATTGCACCCTGACTTAATTTAGCCTGATCTGCTGGAGATAACTTATTGAAATACTCCATCCATTTTCGCGTGACTGCACCAGAGCCTTGTGGCTGAGTCCATGCGCTTGAGTAATCAATATAGTCACTGACATTTCGCGTTGGCACATAATCAGTTGCGCCCAAAGCATTTTGCAATTGATAAATTTCTGACTCAGGCAATGCTTTTGACCCAAAATTTATTGCAGCAACACCTTTGCCATAATCCACCAAAGGTATCTCATCACCGGCCATGCGATAGGCCGCTCTGATGTTTTCTTCGCCAACCTTTTTCTGCAATGGGAAGAACGCGCTTTCGCCTTTAGCAAAGGGGATTTGGGCATTCCATGTTGATGCATTCTGACCTGTGAACATTCCTCTGGTGGCTGCCGCGGCTGATAATCTATCAGCAATATTTTGCGGTATGCCAGGATTCCTTACCGGCGCTGTGACAGGGAATTCAGAAAGGCTTGCAAAGCCAGGCTGAGTTTCTAGTGCGTATGGCGCCAGCGTAGGTGCTTTGAGTCCAGTTTCTGATCTTGGACCAGCGAATGGAATACCGCCTGGCGGCTGATACGCGCCTTGCATACCTCTTGTTTTCAATGGCTGCAATCCCAACGCACTTTGCAGAATGTCTCTGCCTTGTACGTCTTGAAACGCTGATGCTGCTCTTGATGAAAAATTCGCTCTTGATCCTTGCGGTAGATCAATCAACTCTTCCATAAAGCCAGTGCCTCTGCCTGGAATCATTTCATACGGTTCGGCAGCAAAGGCAGATTTCAAATCGCCTGGCTCTTTAGGCAGGCTGAATACTTTGCCGCGAGACTCCATTTGTCTAAAACCTTGGAGGTCTTCAAGTCTTCTCGCCAGTGAATCAATGTCTCTTTGTTCTGACATAGACAACTGAACATTTGACGGTTGCCATTGATAAGGTTTCAAACCAGATAATTGTTGACCGTATCCAGCTTCACGCAAAATATTTTGATAGTTACCTTGATTCAATAATGTAGAAAAGTCTGGTGTTCCTCTAATTAATTCTGGGGTCAATAATCCTTTGTCGAGGATCTCTCTAGCCCGCATTCCCATAGAGGTCTGACCCTCCATCAATGGCATTGCAAGTGACCACATTGTCTCTTGGCCTTCTGATGGGAACATATTGGCTTGCTGTGCGCCTTGTCTTAAACGTGCGCTGGTGGCTATGTAGCCTGGTGTTAAGCCAGGGTCACCTCTCGCAATTTGCAATGCTGTTGGCGATCCACTAAACAGGTTTTGATTAACACCAAGTGCATTCGCCATCCAAGCATCATTGGTGACCTTGTAAACATCATCAGCAAGGTTTCTATAAAAAGAATCTACCTTTGGTCCAGATAGAGTTACTTTTGCAGGATCATCAGCAGATAGTGATCTGATGGCATTGTTTTGCCATGCCTCTAATACTGACTCTTCGCCCTTTGTACCGCTGACGCTGCGCCCCATAATCTCTTTAATAGCTCTTCCATCTGTAGGCCGTCCGGCAGCAGTCCAGTTTTTCCAAGTGTTTAATGTGTTGAGCAAATTCATTTCAACACTTGTTTGCGGAGATAAAGCTGCAAGCAATGATGCAAATCGAGGCGCATCATCCGCGCCAAATACATCAATGATAGCCTGAGTAGATGCGCGATACCAACCCTGCTTTGGAGCGCCAGCTTTAGCCATTGATGCCATTTCTTTTGATGATGGCAATATGTCAAGCAGCTTGCTAATTTCTTTTACAGACTCTTCATTGGTAATTACCTTTTGCACTTCCTGACCGGTCATAAACTGAGATGCTTTTGCAAAGTCAGGATATTTTTGTTTCAACTTTTCAAAGGTTTCTTTTTCATCGCTTGAAAGCATTTTCTTTTGTTGACGCACAAGCTCTTTGCTTGTTTGTCCACGCACTGGCGCCACCTGTGGGCGTAGTGCGCCAGTTAAATTAGAAGCCTGACTCATTGATGGTGCTGGTGGCACTGCAAATGATGGTTGTGGAATAAACTGTTCAAGTAAACCACCTGGGCGTTGCCCTATACTGGCGGCGCCAATCTCTTGTTTAATTACATTAGCACCTTTGCCAAGCAATTTATTTATGCCAAGCAACTCCATTGCTGGAGCGACATTAAGTAGTGCGCCAACTGGATATGTTGATTCAGCAGCTTGCAATACTTGCTGTCTTTTTGGATCGAATACGCTGAACTGGTTTGCAACATCGTATGGGTTTTCTTGTAGCAATCCACTAAATGCGCCATATGTCCTTGGGTCTGGCAAATCCTGCACATTACGCTGTGCAGCTAGTGCTCTGGACTTTGCGCCTTGGCGCTGGATATTGGGATTGATAAAACCTTGAGTTGCCATGATTTATTGTCCTTGCGTTGCGCCAATGGTAGTGCCATATCCGAGTTGCATTGCTTTGTCGCGCAGTGAAGTTGCCAGTGGTTGCACCTTTGTGATGTTTGCTTTTGCCATCATCATGGCGGCCATCTTAGGGTCAAGCATTGCCTGCACCAGCAACTGCTGAATCTGCTCATCAGGCAGCTTGTACAAGAAGTCCAAAGGCCGAGTCATTGTTCGCAGTGTGGTGTTGGTAGCCATGGACTCGCTGAACACTCGTCCGATCAGGTTGCCCATACTCATGTTCTTAAATGTGTCAGAGCCTGGTGGCTTAACGCCTGGCGCTGTTGCCGCCATACCGCGATTGATTTCATCAACAATGTTATCCAAGCGCGTCTGCGCCGGAATAGACAGCTTGAGATCAAGTTCCTCTGCTTTGTTTGCCAGTTGGCGGCGCAGACTACCAGCGGCCAACACTGGCTCACCTGTCATTAGGTTTGGCTGGCCGGTGGTGACACGGCGCTCAATCTCTTGCAACACGCGCATCTGATCAATAGGACCGGACATCTTGGAATATTTTTCCATGTAGTTTTTAAAGCCAGGCGCTGCCGCATCAATCACATCATCAACGGCTGCAATGACTTGCTTGAGTTGACCGCTTGCAAGTCGCAGGCTTGGATTCTCTTGGTTGTACTTGCCTTGCGCGGCAGCCGCCAAGTCCTTGCGGATTTCGTACAACTCCATCGGAGACTTTGCGCGAGCCACTCGATCAGCGGCAAACTTCATGGCGGTTTCAACATCCTGACGCACACCGACAGGACTTCTCATCACATTGTCGATGGCCTGATTCACCACCAGTTTGATGCCGGTCTGGAATGTCACAGGGTCAACCGTCACACCGGCAAAGGCTTGCTCACGCAATGGCTTGGTGACATCAGTGCGCTTGAGTTCAGCCACGGCCACCGAGCCAGGCTTGCCGGAGAGTTTGCGAAAACCCTCAAGCAAAGCCTGCTGATTTGCAGACAAGCGGCTTGGGAATGCGCCAGTTTGATCCAAGGCTCTGATGGCAGTCTCGGCAGCGGCCAAGCCAGGATCAAACGCTGTGGCGGCTGTAGTGGGTTGCACGCCTGGCACAAGTGGCTCGGCTCTGCTTAGATTTTCCCTTGCTCTCTCTGGATTTGTTGAAAGCCGATTAAGCAAATTACCAATAATTGTTTCTCTGCCAGCTTGCGTGAACGGTTGCACCATTGATGCTGTTGGTGTTGCAACAGATCGCTCCAACAAGGCGCGGGTTGTTCCAGAGCCTGGCGCAACCATACCCGCCAGCATCGCGCCAGTTACCTGCATAGATGGTGGCGCACCACCCTCGCGCAGTGAACCGGCTGCTGCTGTCGATGCGGTGGCCGCCGCAGCCTGTGCGCGTGGATTTGTAGCCAGCATCTTCAAGAATTCTTGCGCTGTCTGAGACTGCACCGCAGGCAGTGCGCGTTGAGCCAAATTAGCAACAGCGGGAACGCCATAGCCAGCCGTTGCAATGTCTTGCACAACTCGCTCTTGCGCTGTCTGCGGCTCAGGAAAGCCCATCGCTGAGAGCGTTCTAGGCACTGCCTGAGTCATTGTCGGCAGGTTAGTGCCTGCGGCCAGATTAAAGAAGTTGACGGCAGGATCAACCACCAATGGCAACATACCGCCAGCCGACATCACGGCCTGCGCCATAGGACGTACTGATAGACCTGCTTGGCGGCCAACTTCATCCATTCCGATTGGCTGCGCGGATGGTTGTATTGATGGCAAATCATCAGCAGGAACAAGGTTTGCCGGTAAATCAGAAACAGGTACTTTTGCCATTATTTGTACTCCCAGTTTCCATTTCTGAAAATGATTGGCTTACCGCTTTTTGAAACTGATTCTGCCCCCTCTGTAATGCCGCCAGCCGGTGGAGGCATTGGAGGAAGTGGCTGATACGACTTGCCAGCAGACCTCTTCATGGCCTCAGTCGCAATCTCACGCGCTCTTGCTTTTTGCTGGATGACAATAGCATCATCATTGATTTGCGGAAAGTACGTCTGATACTCCCTTGCCATTTCATCTACGCCAATGGCAGCGCCTGATTCTTTACGCAACTTGGCGCGAATCCATGCCTGTGCCGCTTGTTCATATTGCTGAGTGGCGGCTGGTTGTACAAGTCTTTTTGTCACATCTCCAACAAATGGAACTGATCCTGCAATTCCACTACCAGCGCCTGGTTGCGATCCAACAGGCAACAGCTTGATGATGCCCTCGGCATTCTCCATCTGATTTGCAAAGCCAGCCGCGTTTGATTCACTTTCAGTAGCCTTTGCCGGTGCTTTACCTTTCAGCGGTACGCCACCAGCACCAGCCACAGGTATTGCGGGTAAGCCAGGCACTTTAGGCACATAGAACACGCCATCCTCATTCTCAACTCGCTCATACTGACCACGCTGGAATTCAGCCTCAGAGAGATTTAATCTACGGCGCTCCATTGAAAGGCGCTCGCGCTCGGCTGGCGTGATACCTGTGCCGTATGTTTCACCACCGGCTAACTTTGTCTTATCAATTGCAACAATGCGGCCATCAACATTTTGTAAAACGACATCACGCTTGGGACCAAAGCCTGACATTGTTTTAATTGCGCCGCTTTCAAATTGCTGAACCATTACAGGCTTACCTGTTTCATCAGATACTTCAAATGGATTTCCAGAAACTTTTTCTCGCGGCATTAGCTTCTGCGCCATGTCAAAGAATTTTGAGGCTTGCTCAGGATTTGTGGCAGCATAAAGATCGGCCAACTTCATGTACTGTTGAGACTTGAATTCGTTGGCGCTAACACCCTCTGGTGCTGTTTGCCCTAAAAAGTTCTGCACATTTCCTTGCATATCTTTTTGACGTTTGTACTCATCCAGCTTCTGCTTAGTCAGAATCTGATTGATGGCATTGGTCTGTGCGCCTTGGTAGCCAGCAGTGCCAGCCTCGTATGCGCTGCCAAGTGCCTCGCCAAGTCCAATAGGTGTAGTGCTTGTGCGTCCTGACTTCAGCAACGACATGGCGGCCTGCATCAGAGCCTGACGCTGCATCTGCTTTTGCTGCTCTGCTGTCAGATAGTCGCTTAATCCAGAGTCGCCACCAGCAAACAGCAAACCACCAAGGTTTGATGCAAATGAAGATTGACCGACATTACCTGCCGGTGTCGGCAGACTCGTCTTGAAATATTCTGGTAACGGTTCGTCAATTCCATAATTTGCCATTTTTCACCTCATCCAAGTAAGCCGGTCATACCGTACATCTTCAGCAATTGCTCGTAATTTTGATTTGCACCGCTTGGCAATTGCATCGGTTGCATCTGCGTTGGCATCTTTTCTACTTGCGGCTTGCCCGCATCAAGTAAAGCCATTGCCAGTTTTGCGTTTGACATATCCATGCCACCAGTAGGCATCTGACCGAATGACGATGGCGCTCTCATGCCTGTGCCAGTATCAGGATTGACATAAGGATTTGTAGAACCCATGCCAAGATTCATGCTTGGCGGCTGACCGCCATACAAGTCCATGCCTTGACCAACTGGCGGTCTACGCATACCACCGGCAGCGTTGCCACCGCCAAATAATTGCATGAAGTCCATCATGAGAATGCCCCCAACAAGCCACCGGCAGCCGCACCCCATGGTCCGAACTGTGCGCCAGCCGCAGCACCACCCAATATGTTTGCTCCGACATTGCGTGTAGTCGGCTGAGATGTCATGCCTGTTGTTGTAGTCCCAAGATTAGCAGGCTGCGCTGTCAATGCTGACTGCTGAATAGCCAAACTCTGCAATGGCGCATTACGCTGTGCATCAAGTTGCATCTGTGCGTATTGCTGTCTAGTCAATCCGAGATTCATGGCGTTTTGAAAGCCACGCATATTGATGTCACGCGCTCCCGCTGCCAACTGTGCGGCTTGCCCATAACCGGCAGAGCGCAACTGTCCTGATGTGCGTGCCGCTTCGCGTAGTGCGGCCTCATCGCTCAGTGCGGCCTGTACGCCATAGCGTGATCCACCAAAGGCTTTTGATGCAGTGGCTTGGTTTGCGTCACGCAAAGCCTGCATCTGCCTTTGTCTGTCAATGTCTTGCAAAGATTGCTGAACGACTTGCTCTTCGTATGGATTTTGAAAAGCAGCAATATCCGCAGCGCCAAAGGGCTTCATGCTGGTATCGTACAAGGCCGCTTCACCAGCCTCATAGCGTGGATCAAATCCAGCGAATTGCTGAACACCAAGACCGCCAGCGGTAGTACGCGCTAAATCCAAATTCTGCTGATACGCTTGCATCGCATATGGATTTATCTCAGTAGTTTGATTTTGCGTTGTTGTTTGCGGTTTTCCACCCTTAGACATAAGTCACCTCACAAGTCTTTGCACATTACGAACCACTTTGGCTCGTATCCCCTGTCTCTTAAAAATGATCTCTCCCAACCCTTACGGCCTGCGAGAGACACTCGGCTGCAACCTTCACTCTTCCCCCACGATTCGATGATAGGTTGCATCAATCGGAGTTCATCTAGGTCGCCGCCAGCAAGGAAGAAGTGCAAATCCTTTAACTGCGGGTAGACAATGACCTCTGTCACTATTACTGAATCAAGACCTGGCCAAAACTGAAAATGCCCCTGCCTGATGCCTTCAGCAATATCCTCAACTGCGTGACTGCCTCCAGAGTATTCTAAGGCTGCTGCCACATGATGGCGCAGTCTCTCAAACTCTTCCCAATCAATCAACGCTTACCTGATGCCACCGCATCAACTCTGGTCACTCCAACGCGCCAATCCTCCAGCACAGCGCCTGTGTAGCGAATCTTGACCTGACGGCCAGAGAAACGCACATCTGTCGGCTGCGCCGCTGAATATGGGCCGTGCGTAGTCTCGGTCATCGTTGGATAGTCGCGGGTTTTGAATGACACGACAACCTCGCCAAGCGTTTGCTCGTCCGGTATTACTTTAAGCACAGACATGGTGTTGTCGCCATTGCCAAGCTCATACGGACCAGACTCAGCAAAAACAGAGCCTGAGTCATAGTCATATCCAACCTCATGCTCGTAGATGTAACCGTCAGTAGACACCATCAATGGATTTTTGAATACGCCTTTATCAGTGCCTGCTGTACGCGCCAATAATCCTATATTCCAGTGCTGCTCCCGATAATTGAAAACCACATAACTGTCAATCTCGTTGCTGGCGCTTGATGGGTAGAACCACCAGACTTCACCATACTTGCTATTGTGTACGGCGTATATCTTGGAGGCTTGGTTGTAGTTGATGTTTGTGAACACATAATCGGACACATCGCAAGGCACTGGCTTGACATATCCATCAAATAACCAAAATCCTGATTGACTCATCCACATGGCGGCAGAGTCGATGGCAGCCACAGACTGCGCGGAAATCACGCCACAGCCCGATCCGGCACGCTCAAAGGCATAGACATAGGGTAGACCGACATAAGTCGCGGTGTGGACATCAACATCAGTAAACAGTAGATTGATGCCTCTGACGCGCTTGCCGCACTTTAGTGAACCGCTGGTGTTTAACTCAAAGTCACCCGCCTGATTGGTGGCTGACGCTGTCCAGACAGTGTTGTTCTCTTGATCAGACCACTTCACCAGACGCGGATTGATAGATGCGCCCAAGGCAAACAAGAATCTCTCAGCAGTAGACAGCACAGCCGCACAGCCGGTTGGCGCGTTGGTGATTACAGCCGCCAATGTTGGCGTTGTGAATCCCAACTGCCACTCGTAGAGCTTGCCGTCATAGTTTGAGCAACCTACTAAATATTCACCCCATGTATCCAGACTCCAAGTAGTCGCAGGTGAAAGTGAGTCAGACGCTGGACGCTGAATACCATACGCAAATGTTCCATAGGTGTTATAGCCATAACCAGTAATACTGGTTGAATCAGCAATGCCAACTGAAAATCCAGTTGGCGTGATCTCTTTTAAAACAAAGGTCGATCCGTTCATTGCATACAGCTTTGAGTTTGTACCAAAAGCAGCCCAAGTAGTTCCGCTATTGTCTCGCCATGACAATAGGCCACGGCATGATCCACTCATCTGAGTTTCTGTTTTCTTACGCCAGCCGCCAATCGGTCTGAGCGTATTCTCAAACCATCTGACAAGGTTTGCGTCAAACCAGCGTCCGGCAGACTGATACTCAGTGCCGTTACGGTAAACGCCTGGTGGGATTTTGAGTGGAATGAGTGCCATGGCTTAATTATGCGGTTTCTACTGACAGATTGGACACGAATGTGAGAGTGGCAATGACTGATGGCACTACAGGTCTGGTCGGCGAGCTGCTGGCCGCGTAGTGCTCAATCTGCACGCCAACATCTGTTGGCCGCCACATGATCTCCACATAGTCATTGGCCGCCAGACTTACAAAGAAGTTCAGTGTGGCAACAATGTGGAATGGGTCGCCAACACCTTTCCTTGGCGCAAAGCCAAATCTGCTGTTTGACTTGTCAATGTTTGTACCGTTCTTACGAAACCACACATCCGCATCTTGAGATGCGTTGGTGGTATTCGTAAACTGAATACTGAATTGCAAATTGTAAATTCCAGCCTGCGCCACATTCAGCCTTGACGAATTCGACAAGGTAATGCCATTACTGAAGTCGGTAGTGTCAAAGGTGACGGCATAGGCCGTAGTGGTGTTGGCCGCAGTCTGGTCTGTGGAGTCCTGAAACGCGCCATATGGACTGTTGATCCACTTTCCACCGCGCCTGCCGAACAACGCTGAGAACAGTGCTGTGAGCCTAGAGAAATAGACATTCAGGCCGCCAAAGGATTGCGTGAAGAAACCCTGATCGTAGGCAGTATTGGCCGCGCCAAGGTTTGGTGGCGTTGGTGGCGTTATCTGCTGATCAAGGTTTAGTGCCATGGTTTATGCCACCAAGCCAGGCAAATAGGTAGTCTTACCCGCAACCTTAGTGGCGGTCAATTCTTGCTTTTTCAGATTATTTGGGTCATATGAAATATGACACCAGCCGGAATCAGGAATGCCAGGTGTGTAGAACTCAAGGATGAGCTGTGTATATTCAAGGTTATCCATGATCCACTGTGCAAGGTCAGCATTAGCCACGCCAGGTATCTCAATATCTGCCGCCATACCTTTGCAATGGTCAGAAGTTTTAGAGCCTCCAACCGCAGCATTTGACTCTGGTGAACGGTAGGCAGAGTTCACCTTCACGCCTTTGCCGTAATGGTCACGCACCGGCTGCAACACCTTTTCGCAAAGCAGTCGCAGATTCTCTGTCGCCTCATCATCTGGCGTATTGTCAAAGCCCATGCGTAAGGCTGTCTCTGACTTGCACATCTCATGCAGGCTGAAATTGGCTGATAGATTCATTTCATAGTCCTCATTTGTTCATAGGTTTGGATGCAGGTGTTGAGCTTTCGGATGGCGGTGTCTCCTTCGGCTGTGATGGCGATAAGAGCTTCAGCAGTCGATCTGTCAAGTTCGGCTGATGCTGTTCCGCTGTCACCTCCAGCGGCAGCGGTGGCATCACCGGAGGCTGGTACGGCGCACTGGGTTTTGACAGGAATCCGCAGGCTGAGAGTGCCACTGGCAATATCAGCACGCAACTTGTCTTCTTTAGCTTTTGCAGCATTGTTTGCCCTTCGTAATGTCTGTCCATAAGTCTGAGCCACTTGCGCCATCGCCTGCTCGGTTTCCCTTGCCTTGACGTTTAGCGCAGCAATCTCAATCTGCTGTCGCGTGTGCTCGTCATGCTTACCCTTGAAGTATCCACCACCAAAGGCTGACATCACCGACATGATGATGCCAAGCAGTACCCAAGGATTAAACAGGCTCATGGTGCTGGCGGTTCGTCATTGTCAATGACCTCTGCCTTGGCGCTGGCATTAGCTACTGCTTTGACAGCAGACCGGCCTGCGACACCACCCAACACGCCAGTGATGAAAACCATTATGGTGTTGATCTGTTGCGTGTATATCTTGTCTATGGCGGCCATGCCTGACATGGGTTGCGTCACGAATGAAACTGAGTAAAGAAACATGGCAACCGATCCAAGAAGAATTAATGTCAAAGCAAATATCACGATAGCCCAAATACGGACTTCGATCTCTTCGGCAGTCATGCGGTTGTTTGGTTTATATCCGATGGTAGGCATTACTTCTTCTCCGGTTCGGGTTTCACAAGCATCTCAGGACAAGTCGCTGTAGCTGTACAGATTGGCGGCTTGCACTCTGCATTATTCCAGTTTGTTGGGTCTTGGCATGGGTAGCGAAATCTGTCTTCGCAGCCGGTCAAACACAGGATTGTGATTAATAGAATCAGGCTCTTTGTCACGGGTTTTCCTTTCTATTCGTCTCTCTATTCTCTCAATCTTTTCTAGCATTTTCTTGGTTTCATTTTTAGTCTCCAAGATGTCAAGATAAAGAAATGCGCCCAAGGGCAAAAAGAACGCCACAAGAATTACGGCAAATAACCATCCCATCGCCCCCATCATGTGATCCTCTGTTTCGTCACGAAAAACAGTAGCAGCCACAGGTATAGGATAAGAATAAGGGTCAGGACGCTTAGCCCCACCTTTAACCGCTGGCTGGCCTCTCTTTGTTGACGTTGCCATCTTGCCCTCTTTGCTTTAGCCTCCTGCGCCAGCCTAGCTGCCTCCTGCTCTACGCCAACAATCTCATGCATATCCATGACCTTAGAGTACAGAGCACCTAGTTCCGGCGGTGCGTTCCATGTCATCGCCATCCGAATCTCTTCCACCAATTTTTGCATCTGATCCTGCGCCCTCACACGCTTGATGGCGGCCTCAAAGTGATTCTGGGTAGGGTCATAGACAGTTCTAGATTTCTCCTCCTCAGATCGGATGTGGTCTGCGAGCTGCTGCTGGATATGGAAAAACTGAATTAGCTGATCTACAACGTCATTCAGTATTGCTTCCTCGTCTACCTCAACAAACTTCTCTTTCTTCTTTGCTGCTGGCTTTGCTTGCTGTTGTTGCTTTTGTTTTGGCTTGCCTGCAAAGAATTGCAGTAACTGTCTCCAGAACCCCTGCAACTCTTTACCAACTTCAACAACCTGATCCGCTGTCTTCTTTATTTCAACAAACTGCGTTTTGCATTCACGGTACAGCTCACAGCCAGCCGTTATCTGCTTGCAGATGCCCGCGGCCATAAGGCACAGCGTGATCGGATCAATTTCATGCCCCTATCAATTTGTTGACGATCACGCCAACAAAGCCTGGTCCTAACAGCACCGAACCGATCACCACATAGAGCAAATACTCTATGCGCGTCATGCGCCTGTCGCCTTCGGTAAAGGCTTTCTCAATGGCGGCGTATCGTTCACTGCATACCGCAACATGAACGGCGTGATCTTTTTCAACATCGCTCATACTGTGCGCTTCCAAATTGCCACGGTGATATATGGCTGATAGTTTGCGTTTGTTGCAGTTACACCCTCTGTACTATTTGATGTTGCCACTGTGATGCCTGTGGTTTTTGATCCTGTATTACCAGAAACAGCGCCAGCACCTGTTCCATTAATATTAGCAACCAATGATCCGGGTGATGGTTGTGTATATGAATGGAAGTGTCCAGGATCAGTAACTGTTGAAGTAGCTGTGTGAGTATGGCTTGGAAGAGCAGCGTCTGCACTACCGCCAGTTTCTTCAAGCGCGTCAAACAGCGCGTTGCTTGCGTTATATCCAACTGGTACGCGTCCGGCGCCAAATGCAGTCCATGTACCAAATCCAAGTAATGTTGCAGGGTTTGTGGTCACAGATGAGTTGAAGTACAGCGAGCCAACTGGATAGTTCAACTTGCCGATTTCAATCGCAAGATTGGCCATTGTGCCAACGCCTGTGCCACCTTTGGCAACCTTTAGATATGCGCCAGTATCAAACAACGCATCGATAGTGTCCATGTCAGTATTGAGTTTTGTCCCCCATGAATCTGAAGAAGCTCCTACCTCTGGCTTGACAAGCCCTAGATTTGTTGTTGTGGTATCAGCCATATTTCACCTCAATGTAAAGTTTGCGTCCAAGTTTCAGTTGTATCAGCCACCACCGTCCAGATCTCTGATGTGTCATCTTCATCTGCCCAAGTCTTGTCAGTGTCTGCAACCTGAGTCCATGTCTCAGCAGTGTCATCCTGACTTGTCCATACCTCTGCTGTATCAGCCTCATTATTCCACTTATAGACCGCATTGGCGCTCAGTTCTGAATTTGCAGTTATGGTGAAAGATGTAATGGCATAACGTACCGCATTGGCAGTTAAGTCTGAAACGCCATCAATGTTTGATGCTGCATAGTAAACCTTGTTGGAGGATGCAGTTATTGCTGATACAGCATTGATCTGTGCAGCGCCAAATGCATATCTGACTCCATTTGCAGATACCGTACTCACCCCAACAATAGTAGCTCCACCAAAGGCATATCTGATGGCATAGCAAGATGCCGCGCTGGTGGATGCAATGGTGGACGCAGCATCATATACAACACCTCCAGACAAGCCAGATATAGGTGCTGCTGAGAATGCTGAGATACCAAACACTGTTTATCCTTATGGTTTTGCTTCTAGTGCTGTCATTCGTGCTGTCAGGGATGTGATGAGAGCTTGCTGTTCTTGGACAGTCTTAACCAATAACCAAGTAATTTCTGTGGCATCAAATTTCTTAATTGCTGTGGTTTCTTTATCATCAGCATTAAATTTAGCATCATAGTTTTCAACCGTGTCAGGTAACACCGTCATCACTTCATCCGCAATAACTCCAAGACCTTTCATGCCTTCAGTTGTGCCACCTTTGCCGTTGTATTCCCATTCACGCACACGCACTTGCATTAACTCTGTTGTGCCTTTAATGTAATCACGAATGTTGTCTTTAAGACGCTGGTCAGATGGGTTAGACCAAGTTGTACCTGTTGCTTTTTGTGCGGTAGACCCCGCAAGAATTAACCCACCGCTGCCGTCAAGACGCATACGTTCTGTGCTGGCGGTAGTACCATTTCTAAAGTAAAAAGCACCTGTGTTACTTGTACCTCTATGGTCAAAAAACATATTAGGCGTACCAGTGCCTGTTGTACTGATTGCATAAGAAGCTGCTGCGGTAGCGTCACCTAAAATAATTTCATTTGTGTATCCAGTTTGTGATCCAGTTACTTTAATTCCACCTGTTGTAATATTTGTATATCCAGCCACTTCAAGTTTTGAAGCTGGCGAACTAGTACCTACACCCACATTCTGACTTGCATCAACAGTTACTGCTGTTGTTCCATTTGTCTGAAGTGCAAGGATGCCTGTTCCATCAGAAGAACTTTTAAGTCCTGCTGTTCCACTCACTACACCATTGTCACCATTGATGATATTAGCCATTTGTTACCTCATCTGGTGGAGTCGGTTCGTTGCCCTCTGCAAGCCAAGCAAGGTAGGTTTGGTAGTCTGTGTTGGCTACATCTACTGGTATGTTTGCATTATCAGATAAGCGAAAAATAACAGTAACTTCTTCTGTGATGGGGTGTTTAATTAGCTTATACATTTATAACTCCGCTGTTGCAGACCATTGACCGTGATACATAGCGCCAGAAGACAATGCCGTACTGCTATCAATTCTTCCTACGCCAGTAGAACCCATCCCCCAAGGGGTAGTTATTGTTCCTGTGTTTGAATTGTCTGAATTTTTTGCCCATACACCAGAGGTTGTATCGTATTTGAAAAAATTCATAGTTGGATTTGTTCTTTTTTCTACTCTAAATTTAATATTTGCGGCAATAGCAGTCAGACTATTGGTATCTACAATTCCAACATGATTGCCTAGAGTGGTGTTTGTGGGTACCGGGGAAAAAGTGTCGTAGCTTTTTTCAAAATATCTTTGGCAAAGCAACAACTCAGTCCCAAAAGGTCTGTAATCAAAGCTAGTTGCTGTTGAGCCTTTTTCTAGCTGTACGCCTGTGATGTAGAAAGTTGCGCCACTGGTAGAAATCCATTGTGTAGTTCCTGTTGCACCCACAACATTTCCTGTTCCCCATGAATTAGCAGATTGAAGAAATGAAGAACCAGCACCTAAAGCAAATCTAAGGACTATTCCAATACCATTGGTTGTCAACCATGTGCCGCTGGTATCACCAGCGATAGTTACAGATTTTTGTTCCCATGTGTTAGCAGAATTGATTGTGTATGTAAAAGCATAACTTCTATTAGCCGCACTATTTAAAAGTGCGCCACTAAAAGTTCCTGTTAAAGAACTACGAACCCAAAACGATAATGTTACTGTTGCGGCTGATGCTGTACCCCAAGCTAAATCATAAACATTGAGTCCTTCAATTTTTTGTCCAAAATAATAATAATCTGAAGCACTTGGAGTTGTTGCGGCAGAAGAAGTCAATAAAAATGAATTATTAAAACCAGTTGTAGTCGTTGAACTTTGTTGAGCAGTAAATTTACTTGTTATTGAACCTTGCACAAAAAATCTATCTACAACAGTATCAGTCGCAGTTGTTTGCGTAAAACTTGCACCTGCATATCTTTGATCAATCACCATTGCACCATTGATGATGCGGTTCTTGAAGCCTGTAACAGATGTAACAAACTCTCCAGTTGAGCTAGTGGTAGGAGTTGTAATTCCTGTTGTGCCGTTTAGGACAATTGTCATGCTGTCACCTGTGCTGCCATTTGAGCTTGATAAGCTGCAATTACTTCAGCAGTCCATGCCACATTGCAGATTGCCACTACGTTAGCAGGGATGCCTGTGAGGTCTTGCCCGGGAACCAAACTATTGCGGTGAAAGGTCTTGCTCAGTTCGTTGCCGTCTTCCATGATGCGTGTTGCTTCACGATAAAGAACAACACCGTTTTCAATCACGGTAATTTGATCTATGTTGGTTATTTTAGTAAGTGACATGGTTTATCCTTTAAGTTGAAGTTTTGTAAACGACCGTTCCAAGAATCCTTGTGCCGTTTTTAAAAATAGCCATTGTGTTACTGATAGTTGCAGACACAGCCGTTGTTCCGGGAAAGGAACAAGTTACACCTGACATTTGCGCTTGTATAAAATAGACGTTTACATTTAAAGTAGAAAAATAAGAAATAGCGCCAGCATCATTATAGATACAGTTAAAAGGAATTCCACTCATCGTAGTAGTAGACCCAGTTCCAATTACTGAAATAGCAATATCAAAATACAGTCTTACTGTATCCCCAATTTTTGTGTATGTCGCAATTACAGTTCCGTATGTGGCAGTTCCGCCAATATTAGGTGTCCAAGTACCTTCTTCATAGTCATCCAGCGTGTTTACGTCAGTTGATGCTGATTGAGTTGCGGGAAAAGTAATGCCAGAACCACTTGTTGATGGTGTTGCATTACCAACTGAAATAGTTGTTGGATTTGTTGTTCTTCCTACTAATGTCACACTTTGATCTGTACCAATAGTCATTGCAGTAGTAGGTGTAGCACCTGTCTGAAGAACAAGTGCGCCTGTTGTATCCGCAGTAACTTTATATGCGGTAGTGCTTGTGGTTGATGCGCTGATCGTACTCATATAACAACGTGCCTTTGTCCAGATGCCACAGTTAAAACAACGCCGCTGTTGATGGTAAGTGGACCAACAGAAAAGCCATTCTGGCCTGTATCAATCGTCACATTAGATGAAACAGTAGAGCTATTGGTCAATACGCCATTGCTGCCAGCAATTGATTTATCCGCAGGGAGTGTGACAAACACATCTTTTGTTCCCGCAGAGAAATTGACAGCAGAGCCAGAATTGCTCGATGCCAGGATGGTTGTTCTAGCAAGCGTTGTTCCTGACAATGTGTATGTGCCAATCCCAACCTCCCACTCAGAGCCGCCTTGCAAGGCAATTGCATAGTAGGTTGTATTGCTGTTTCCAATAGATGAAAACGATTGGAAACCAGTAGATGCACCCAACAGGGTGAACGTACCTGTACCTGTTGTTGTGGAGGTTTCTTTGACCCTATCTTTAAGCACCAAGGCCATAATAAAACCTTTAAGTCAATGTGATATCTAAATCGCCAGCAGGAATACGCAAGATGTCGCCATCATTAATGACTCGGCTGGTGGTCAATGCAGCCCACCCAAGCATTGTTCCTGATGTGATGGCCGTCATAATGGCAATATGTGTGATCGTTCCCCAATTGCCGCCAGAGGCCGCTGCAAACTCAATGGCCGCGTCATTGGTGCAGTTTGTTGGTGAAGTACCAGAGACAGACAGCGTGCCTGTCACAACACGCGCATAGCCATTGCCGGTCACCTCAGTGCCACCACCAGCGTCAGACGGCGCGGCAGTGAACAATCCAATATACCAAGCTGTTGGGCGTGTTACAGCGTTGGCGGTGAACACATAATTCAGCACCAAATTCTCTGTGTAGTCGGTAAATGATGACATCTCTTTCCCTTATCCAAAAGATCTGGCACGCGCCATCAAAGCACCGCCAGAAGTCGAACCTCGATCATCAGCAATCTGTAGCTGTTCAAGTCCAGCTTGATACAAGCTAGACCACACTGAGATTCTCGCATCGTCTTGTAGGTATGGTGCAGCCTGCAATAATGCGCCATACAAATACACATCAGGCGCTTGAGTCAGCAGCCAGTTGGTGGTATTGGTAGATGACAACTTTGTCAACTTAGCGTAGTAGACCAACTCTGCGGTATATGAACCATCAGGTATAGGCAGCACCCTGATCTGTCCTCCGACAATGGTGAAGTACAAGGGCTTACCAGATGAAAGATAGGTTGTATTAGATAACGAATCTAATGAATCTATTGTCTCAAACTGCAATGATGTAACTGGATTTGTGTTGAGCTTTAGAGATTTGGTTTCTAAGAAGTCACCAGGCACAGCACCATACTCAGTGTCAATGGTGGCTGTAGCTCGCACAATCATCTGTCGCGTGCGGAGCTGGCGCTCAACTTGTGACTCAGCCAGACTGATGAAGTCAGGAATAACTGAAGTCAGATCAGACCGATTAAGCCAATCGGCCAGCGATGTCTTCAGTTCGGTGTAGGTGGTCAATGCCATTTAGACTGCCTCTTTTTCAAGCTGTTCCTTCATGACCCATGTGTGCTCATGCCGGAATTCAAACGTGCCAATGTGTCCGATTTCTTTCGAGACATCATGGTCAATATACACCTTGAAACCAAGTTCCTGCGCCTTCTTGCAGAAGAACACATCCTCTCCCATGTAGCCGCGAGTGCCGGTCTGCCACGGCATATCAAACCACGGCTCAGTCATGTTCTCAAACACTTCGCGCTTGATTAGCATCACGCCAGTGCCAACAGAGCCAACCTCCTCTAAGCCGGTGGACTCAGGCATGGTGTAAACCTGTTGGCGCTTACCATTCTCGTCATAGTTCTGCGCGGTTGGTCCTGTTGGCATCCTGCGTCTGGCGCAGTTGGTAGCCACTATGTCCACATCATGCGCCATCAACCGCTGGATCATGTCCTGCGGGAATGTCATGTCGGAGTCGATAAACAGTATGTGGCTGCAACCCTCACGCATTGCATCCAGACACAAGTCAGCACGCTGATTTTGAATTAGTGTGCCTTGCAGTATCTTGAGGCTGACAGCGTCAGTGGTGTTGAGCGTGTGGTGCGCCACCATGTTGACTAAGCAATATGTGTATTGCGTATGAACCATGTCACGCGCTGGCGTGCAGACTGCGATGTATTTCATACCTGACCTGGCCTCACTCTAAAGAACCTGTTATCAAAATCGTTTAACCATTTCTTCATGTAAACCGGATCATCAATCTTGCCCTCGGCCTTCAACTGAAAGTAAATTGATTCAGGAATGCTGGCAACATGATGCCATTCACCTTTCCAATTTGCTTTGTTGTCGATGGCAGCAAAGTCGCGCTTGTTGGCCTCAATGACAGCAGTCAAATCCTGAGTTGTCTGAATCGTTGCCTCATCAGTGTCCTCGTTGTAGTGCCAAGTGCGTGTGATCCCCTTCTCAGGGCTTGCATCAAAAAATCGTTTTTCCATATAAGTAAGGGGAGGATTTCTCCTCCCCTCATTCCTCTCAGTTGATTAAGAAGTTGACAAGTCAGCGCACAGGCCGTGAGCATTTTCAGCCAAGACCTTATGTCCAAATTCAATCAACAACATACGCTTCTCAGCGTCACCAGTTTTCGCCAACTCTAATTGCTGGTAAGGACGCAGCACAGTCATCTTTGCGTACTCAGGATCGATGATCCAACCATCACGCTCGCGCTGGAAGCGGTTTGCGATAACGGCCACGTTGCCAAAGTCGCTGACGTAGATGTCAACTGCACCGATCAACACGGCAGGCTTTTCGCCGCCGTTGATGTTGAAACGTGAAGATGCAATGCCAGAGAAACCAGACACGCGCTGCTTGTTGACAGGACCAACCATCAGGATTTTTGGTGTACCGCCAGCAGACCATACTTTCTGAATCACATTCTTGAGAATGGTTTCAGTAAAGGTACGCACGTTACCGTCACTACGCGCATTGTTTGGCAATGTGGTGTAGCTTGGGTCAGCGCCGTTGGTTTGCTTGTCGGTGTTGGTCTTGACAAACGCGCCCAAAGAGGCAGTCACGCGAGCAGTTGTGGTGTTACCAGCAACAGCAATACCGCCATTCAAAAAGATGAATTCTTGGTCACGCTTCAACTCAGAACCGCGCTTGGCGATCTGATAAGCCAACTCAGAACGGCGGCCAGCCTTGTTAACCACTTCTTCAGTGTTCGACAAGACGATAGTTTTGCGTGCGATCTGAGCGTAGTTGGTCAAACGAACAGTTGCGACAACTGAATCGAATGTGCCAACGTCATCACCTTCCAACTGAGCATTGGCGGCTGCGTCTGCCAATGTGTCGGTCTGCCACTCAAACAAAGTATTGCTGATGGTTTCGCGACCAATGTTGGATTGGTACGGTGTTTCTTCGGGAGCAATGTTGGTGATCACATTGCTCAAGTCTTCACGGATACCTTTTGCAGAGTATGTGGTGAACGTGTTTGCTACGATAGTCATGATTAATTCCTTATTTCAAGAGTTTGAAGATTGCATCAGCCGCGTCATCGACACGGCCAGTTCTCGCAAGACGTTGTTGTGCTCGCAATGCTTCAGTATTATTTGAGACTCTTCCTGCTGCACCAGGCTTGGCAGGTTTCGGGCCATTGTTCGTCACCGGCTTGATCTGTCCACGCTTGGACATCATCTGGTCATACAGTGCCGCTTTTCGCAGCATCACAACCGCCCTGTGATCCACAACATTCTTCAGTTCATCAGGTGAGAATCCAGCCTTCTGGCCGAATTGAACAAGCATGGCTTTTTCGGCCGCAGCTTTTTTAGCGTCTTTCCACTCAGGGATTGCCGCCACCAAAGACTCTTGCTCCTGCTGCAACATCTGATTGCGATATTGCATCTGCTCTTGATTGGATAACTCAAAGAGTCGCTGCTTTTCCGATTGGATGGCCGCGTTTCTCTCTTGGTTTTCACGCATCAACTCGCGCTGCGTCACATACTCAATTGGGTCTTCATTTCTGAGTTGATCCCAATTAATGTTCGGCTGCGCTGCCTGCTGAACCTGCGCCTCTAGAGCACCTAATAATTGAGCGTACTGCTCGCGCTCGGCACGCACTGACTGCAACTCTGCTTCGGCTTGCTTTCGCACCTCGGCAATTTGCTGCGTTTTGCGCGTGTAATCCTGAGTCCTTGAATATCCCTTTTGGAGTTCCTCCAGCGACACCTCGACTTCTTTACCGTCAACCTTGACGGTGAAGACTTGTGGCTGTTCTTCCTCCTCAGAATTCTCATCTTCTTCAGATTGTTCGGTATCAGTTTCATCACCATCCGCGTCTGCATCGGTTAGCAACTCCTCATCTACCGCCGCGCCCTCTTCGGGCAACTGCGTCTCGCTGTTCTCCTCTTGTCCCTCATCGGGGAGCATCCCAGCAAGTGCATTGGCTGCTTCAGCCATATTCATCGGACCTTGTACAACACTCGCCGCTGGCGTTGGTGCTACTGTTTGCATTGGTCTATTTCCTTAATTAAACAAGATTTTTTTGCGCTCGCTCAATGGCACGCTGTGCCACCTTGCCGTTGTCGATCATTTTGGTGAGTTCATTCTTGAAACTCTCTATGGCACGCAACTGCGCCCAACAGATTTCACGCTTGCTCGACTCTTCCGGTTTGCTGCTCTCAAACTCCCACAGCAAATCGCCACGCATCTTCTCCAAGGCCGCCGCAAATACCTCGTCCTGCATAAACTGCTCAGACCTGCGGCCTTTTCTTACCTGTTCTTCGTTCATTGCGCCATTCCATTAAGGTTGATGGGTGGAGGCACATTCGCCGCTGTCTGCACAGCCTGTTGGATGATTGCAGACTCTTGCGCCATGGCCTCCCGATCCATAGACTGCTGCGCTTGAATCTCAGCAGTGCTAATTTGTGTCTGGTACTTTAACTCAAGTTCATACTTCTTGAGCATTAAGTCTTGCGCCATTTGATCTCTTCGATAATCGTCATCACGGATCATCTGCTCACGCTTCAATTCCAACTCGGCAGCCTTCTTCTGGATGTCAGCTTGAATCGACTGAGCCTGCACCTGCGCCAGCACTTCCTCTGGTGTCGGTTTCGGTGCATCGGCCTGTGGCATCTGATAGTCAGGCGGCAGGGTCTGTATGTAGCTAGATGCGTCCTTGAATCCAGACAACTCAATGATCTTCTGAAGACTGCGGATGTACATGGCCGGTGTCACGACAGGATTAGACAAACCAAACTGCTGCATGATCTGCTCTTGCTTACCGGCGATCATGGTCAAACCCTGTATGCGCTCGTTGGTGTCACCATTACCGAGTCCGATATTGATGGTCACATCCATGTTGGCATTCCACACGCGAGGATCAATCTGCACCCACTCATTGCGTAGACGTACCATGCGAGGCTTGTCCTGATGCGTTGTCATCAGATACAGAATGCCCTTGAATAGCTTCTTCATGCCCTCGGCCAAGAGTCGTGCCTGCAACTCCAAGCGGCTCTGGCTGGCGCTGACAGTGGCTGACACCGCCGCCTTGGTGGTTGACTGCAACGCATCAGGGTCTAATCCCATCGCGGCCTTGCTCATTCCGGTGCGGTCTTCGCGCATCTGATCCATGTAGTCCAGCATAGGGAATGCGGCCTGACCAACGAATGGAGTGCTGAACGGCTGCACCATGCCTGGCGCACGCATCCGAATAATTGCGCCGGTTTCGTTGTTCAGTACGTCATCAATATTGACCTGACCCTCAACCACCGCCGTGCGCGGATGGATAGACTGCGCCAGCGAATCCAAGGTGTTTCGCAATATTTCGGATTTGATTTCTTGAATGTCATGCGTCAGATCGAATATCGACATGGCCTCAAGTGGTGAGGTGTGTGGCTCTGGATCGCAAGGAAAGTCAACGAAAGGAATGTAGCTGGCCGGTAGATTACGCACCACGGTGTAGCCAGACCCCATGCAGCAGACCTTACGCAACTCGGCGATGCCGTCACCGTCAAAGTCCACGCGGATATAGGACTCAACGTACAAGACACGGCGTTGGCCAGGATTCAAACTGTCGCCCGAACCCATGGTGGTGCTCAACGGCTGCCGCGCCAAATACTCGTCATTGCTGTCTAGGTCGGTGCTGGAGATGTTCTCCTCAATCTCATCCAACTCATAGCCCATGCCGAGCAAATCGTCCACGGTGGCCATCTGGCGGTGGCCAATGATGCCTGCATCCTCAAATGACCGCGCTCTGCGATCAAGCACCAGCTCTTCGGGTGGCACGGCCATGATGCGGATACGGCCATCTTTGATGGTGCGCTTGATCTGTACGTCATGCAACATGGGTTGCTGCATAGGCATTGGCAGTCCGGTGGCTGGATCAACCTGTGGCTGCATCATGTCCATGGGCATAGATGGGTCTGGATAACTGACCACAATCTTGACCTCTGCGCCCTCTTGCAGCAACACCTGCACGGTCTGGTCATCGAGGCCGGAATAGTCATCGATTTTGACTTCTTCGGTTTCATCCCACCAATATTTGGCGATGCCGCACTTACGCACCAGCGAATCTTTGAACAACGCATAGGTGGTCATGAAACCGTTGTTGTCGTTGCTAAAAATATAGTTTGCGTAGTCGGTCGCCTGCTGAGTGCTGGCAACATCCTCCGGTCCACGCGGTACATACTCAACGACATTCTCGCTGCTGAAGAAGACCTTCATCAGACTTGGCAGCATGGCTGAAACAGTGTCGCGCACCTCCATCGCAACCACCTGAGAGCGCCCATCTTCCTCGTTTCCAAAGGGGTCGCCACGGTAATACTCTGTACCCTTGGCGCGAATGGGGGAGACATCGGCATCAATGTAGCTGACAGCGTCCTCCAGCTCACCGGCCACAATGCCCTGCAACTCGGTATCGTCCATCGGATTGGTGGCGGCCATGTCAGTGTTTAATTGCATATCGTTAATCATGCTGGTACTTTCTTCAAAATCACATACATAGAATCAACTGCGCGAGGCAGTCTCATTATTTCATCTTGCGGCAATTTTAGGCTTGCACCGTACTCGCTGAGACGCATCTCCAAATGCGTCAACTCAAACCGACTGCCTTTCCAGCCCAAGTACCACGCCCACTCGCAGTAGTACACCCAAGATTTTTCGTTAAACGCTCTGACATGAGTCGGGTCTTGCCACGCGCCATGACTCAAGTCATACGGCACATGAATGTGCATCTCACCACCCATCTCCAGCAAATCGCGGCAGTTGGTCATGGCCGTCACCAGATCAGGTATGTGCTCCAACACATCATTGGCGATGATCTTGGAAAACTGACGGTCAATTGTCATTGGCTTGCCAATGTCAACAACCCAATCAGCGCCAACATCGGAACGAATGTCAGCATTCACGCAATCGGCACGGCGATCCTTGCCCGAACCGAGATTAAGAGTTAAACCACTGTTTTGCATATTCCGGTCTGTTTTTTAATAGCCACGGTATCGCGGCCTTGGTCAGTGCGTCACCGTTCATGCCCACAGTTTGGCTGCCAATGTGATGCACATAAGACCGGCTCAGGTAGTGGTGAAAGCCAGCCGCAATCAGGTCAGCGCAATGCACATCATCCGAGTACCAATTCAGTGGTGGAAACTTTGCAGCCTCCCACGCATCAGCACCAATCCATGCAAAGATAGGGGATGGGCATTCCAGCGGCACAATTGCGTCCTCGTATGGGTACTTGAAGTAGTGCAGCTTCTGGTCAAAGGGGTTAGAACGCACATTTTGCACAGGTCTGGCCGCATCACAACGCGCTGAAACCCAGCCCACAGGCTCACCGGTTTCCTCTTTCAACTGCGCCACATCCTCCATCAGCAGCCGGTAACTGGTGGGTGTCAGCACAATATCGTCATTGGCGCAGATCACTGACTCAAACCCATCGGCAAAGGCTTTGTCAATGATCTCGTTGTAGTCCTGACCGAAATTGTGCGGCGCACCAAACACTTTTAGATCAGCGTCAA
>Ga0209442_1000197_pt1 | contig 37108 bp, 24 predicted proteins | sample LauGreSBDMM110DD_2_FD_187565 | JGI IMG/M metagenome (GOLD analysis project Ga0209442, IMG submission 187565) | Freshwater lake microbial communities from Lake Michigan, USA - Sp13.BD.MM110.DD (SPAdes) (version 2) | ecosystem: Environmental > Aquatic > Freshwater > Lake | place: Lake Michigan...
TCAAATGATTGATTTTTTTGAATAAAAGTAGTAAGTTCACTAATAATTTCGTAGTCATTAAAAATAAGTTTATCGTCTTCAATAATTGTTTTTAGATTTGAGCAACCAACTCTTTTAACTGTTTTTGACATCTTTACGCCAAGTTGTGTTTTCTTTCCAGAAAATCCTTGCCCAACAAGTTGCCCTGCTCTTCCTCTCATTGCACACATTAAAATATTATCATACTCCAAATCAAAATGAAGAATACTTGTAACTTGTTCTCCAATATCATTTACTTCTGCTAACACAAATGATTTATTGTATGCTTTTGCTACATCTAAAATTATATTTGGGAATAACATTGGTTTAATTTCATTATTCCTATATTTTGCTACTATTTTATAAGGAAAGGTTGATATATCAAAAATAACAAATGCCGAATAATCGTTATTCAATCCTCTCGAAACGTCCACTGTAATTATATAAGTATGCTCGTCTTTCGGTTTTTCGTATACATCTAACCCCCCACTTCTTTTGATTGGTTCATCATAAACCAAAGTTTTTATTTTTGATGGATTGATTAATGTTCCAATAGAACCCAAGAACTCGCATTCAAACTCAACTTGAAACTGTTGTTCACTTGTGTTTTCTATTGTTTGTTTTTTCCATACCTGATCTCTACCAGGAACTTCACTCCAATGAACTTCGGTAGGAATGTATTGATTTTTTGATCTTTCAGCATCATGCCAAATTTTATAAAAATGATTCATTCCGTGAGGAGTAGAAACAATAATTAATTTGGTAGATTGCCCAGAAGATATGGTAGGATAAACAGAACTGAAAAAATCTTCAGCAATATGGTTAGGAACGAATGCAAATTCGTCCAAAAAGATGATATTATAAGAACCACCACGCACCGCAGAGGCAGACGTAGAGGCAGCAAGAATCTTTGAACCATTCTCTAGTTCTAATGAACCCCTATTCCATATTAAAACCCCTTGCTGCATCCATTTAGGTAGGTTTTCGTATGCTAATTGAAGTCTTCCAAGAAGGTCTCTAGCAGTAGACGCTTTATTAGCAAGAATCGCAATATTGACATTATCATTAAATAGTGCGTAATGAAGCAAATAAGAAACGACAGTGGTAGATTTACCAGACTGTCTTGGCATTTTGCATACGTTAAATCTGTGATCATGGAAATTCTTAATAAGTTTTTCTTGAAACTTGTACATATTAAAAGGCACAAGACCGTGATCAAGTGAAACAATTTTTATGTAGTTTTTCGCAAAATACACAGGATCTTTTTTACATTTTATAAATTGCTCAATTTGATCCTTGGTAAACTCTATTGGCGTATTTGCCTTTTTTAATAGAGGATTACCCAGATATTGATCGTTACTCATTATTTATTCGCCCTTAAACTGCCCTAAACCAATACAACTTAGTGTCTCTTGTTGTTTAAAATATAACTTCACATAACACTTACAAATGTTTTTAATTGACTCAATATCTTTACATTCATTCAAATCTCTTGATATCTTTTCGTATTCGAATATTTTATTTAAATTTTGCAATTCAATAAGATTTGGGTCCATTTGGTTCTCCTGTAAATAATAATGGTTTGGTTGGATCATTTGCTGAAGGATTAAATGCTAATACAATTGCATTTGGATAAACTTTTTGTATTTCTCTTGTTACTTCCGTTTTTGTTGGTCTAGTAAATTTTTGAAAAAACATTTGATTCGTTATGTATTTTCCTCTCCAATTTATTAGTATAGTATATGTAGACCCACGAGTCTGTATTCGTAAATAGTTTTCATCTATATTTGTCTCCTCATTTTTTGTGCTATTTCCCCAATTAGCAGCACCAACTTTACGGCATTTTACTAAAGCCCCCGAGGCATAGGCAGAAGGCCAGACGGAATATCTTGATTTTACTTTAGTGTAACAAGCATCTTTGGTTCCACTACCTTTACCTGGTTTATCTTTTACTTCTTGGAGATCCATTTCTTCTGTTCTTACATTTGTTGGTTTTGCAGCACCAGATTTTTCTTGTTGTCCTGAATCTTCTACTTTTTTTCTTATTGATGCTGATAATCTTTCTTCTTTGGACATATTTGCTCTTCTATGAGAAGATACGCACTTTGGAACTCCTTCTCCAGGTTCGTCACTTGCACAAGTTCCACCAGTTACAACATTTACCCAACCTGGTTTTTTATCTTTTGATTCTGATTTGCCAAACCAATCAAGAAGACCTTGATCTCCCGATTTGGTTTCTTCTACTTTTACACAGTTTGGGTATTTTTTCCCAAACATTTTTTTCATACCTTTTTTCTTATAACCTTTCCAACAAGCTTCTCCAATTTCTTGACTATCAACATAATCTGCTGCAGTATCAATATAATCTGCTGCTTTAGTAATTTTAGATTGCACCCAAGCTTTGATGTCTCCCTCACCTTTCATTTTTTTACGAAGTCTTTTTGCAGCATTTGAAATTGTAGATAATTCCGAACGAGCCATTGAATATTCGTGGTCTACTTCTTTTGAAGATTCCTCGATATTGCAATCGTTAGTTCCGTGTGAAGGACAATATTTTCCTTTTTTAGTTTTATTGCAAATAGATTTTGTTTCTAACACAAACTGCCTAAAACTTTTCATAAGAAATTTTTTAACTATTTAGAAATGTCTTCTGCATTTAAACCATTTTTAAGAAGTTTTTGTAGTTCCGCAGTAGAACCAACAAAAAGTGCATTTGTAACATTTTTTGGTCCAGATTTTTCTTCTTTCTTGAGGTCTTTTACTTTTTGGTGAATATCCATTAGCTTATCTGTAGAATCTGCAACATTTTTAATTAATTGTCCAAACACTTCATATGCTCTTGGTTGTTGTCCATCTTGTGCAAGTTCCAAAAGACTTGTAGCTGCTTCTTGTCCTTTTTCAATTAAACTATAAAGAGTTCCACGAATATAATCATAATCTAATTCGGAGTGATCTTTATTTTCGATAATTTTTATTTCTTTTTTTGATTGCTTAATAATTTCTTTTGCAGTAATAGTTGCTTTAATATCTAAAGTTTGATCTATTTTATCGAAATTATTTTTCATACATCAATACCTTTTGTTGGACTATAAGTTTTTCCATCACCATAATCATAACGATATTCAGTAAATCCAAAATCATCATCCTGTTCAATTAAAGCATCGTCTGCATTATTGATAATATTAATATTAGATCCGGATTCGTGTGGTGTAATTATAGTATTATCTTGACCTCTAATTACTTTAATTTCATTTCCAGTGATTGAAGTAATCATCATCTCTTCATCTTCAATTATTATATAATCATTTTTTGATAATAAAGTAGCATCACTGACAATAAACTCCGTAACCTTATCGTCTATCTCTTGAGAAAGTGTATTAGTTTGGTCATCATTATAATCTCGAATCGCTCTTGGTTCTGCAATATAACGAAGTTGTCTGGATGCATTTTTAGTAACCGTATTGGTATAATAATCGACCTGTACCTTTTTAATAAGACCTTCTGTAGAATCTGGCACTGGACCAAATAGATATGTTTTTGCCGTAAAATCTAGATTGTGAATTATAATTCTTTTTTCTTCATATCCACTTTCGTAATTATCTTTAAAATTTATACCTCCAAGAATTAATGGTATATCACGTTTTTCACCTATAGAAGACACTAAATCAATTGTTATATTAAAAGATGGTTGAAAGTATGGAAGAATTTGCTCTATGATTTGAAGAGCATCATCATTATATTGAGACATAATTGAAAGTTGTATTCCCAAATTATAAGGAACAGGCATAAAAACTTTATTTACTGTTTTATCGTCTACGATACTTTTAGCTATAAATGTCTGCATAGTAGAAACTTTTCTGCTACTATCATATTGAATACTATTCATTTCAAATGCAAGTCTTGGAAGAGTCATTGCTACTCTTTTTCTCAAATCTGGTTTTTGCTCTAATCTTGCTAAAAACTTTTCTACTGGTCCATATACAATAGGAACTTTTATGACACTATAATTAGTATCATTTTGTAGTTTGTGTTTGATGTCAATATTGTTAAATAAAGTACCAAAGGCAATAATTGTCTTACGAATTATTTCGTGATAATAGTATTGACCTAACATAATAATACCTTTTATTAATTATTTAGATTTAATAATCCCCAAAAGGGTTTCTTTCATTGAAGTCTAAAATTTCATCTGCTTCATTTTCTATTGGTATATTATCTGCATCATCATCAATTTCGTCTTGTTTATTGATTGAATATACTTTATAACTTGCATCTGACCCTCCACTTGTTGTTCCCATCCCGACAATACTTTCTCCGGGAGTAAAGCTTCCACTTACTATTTTTACCTGAAGAACTCTCGTGTCGTAATCCCAATTATTTACATATGCACTAGTTCCTGTAGAAACACCTCGTACAACCTCGTTAAATATATAACTTCCAGTAGAAATACCAGAAGGAGACGATAGGGTTATTACGGGTGCTTGTGTGTACCCTACCCCAGCATTTATGTAACGAATTGAAGTCACAATACCAGAAGAATTGAGGAATGCTTGTGCGGTTGCACTAATTACACCAACCGAAGCAGTAGATATGGAAACAACAGGAGCAGAAGAATACTTAAGTCCTCCATCTGTAATAGTAAATGCACTTAATGAACCACTCTGAATAATTGCAGTAGCAATTCCTCCACTATTGCCATCAATCGTAACTATTGGAGCAATTGTATATCCAATACCTGGATTGGTGACTAATATCTTATCAATAGAACTTCCTTTTTGCTCCGAACGACGTGTCATTATTGCTACTGCAGTAGCATTTATTCCTCCGGTAGGTGCTGTAGAAATTCCTATAATTGGTGCAGTTAAGTATCCAGTTCCATCATTAATTACATCTATTCTTTCTACTGATTTTCCTACATTAGTTCCTCCAATTCCAGTATTAAATAAAGTTGATGCAAGTTGAACTGTTGTAGTTGCAGTTTGTGAATCTGAAAAAGTCATTTGTATAGTTTGAATATAACCAAAATCTTGAACAGATTTATCGATTTCTTCTATTGAAGTTTCTATACTATCATCTGCTTCATAATCCATTACTTCGCATCTCAGTTCGTAAATATATAAATTATTCAATTGATAAAATGGTTTTTTCCCTTCTACGTATTTTATTTCAAAAATAGTATCATCCAATGGAAAATAAATCAAATCCCCCTCTTGTGGTCTGGTCGATAATTCTATATTTGGGTCTCCAGAAATAAATGGCGAAATAAAATCTTCATATCTTTCTTTTGATATTACAAAAGTAACTTCATCGGTAGTTTTTACTCCAAATTTTGATAAAATATCACCACCACCACCGAAACCGTCATAGTTAATTAGATATGCCTCAAGTCTAAATGCATCTTCAAATTTTGATACTGTTATTTCTCTTAATACTGTTTTTTTATTATATATTTTTTTTGGAAGATATACTACATCTTGCCCATACATTTTTAATTGTTCATTGATTAAATCTTGTACTAATCTCTGTTCACTTGCAGATCCTTGAAGAAAATATGAGTTAAGTGGCGACATTTCACTAACCTATCATATCCATTGGAGGTAATTCGTATTCCGTTTTAAGTTGATTTTCTGCTTCTTCTATTTCTTTAACTGCATCATCAAAAATCTGTCTTCCATTAAGTTGGACACCGCCGGGAAGTAATACTCCTTGAAATTTAATCATATTCTGTCCCCACTGTCTTTTAATTATTGAAGTCAAATATTTCTTTAACCACCAATCATTATATACTCCAGATGCATTTGTTGGATCTACTAATCTATAACAATCAAATATAAGATAATTATCAGGACCCATTTGGCTCCAATCAATATCTAAATATAATCTATGATTTTTTTTATTAAATCTAATTTGAATATCTGGAGTAATAATTCGGCTCAAATCTTCCAAATATGTTTTGGTCATTGCATAATTTAAAATATCAAGTGCTCCATAATAGTATAAATCATTTAAGAATAATTGATACTTAATATTAAATAATCCACTTGAAATTGTACTGGAATCTATTTTGAATACATTATTTACGCCAATTACATGGTCTGGAAGTTGTAAAAAATTATTACTTTCAGTGTAAGAAAGAGTAGCAATTCCAACAGTAGATGTGGCAGTTGTAGTGGTAACGCCTGTCCTTATTGTATCTAAATGATTTTGCGTTAATTTGTGCTTAAGAAATACTTTTTCGATACCATCATAATGTCTTTCATTATAATATTGAATCGCATCATCAACTAAATCATCAATTTGGTCATCATCTACATTAATTTCAATTACTGGATACCCAAGTTTTCTTAAGCAATAATCTATCAATCCTTGACGAGATGATGGTTGAGTCATTGTTGAATTCCTGCCTCTTCGTATTTATCTTCCGATTTTACTTTTCTTTTTGATTTTAATATTTCATCATTATGTTGTTGCAATTCGAGATTTGTTCTTAATAAAATATTTTTTTGATCTTCAAAATCTTTAGTTAGTGATTGCAATTTTGCCTCTAATAAAATATTTTGATTTGTTAATGCTGAAATTTTTTGATTATACAGATTAACTAAGATATTCACATCAACTTCACTATTCATAACTAGAATGTTCCTCCGTCTAAAGTGCTAGTCCACATTGGTTTATTTGTATAAACTACTGAAGCAACAATTGCAGTAGTTCCAATGCCAATATTGCTTCCATTTTTAAGCAAAATGGAGTTATTTGTTGTATTGAAAGTTCCTTCTACTCCAATTAAAGTTATTATGGTTGTTGAAGCAACACTAGTTTTGACAATACCATAAGCACCACCGGTATTTTGTAGAATAATATCTCCGACAGTTACTGTAGTAAGTCCAGATAATGTAATATTTGCTTCAGTTACTGCAGTTAGAATCTGTTTGGATGTGATTGTCGGGGATGCTGGATCATTCGTGGAATTTTGAAGTCCTGTACTATCAAAATAAACCACTCCATGAGTACTGAAATCTCCAGATTGGTAATAAATACCTTTAATATCCAAATAACCCTTTGTTCCAGATACTACACTATTTGAAATACTAGCATCTGGAACATAAGTAAAACGTCCTGTACTATCATCAAATCCAAAAAATCCTGATTTTTGATTTGCCGTTCCTACACCGGTATTATAATCAAAAGCAATACCTCTATCAGTATTTGTATCATAGGCATGAGTTATAGTTAATTGAGTTGTTGAGGTAATTCCAGAACTTGTGGTTCCAGTAATTGTAATAATCTTTGTGGATGTATTATATGCCGTAATCGTAGTCAGTCCACTATTAGGTAAAGCAGCATTACCTGAAATAATATCACCAGTATTAATTCCAACAACGGAATCCAAAGTAATTGTGGAAACACCCGATGCAACTGCTACAACTACGGTTCTATTACTTGTTACATCACCTAGTGAAATAATTGAACCATTTACAGTAACACTACTGGAGTCTACTGTGGTTGTTGTTCCATCAACTTGAAGATCTCCCTTAATAATAACTAGCCCTTGATTACTTAATCCGTCAGGATATGGGTCAATGTATAATACATTTCCGCCACCAGATCTAGTTGAAATTACATTTGAACTAATTCCAATATTATCAATCGTAACTCCACCAATATTGGTAAGACGTCCGGTATGAGTAAGTATTCCTGTAATTGTTATAGTGTCTGTTGATTCACTCCCTAGAGTTGTATTACCATCAACTTGAAGATTTCCTGTGAGTGTTAAATTTGAACCAGATTGATTTCCAGTTACATCTAAAATTCCGCCAATATAAACATTCTTTGCAATACCAACACCACCGGCAACTCTTAATGCACCAGATGTTGTAGTTGTTGCATTTGTAGTTGCGGCAATCGAAACAAAGGAAGTGTTTGAAGTGCTTGGGAAAGTAACACTTGTTGCAGAAGATGTTGCACCAAGATTTAGTATAGTCGCATTTGGAACACTTAAAGTCGCATTACGAATGGTTGCAATACCTGTCGTAGCACCAATACTAATTGCAGTAGCAGCACCAAAAGCATTAACTGTAGTAGCAGTGGTGTTATAAAGGTTCTGTGTTGCATTTACACCTACAACGGTATTAGGTCTTAAGGTTAATGTTGCAGATGTTGAACCAATTCCTATTGTTGATGCATCACCAAAGGCATTAACTGTGGTTGCTACTGTATTATAAAGGTTTTGAGTTGTTTGGGTACCTACAACCGTTGGGTTGTTAATAGTTACTGTACCAGTAATAGAACCAATACCTATTGCAGTAGCAGCACCTAATACATTGGCAGTAGTTACAGTTGCATTAAAAAGATTAAGTGATGCAGTATTACTAGTAACATCCCCACCATCAATATTCAGGTCTCCAAGAATTTGGGTATCTCCAGTTTTAGTAACACTGAATTGTGTAGTACTTCCAATTTGAAGATCAATAAGTTTAGATGCTGCCGCAGAAGCAGTATTTGTAATATTTAATTTTATTCCATTAAATGTTACTCCACCGGCATTCCAAGTACTTGTGGCACTTAATATTGGATTATCTGTGGTTATTGATCCTTGGGTTATTGTTACAGACCCATTAACACTATTAACAGAAAATCTAGTAGTTGATCCATCAGTAATATCAAATGTTTGTGATTCACCTCCAATAAATTTTAAATCTCCAGTTCCAGCTGGATCTAATTCTATATCACCATTTGCATTTGTAGATGAAATTTTATTTGCATCTAATGTTAAGTTATCGACATTCCATTGATTAACTTTACGATTCTGATCAAGAATAGCAACAAAACCATTTGCACCAATTGTTGGATTGGCTTGATCCGCAACTAATCCAGGAGCAATGCTTAACAGATCTGTATAGTATTTACCACCAATTACTACTGGATCTGTATCAGCAGTATCTGGAGATGCTGAGTTATCACCTACAAATAATCTACCACCAAAATTGCCATGACTACCTATACCAATTGTAAGACCAAGTTCTCCATAATAAAGAGATCCTGGAGCAACAGTTCCTGTAGACCTCTTAATCCTGATTATGCTTGCCATTTTAGAAATTTCCTCCGTTGATGACTAAATTCTGTGTTGCGCCTGGGGTTAATGCTAATGTAGAGTCCCATTTACCGGTTATGGCATTATAAACAAGAATTTCACCACCAGTTGGTGATACAATATTGACATCATCCAATCCCTCCAAAGTTCCAGTTGTACCGGAAATAGAAGATACAACTTTAATAGCATTTTGCGAACCGACTCTAACTTTTATGTCTGCCATTTTTGTTATCCTGTGGTAATTCCAGCAGTAACAATTGCGCTACCTTCAATGACTCTAGTTTTTACAAATCCATCATTCACTAATATATCATAACAATATCTTCCCGGTTTCAATCCAGAAGTTATCGATGAACCCAAAGAAATTGTTAATTGTCCATTAATTGGGCTCGGAAAAGATACAGAAAATGATGCAGCAGTAGTCATAGAAGAAGAATGCTTCTTCATTTTTGAAGTGGCAGTATGTCCAGTTAAGTTTACTGGGGTATTTGCTACATTTTCAAGATAAAAGGTCTGAACAAAATCAGATCCAACATCAATTACTATGTTACTAACATATGCTGCCATTGGATGAAAATATACTACTTTCTAATATATTTATCATTTAGATAATATTAATTTTTTTAATAAATCTTTTATTTCGTCAATATCATTTTTAATCTTTATTACATCTTCTTCTATTTGTTTTGATTTTTCAATTTCTTTCATTTTATCTTCCTTTACTTTCAAATATTTTTGATATTCAAAGTCAGAACAGTTAATAATAGCATTGGTATTTTCATCACGAAATAAAAATTTATTACTTTCTACTGGTATCATGATTTAGTTGCAATTACTCGTAAATCTTTAATTTTTGGATATAATGCTTGATTTGTTCCAGACATTAAAATTTTAATTTGAAGTCCATTAAATAGTGGAACATCATTTGCTGTAAATTCATAATTTCCAAAATCATTAAAACCCAAAGAAGGAAGCACGAAAGTATCGGACAAACCATCATTGTCTTTTGGATTTATTACCTTTCCATTATTGTCTAAATTTTTATATCCTGGAAATAATTCAAATATTTGTTGATTCGATAATGTATCATCTCTGAATATTCTATATAATACTCTAATATCACTAGATGCGTCTCTATAAGCATCAAATAATACTTTTATACTATCTGCAGATTGTTTTAGTTTAATAATTTTTGAAATATAAATTGCTGCATGTGGGTCACGAATTGAACTATTTACTCTAGGGTCTTTTGCATAATTACTTATTGGTTTGTTTAATCTTGCCATTGTAGTAGTAATATTGACTCTATCTAAATCGATCATTGGCGATACTTTTGTATCCTTAGTAGAAAGGACCATTTCTAGAGTAAATGATTTTGCTCCTGGATAATTTAATAATTTTGCTTTTTCATTTATTTCTGAAGCAATAATTCGCGGTGAGGTTAAAATATTATCAGAAATTAAAGAAATATCTTCAAATCCTTGATCTACAAATGATATTTCATTACCATCAGCACTTGTTCCGGAAAAAGTTCTTATTTTAGCACTAATTTCTGTGGATTGTGGTAATAATGTTCCAACAATTGGTCTTACTATATTAAATTGGATATTTTGAGATGCTTTTGGTCCTCTTATAGATCCAACAACAGGCGAAAATGCTTCATATGTTCCTCCTGATTTTGTTTCATTAAAAAATAATTCAGGATGTGTGGCGTTATTTGCAGTAGATCTATTTAAACCTTCCGTTGTTTGGTCTAACTTGATGCTATATTCATCCAAATCGATATTATAATCATTAGAAATTGTATGAACTTTATTAATTCTTTTTAATGATACACCGTTCATTTCATATTTAAACACTAATTGATTAGCATCATATGACTCTGGAATAGTACCTCTGACGATTCCGGTTATAGTATTTGTTGCCACATCTGCCGATGTATATCCAACAATTTCATCTTTAATTAATATATAACCCGTATTTCCTGCACCTACTGGAATATTTTCAAACGTTGTAAGTATTCCAACAGAAGAGGTAAATGATATTGGATTATTGCCAGATAATGTTTTACTGTATGATGCCGATAATGATAATGGCGTTAAATCAGATTCAATTCCACTCAAAATTACTTTATTTTGTGAAGAATACATTCCGTGATTATTATGATTAACTTTAAATCTTAATCCATCCGTAATTTCAGAGACAGATGTTATATTCGAATTTGATATTACATTATTACTTCCATATTTAAGAGTTTTTGTTGGATCATTGCTAATTAATTGCCCTTGAATATTGTTAACAATTAAACTATTTACTGATGTAATAATTCCAGAACTGTTTGGGATACTTAATATAAGGTTTTTTCCAAGATTGTCTGTATTTTCTGGTGAAATAGTTAGAATGTCACCTTTAGCATAACCAGTTCCACCAACAGAAACTGTTGCTGCTACTGCTACTCCACCGTTTATGGTTAGATTTACTTTAGCTCCTCTACCAAAACCACTAAGACTAACCAAATCTGTATTTGAATATAGTTTTGAGGTATTCGTATATCCTGTTCCTGGATTTGTTATCGTTAATGTTCCTGGTGTTCCTGTGCTAATACCACCCAGAACTTTTAATAACTTTGAAGAAAAATTAGCATTATCTGTTTGTGTAATTTTAACACCAGAAACTAAATTAGATTGGTCTGCAGAAGAAATACTGGTCCCAATACCAATAAAACTCGATTTTGAATACATTTGAATTGGATTTGACCTTAATGATACAACTTGATCATTTCCAACATCTAAATTTGGATTATAAAATCTTACAGATGCAGAAGTAGTTACAAAATTTGCACGATAAAGAGTAAATTTCAAATCTTCATATTGACTTGAGTCCCAAGTGGAACCATTTTGAGATTTAAAAAATGATCCCAAAAGTGGTTGTTCTGAAACTGTTTTTTCGTCATTTGTTCCTATTGTAGAAACCACAATAGACTTCCTTCCGTCTCCTGCCATTGCAGAAATCCAAACTACATACTCTGTAGATGCAGTTAAAAGAACCAAAGCAAATTCGGTTCTTCCAAGGTAAACGGGAGATGGGAAGGTGAATGTGGTTGGAGTTAAACCAGTATCAGATACAGATACATCTTTTGCATCCAAAACAACTTCACCAAAAGGTAAAATTACTTGAGTAGGAGAACCATCACGCATCGTTCTAATTTGTAATGTAACTGGAAGATCAGATGTTGATTTATTTTTAAAGAAAATATCACACTTAGTTACAAATACGCCATTATTATCTGTAACTTCAAATGATTGTGCGAGAGGATCTACATATACAGTATTTTGTGTAGTTGTGAAATTATTTGAAATATTTGATACTAATCTAATATCTGTGGATTCTGATGATCGAGGAACATCAGTTTTTGCAGTTCTTGATATTTCTGCATTTCTAATACTTAATGTTACGTCTTCGACATTATCTAAAGTTCCACTAGAAGAAAAATTAGACTCAGCTTTACTTTGACTAGTAGAACCAGAAAATGATTCATTTGTTTTACTTGTAGATAATACAAATGTTTTTGTTCCTGTCGTAAATTGAGGTGCTGATGGAGAAATCGAATCTGGTATAAAGAATGACCCAATGAATACTCCTAAGTTATCACAAATTAATCTTAAATTTGAAACTTTTGCTTCTGCTCCACTACTTTTACCTATTAATTTCATTCCAATATCAATACATCCATAAAAACTAGATTCTGATTGTAATTCCAAACTTGCAGTATCAACATTCAATATTTTGGTAGTTGAAGAATATGATGAGGAAATTATGTTTTTTGCATCATATGGGTCTAATGTATATGGATTTTCAGAACTAATGTAAGGACCATATTTATGATTTTGGGTTGCTAATCTAAATCTAATAGATTTAGATCCTAATACTCCGGTAACAGTTTCTCCATTAGTAAAGGTCCCACTAATCATGGAAACTTCTAATAATTTTGGTGTTATATATTTCGTAACATCAACATTATCAAAAAATGCAGTAAATTGACTAAATGGCAAAAGTCTCTTTGCGATTATCTCAATATTTCTAGATCTCATAAATTTTACAATTTCTCTAGAAACTACTCTATCACCAAGATTTACAGAATCAGATTTTGGAGAAACTTTGTACTGTATTCCTTGTCTAGATTGATTTGTTGTTGTTGTTGTTGTTTGATTTGAAAAATTAATAAAACTATTTTGAAATGTATTAGTTGTAGTTATTGGAATTCCAAAGTTTTGTCCATCATTTGTAAATCCACCACTTTGAACTGAATTTTGTCCAACTAATGTACTTCCTGTTTGTGATGTAAAAATTGGATCACTTATTGATTGGTCAGTAACTCCAGACCAATCTGTTTCCCAAGCACCCCAATCTATTGGAGATAATCCAGTATTTGTATCGGCATTTAGTTGTTGCATTGCTGAAGTATATGAACCCTCAACATCTAAAGGTCTTTTTGTTTTTCTGGTTTCAATCCAGGTATCAGATGATGGATTCAGTTCAATACCACCTATCCAAGTCGAAACATGAAATGGATTTACATTACACTCTGTTGTTGCATATTCATTTTTAACAAGCACTGCTTCGGTATAGTTCAAACATATAACATCACCAACTCTTTTAATGTCATTAGACCCAAGATCTGTTACGAATCTTAAATCTGCATTTGGGTTTGAATTTTCTCCAATGCCAATATATGATTCTGACCCCAGTAAAAGATCAATCCCTACAGTATATGGTTGTGGTTTTAATTCTCCAGCATTTGCATCAACACTAGATTTATATTGAGAATTTGCAATATCACCACCATTGTATGATTTAAAATTATCTACAAAAAAACCACATTTAAATCTATCTAATTTTGTAGTTTCGTCTCTAATTGTTAAGTTTTGAGTATCAGACTCAAGTAAAGATAAAGAAGTGTAATATTCTACATTTGTAAGTCTTTTATCGAGACTCGAAATGTCTTTCATTCTATATCTTTTATGTGTCGATAAAGATATTTTTACATTTGATGTATCGAATACATATGCTGGCAAATATAAGGTTGCTATCTCTAATGATGTATCAAGTCCATTTGGTAGTTTTGGAGTAAGTGATGGAATTCCTTTTTTTACAATAAAAACACCATCTTTATCTAAAAATAATCTATCTATTCTAGGTAAATAATAATCATAAGATAAATTTATGTTTTTGTCTTTTGCGAAAATATCAGTCGATGAACCATTTGATGATTCAAATATTCTCGATCTAAAATCAAATGGCGAAAAACTTCCAGAGTAATTAGATATTCTTGGTCTACAATCCAAAACATCGGACAATCTAATACCATCAACAAATGGTATATCTCGTTCATAACGATCTTTGTCGTAAGAATTTACACCAACAAAATCACCAGTATCCGAAGAAGATATAGTATAATGATTATAAATTATTCTAATTCTTTTGGAAGGTTCAATACCATCAGACTTTCTTATAATTCTTGAAAAATCCAAATATTCAGATCTTTGTCCATTATCGAATATATAATTATTTTTTATATTTTTATCACCAGGAAACAAAGACGAAACAGATGCTTGAATTTTTGATTCCTGAAAAATGACAGTTTCATTTACGGTGAATAAATTTTCATTTAAATAAACCATATCAACTGTATTTGCTCCTACAGATGATACTAATGTTGCTACTGCCCCACTATCATTTCCTACAATTAACTCTCCTTTTACTGCGTTTAAAAGGTTTGATGATATATTTAAAAGTTGCAAACTTGGTAGGGATGGATCTCCATCTGTCGATGATTCGATAATTGCAATAATATTCGAAACATCTGGAACATTTAAGGAAATTTCTTCATCTTGAACTCTAAGACCATATGTTTGACTATGAGACAATCCATTAACGGAACTAGTAGATGTTGATTTATTAACAACAAGTGACGAACATCTATTAAAGATTTTCTTTTTAGTTTTGGTATTTATTTTATTTAAAGTATAAGTAAATCTTGCTTCTCCATTTTTGCTTATATTGAGTAATTTTTTATTTGAAATATCAACTTTTTGACTTGAAAGTTCCTCTACGGATCCATCTGTAAAAGTTAAATTGTAATCTTCTTCATCAAATGGAACAAAAGTTAAATCTGCAGAAGTTAATAATGAATTTAAAGAACATCCACCATTAGAAACGGTAACTGTCGAACTTCTTCTGATTGTAATATCGGACCCGGTTAAATCTAAATTAGCAACATTTGATTTGTTTATCTTAGAATACAAAGATACCTCTGAAGTATTTAAAACTTCAAGAGTAACTTTTTTGAGGTCATTAGTTGTAATTTGAGAACTTGGAAGATTTCCCGAACAAATTCCAGAAACAGATGGTAATGATACAATTGTTAAACTTCTACCGGAAGTATTAATTGCACTCACCTTATTAAATGTAACAACATTTTCTCCTGTTTTGCTGTAAGAAACAATATCTCCAATTTTCATTCCAGTATAAAAATTTTGATTTGAAGATGTGATTGTACTAATACCGCCGGAAATGCTAGAAATAGTAAATGTTGCTGCAGATGGTGCAATTGAAATATTATAAGAAAGTAATGGGTCACCAGTAAAAGATACTCCATTTCCAACTATTTGATGAACATCTGAAAAATTATAATCCCTAATATCAATAATTGTCCTTTCTATATTTTCATTTATTTCTATTGTTTCTTCTTTCACAAAAGAACCAGAAACCTGATACAATTTCATAGTAGATGATTCATTAATCGCATCGACAAGATATCCAGACGCTCCACTATTTTTTCCTTTAATAAATGCTGGTAATGTCTGAGATAAAGAAGAATTTAAGGTTAAAATTGTATATGTTTGTATATCATACAATGATATTTCATATTGAGTTGTTGCATTAACGTGTGGACTATTTTTTAATTTAAAATCATAAACTCTAGAAACGCCAATTTGTTCTCCCGAAGATATACCAGCAGTTACAGTTCTGCCATTGTATAGATTTATATGAGAATCTGTATTAAAACCAACTGGAACAGAACCGGTTACGTTATTTAAAATTATTTGTCTACCAAGATTAAATGGAATTGCTTGATTATAATCGTTTTCTGTAGTTCTTGACTTTTCAATATCAATTATTACATTATCAATTGTTTCTACTTCATAACCTCTTATATAAGCTTTTCCTGGACTTACTGAAAGGCAAAGTAAATCTTTTGATACTTGATTTCCTTGTTTTGTTTTTTGGCCTTCGAGATATATTCCATTATTTCCAGTCCTGTCATTTAAGCATTCCTTTGAATCTATATCAAATGGTTTAACATAATAATCACCACTTTCATCATATGTTCTTCTTGCAAATTCATCACGAATGAAACTATATTCTGTAGTGTCTTTAAATTTTACTGGTATTCCATTTTCTACTCTTATAAGTTCAACAAAATTTTCATCATTTATATCTTCAATGCTTTTTTTGATAAATGTTGTAGATATTTTTAATCTATCTGCTCCTGGAGCTGCATAATTTGAAAAACCTTGAGCATTATCAAATAGGTCAAGATACTGATCAGATGCTGTAACTATCTCCTCATTAATTAATAAACCTATTCTATAACTTGGTCTATTTGTATATTGATCGAGTATTACTGTTTGCCTACCTACAGTTACAAAAAAACCATTAACGAAATAGATACCTTCTTCGATTTTAGCAGCGGAACCAACAGCAATAGAATTTGAAATTATTGAAGTTGCAAATGTCGTCCCACTTCTTATTGTTGATAATGAATAAGAAACATTTTCTAAAGATATTAAATTTTCTCCATCTACAAATGTTTTTGTATTAAAATCGACTGTACCAGAACTTTGATATTTAATGTAAAGTGTGTAGTTACCATTATCAGATTCTACATCTGTAATATAATTTTCTACTATTGCTTTAACTCCACTAGTTTCGCCCTGAATTGTTTTATTAATCAAATTATCAATATAAAGAGAAACGGGAAGACCCAAATGAGATTCATCTATTTGGACACAAGTATATTGTGGATCATATACTGCTTGTCCAGGAATAATCATCGCACCTTCTTTAAATAGGTGCCTACCAAATTTTTCAACTTGATTTTGTAATATTGACTGTAATGTTGTTAACTCTCTAGCTTGTATTGGAGTTCCGGGTTTGAATAAAACTCTTTGATAATTATTTGAATCAGAAAAATCATCAAAATATGGTGATACATTTAAATTGGTGTTTTGTGGCATTTTCTTTTAAAATTCCAATACGATTTTTACATCTTCTTTTTGGCTAGAAGATCTGGGAATTGCTGATCTATTATCTATGTATATGATCTCTCCGGATTTTTTATTATATTCTTCTGATGCAATACCGGATATAAAATTATTTCCGAGTTGATATGTTCGATTGTTTATGACTGTGGATACTCCAGTAAAACCGGAATCAATTGATAATGGTGTAGTTCCATTCATAGATGAACCAGTAATCAATAAACTACCACCAGACCCAGGAGATGAAGTAAATTTATTTATTTTATATCCAACACCAGTTGTTCCCAATCCAACTGGTTGGTAATATTTAAGAACTCCTGTAATGTTATCCCAAGATGCCACAAAACCAATCGCAGTAGATCCTGTGCTAATAGTTTGAGTAATTGTTGAATCTGCTGCATAAGTTGTAGCAGTTGTTGCTGATCCGGTAAATTTAAGTGCTTTTAGTCCACTTACTATAGATGTATTTAAAAGTTCTACTTGACTTCCGGTAATTGTTGGGTTTTTTATAATACCAACTCTTGCAAAATCATTACCAGAAATTATATCTGGATTTGATTCTAAAGTTTCATATCTAGAATATACAAGAACACGATGTGCTCCTAGTTCTCTGTAAATATCATATCCATGCCCACCTTTTGGTGGTATGATTACATCAAATGTAGCAAATGTTGAAGTACTATTTGTCAAATCTGTAATATCTGGAGCACCTGGTTCAAATTTTATAGTACCATAAGTATAACCATTTCCGCCGTCAGTAATATAAACTTCTGATACTTTTCCAAAAGAATCTGTAGTTATTGTTACTTCACCACCAGACCCATCTCCTAAAATTGGTATATTTGTAAATGTTGAAGATTTTGGTTCATATTTATCTCCTCTAGTTTTAATCACAACTGCGTGTATTTTTCCGTCTATAGCATTTTCTTTGACTGATATGCTTTCTCCATCTATTCCCCAATTTTCCGGAACAGGTATAAATTCAATTGAATCAAACTTTACAATTTCTGATGGTTTGATTGTATAAAGATATTTCCAAATATATTCATCTCCACTTGTTCCTGCTGCTCTTTGTTCCAAATCAACAAATATTGGTTGGTCATATGATGGTCTTCCGTTTGGATTTTCAAAATCTGTTCCATTTTGAATGCAAATATAAACTCTTAGATCTTCATTAACTACATAATAATTTGACTGATACAAACTTGATTGTTGTGTTACTGGTGTCCTATTGTAAATATGATAATCATGTCTATACATTTCATAAGTTGTTCCAGCAGTCCAAGTAATTTTTCGAATCATTCTACGAACATCATTCGTAGTGACCTTTTTCATTGCAATTATTGTATCTTTGATATCATTTTCCTCTTTAAATCCATCTAGTGGAGATGGACCAGTTCCCCAAGAAGATGATCCTCCAGCTAAAGGATTTGTAGAATTCGGTTGACCAATAAATGTATAGTATCCATTTGAAGTATTTCCAACTCCAACAAAACTTTTAACGAAAGTTTCAGCATTTAATATTCTAAATTGGTCAGATATAATAGCAGGCATTTTATTTGATATTTATATCTATTTATTTACTTTTAAACAGACCTCTAGTTCTTGTAACTTCCGGAGCAGTCGAAAGTCCAATTAAACCATTATTAGTGTTTAGTATAAATTCTTTTGGAGAACCAAGTGATCTATTTTCATAATCATATATCTTACCCCAACTATAATTTCCATAATAACCATTTGTTGTTATTCCGGGATTTATTGTAAAATCAATTCCAACCGGAATCGCTGGTGTTGGATTGGGAAGAAATCTACAAGTGACAGTTACAATTCCTACCACAGAGGAATTGATTGGTTTTTCTACTACTTCTGCATAATAAACACCATCGATAAATGAAGTTGCAGTACCAACAACAACATTATCAGTAGTTATACAAGTTAAGGCATGTCCACACTGAATATTGCTATTATATATCACAAAATAATCTCCTACCGAAATTCCACTTGATTGTATGCCATAACTATTAAGAGCAGAATATCCTATTCCCAATTGAGTATTATCATAAGATTCTGTTTTTAATTTAAATTTTATTCGTGGTATAGTATTAATTCCGGCAATTATTGTTAAAGAAGTATCAACACCTACTATAACACCAAAATCACCTTCTGCCTCGATTGATTTGATTTCTTCTATTTTTGTTTTTTCTGATTGAATTAATACTTTAGGTGGATCTGATTGATTATATCCAAAACCAGGATTTGTAATTGTGATAGATGTTACGGTTCCAGATGTTGCATTCGATGTTGCAGATGCAAAATTATAACTAGGAATAGAATAAATCGAAGTGGCCCCAAGTCCAACAGAAATATATCTATCTTCAACAATTGAATAATTAATATCTTTTAATGCATTTGATTGATTTGTAGATTTTTGAGTCCAATTTTGAAGATCGAATGAATAATATAATATCCCATTTGAATTTAATAATGTATATAAGTTGTAATATGAATTGTAATGTATATTTGTAAAATTACCAAAAATATTGGGAATAATTTGCACCCAACTAGTTCCATTAGTAGAAGTTCTAATTTCAGAATTATTACCAACAGTTATAAATTGAGATCCAGTCCAAATAACTTTATTTAAATCGCCATTATCTATATTCACCCAAGATGTTCCATCAATACTTCTTACTCCACCAGTATTACCAACTACAACAATAGAACCAATACCTACTGCAATCGATCTCAAATTGCTAGTTGTATTTGATGATACTAATTTAAATGAAGTACTGCCAACTCCAACTGCATCAAAAATCGAACCACCAGCACCAACACAAATCCATTTATCGTAATCTGATGAATATATAATGTCCGCAAGTGCAGCAACAGAAACACTTTCTAGTGGTTCTTTGCCTCCAAGAATATTGCTAAATTCGAATTTTTTAATTTCTGACCAAGATGATATTGTTGTACCAAATCCAACAGATCTTACAATTTTTCCTTGTTCTCCAACAGCAATATAGTAATTAGTTGCTCCCAATCCAACAGAATTGAAATTAATTGTTCCGGCATATCCAATATTTGACGTTGTATTGAATGATTTTCCATCTATTGAAGTTACCACAATTCCACTTTGCCCAACTGCAACTATAGGATTTCCAATAACCACTGATAGTAATGAAGAAGTCGTCGATAAACCGCTCGTAGGTAACCAATTAAAAATTGGTTCTTTAATTTGTGATTGTGGATGAGAAAACGAAACTGTCGGAGAATTTATTGTATATCCAATACCTCCAGTAGAAATTGCAACATAAGAAATTGTACCTGCAACTGATACTACTGCTGTCCCAAGTCCTGATAATGTTTCTTTATTATCAATTATTAATATATTATCTTCTGACCCTTGAATTGGATCAACATCATTAAATAGAGGATATGCATTATTTACATATATTGACGTGTCTGTAGTATTTAAGTTTTTAATAATTCTAGTTGTAGGTCTAATTGTCGGAATTAAATTTGGTCTTGCTTTAGAAACTAAAGAACCAAGAATAACTCTATCTTCTGTTTGTTTTGTCCATTTTAATGGTCTAATTTTATCAGAATTTGTATTGATGCCAATACTATCATAATTATAAGTATCAAGTTGATCTGATGCTACAATCTTTTTAACTACTCTTTCGAATTGTTCTCTATCCAAATTGTCATTAATATTTTCACCAATTTGAACAATGTCCCCCTCCTTAATTGTTTTTAGTGGAGTAACAGTTTCTACGTCTAAAGACGAACCTCTGTAAAATATAACAGAACATAATGAATTTGGTTTTGGTGCTTCACTAAAAACTATCCTAGATCCAAAGAAGGTATAAGCTTCACCAGGAACTTGAAGTATATCATTCAAATATATAAAAATATTATTTTGCAATACAATATCAGATCCAAATTCTTTTCTCAAATCAATTATTTCAGTAGTTCCACCATTAGTTTGTGTTAATGTAAATTTTTTGCGAAATCCATTAAAATATTGAGAAAAATCATCAAAATAAATAAATTGTCCAGGATAAAACCCACTAAATTTATCTGTTAAAGTTTCTGTCACTGTAAGTTTAAACTCTACAAATTCTGCACCAATCGTTGGATTTGTAGTTAATCCGACTACTTTAAGAATATCCCCAACTTTATACCCAACTCCAGGATTATCTAAATTAAAACCAATAATATTTGAACCAGATCCAACTTGAACTGAAACTTTTGCATTAGTTCCAACTCCAGAAGAACCTCCAGTGTAAGCAACGCCAAGATTGCTGTATCCAAGAGGTAGATCAATATTTACATATACAGGGGAAGATGGCATATACCCACTTCCACCTCCAACAATTGAAAGTGAAGATAAACTACCACCAACACCAACAGTGGCCGTTATAGTAGCACCAGAACCAACATCAGAGGCAATACTGATACTTGGAGGAGTTCTATAAGCACTACCACCACCTTTTATAGTAATTGAGGTAATTGTCCCTGCAGATGAAACTGATGCTGTTGCTGCTGCTCCAATCAATGGTTGATAACCAAATCCAGTCGTAATTGCAACATTTACAATTTTTCCAGCATTTGGGACACCAGTTAAAAACTTAATAGTATTATTTCCGGGAGTATCAATTGAATAATCTACTTCTGGCCTTTGGAAAACATTGTTTATAAGTATAATTGGATTATTGTTAATATCTGTAGAACTATTTGTGTCTGTATACAATCCAACAACACCGTTTCCATTTGATTTTAAATTAAATTGTGTTGCTGCAATTCCAGTAAAATCAGCAGAAATATCATCTAAAATTAAATTTTTATCATTTGGACTTGAAGAATCAAATGCCCTAGAGAATGCTCTACCGGAGAAGAAAGATGATACTTTAAACTGAGGATCTGTTGATGCTATTGCTGGCCCATATGGTGGAGTAGAAAAATATATCACATCCTTTACAATATTAAAATCACCAGTATGAACAGTAACCGCAGAACCTATCGTATGCCCAGCAGCAACTGTTCCCATAAATGAACGAGCAACATCTATTTTATTCGTAGATCCAATACCAACAGAAATGATTTTTAAAAATTCATTGTTAATTTTTAAAATGTCTGATCCTGATATAGAATTAATACCAGAAGAAATATATATTGCGGTTGATCCAATACCGATTGATGTGGAAAGACCTATTGTGATATTTTTTTGATGAACTGCACTTTGGATTATATTATCTATAGAAATGATTACATTTTCATTTTGATTTTTAAAACTAAATGATTGAGTCCCAGTACCAAGAGATGTCAAATCAAAAGGAGATGAAATTGCTGTAGGTACTCCGCAAAGTTGAAAATTATTTACGTCAATTTTACGAACAAAAACATTTGATGGTAAAGTTGTTCCGGGTGCATGAAATGTCGCAGCAATTCCTATAGAGGTTCCAGCTCCAGAATTATAGATTATTTCTTGTCCACTTTGAAACCCATGATTTGAAATAATAAATTTATTATTTGCCAAATCAACAAAAGAAGTAGAAGAACTAACAAACTCATTATAAAATAATGAATTTCCTAAACTTTTAAGTTTAAATGAAGACAATCCAACAACTTCTCCACCAATTGTACTAGTAATTCCTGTAAATTGTGAACTAATATCATCAATTGATGAAACTTTATTGGTTTTATTTAATATAAAATTCATCAATTCAACTCCTTCTGGAAAATATATTCTTTCCACAGATTCGTCATCTAACACATCTTCTTCATATACCATTGAAAAATTGTGTTTTGTGTGCAAAGAATTAAAACTATCCATATTCACAAGCAATGTTGTTTCTGATGATGCAATAGAAACTTTCATATTTGTAGATTTGGCAATTCCAATATTGACTGGACCAATATTGGGCATTGTAATTATATCTAAATCAGAAAACTCTTTAAATCCAGACGGATGTATAATTGATTTTACAGATTCTTTCCAAGTCGAATATGGAATTTCACTTTTGATTGAATATGAAAATTTTTGATAATAATTATTATCTGATATTCTTTGTTGATAATCATTCAAAATACCATTTTTATCATCAAAATCATTAATTTTGTCTCTAGAAACTCCTAGAGATGCAGAAAGGTCAAATGTAGATACAAATTTTACTACTCCATTTAATTTTGATTTTTCTCCATAAAGTTTATCGCCAACATTTAATACTCCTTTGGAATTTATCAATCTTAATTGATTTATATCATTATCCCAACCATCTTCCATTACTTGTGCCGAAAAATTTGTAGATGATACTTTTTCTCCAGAAAAATATTGGGAATCATCAATTATATTCATTTCAAAAATGGGCATATCTTTTTTGTTGACAACATGACCAAAAGTAAAATCAGAATTATATAAACCAAAATCCGCATTAATTGGTTGCAGCCCATTCATATTATAGTTTATAGTCCTAGTGGTTGTGGTTATTCCTGTCACTGTGAAAAAGTTATACCCATAATCTTTCGAATTAAAAGTATTTTTGGTTTTAGTTGCATCAGTCAATCTACATTTTTCAATAAAAATACTATCACCAATTGCAAATGGAAATTTTGTTATTGTTGACCCATATCCAATTGCGATTGGTTCGAATAAAACCGGATCATTTACTAAATTTATTGTTCCATCTCCAGAATTATTCACATTTATATCATCAATTTCATATCCATTTGAATTATTATACGGAACAATGTTAAATGGATTTTTTAAATTAAAAACATTTTTTGTTATTTCTACATTAATTACAGATCCACCTTGAATTTTGGATGTCAGTTCGATTTGATCATTTCCAATAACTTTTAATTTTGGTGGAGTATTGTAATTTTTTCCTCCTGTTAAAATACCAATAGAATCTACTCTAGATATTTCTTTAATAATACAAACAGCAGGAACACTCAACTGTGGCAATATAGTAGGATCTGTAGGGTAGTCAAATCCATTTTTAATTCTATCAAGTGATAAGATTTCTCCAATTTCATCTGAAATTGGTGTTAATGATGCAGATTTTCCAGAAGAAGTTTTAACAAAATTTATAGATGGAAGAATTGGATAAGATATTCCTTTTGAATTAATTTTGATTTTTGATATTGGACCACTTGCATTTTTAGAATCTGTATCATAAAAGACTGAGGAAATTCCTGTCGTTTGTGTATATTCTACATATTCTGGTTTTTGTTTTAAATTAAATTTAAAAATATTGGAACTGACACCAATAATAGAGTGTTCGCTTGATAGGTTACTTGATCGAATATCGATTCGATTAAAACCAAAAACTTCTTTATCAATAGATAATTGATTTTTTTCTGGATCTGAAGATACTGGAGTAAAATTATAATAAAATGTTTTTGGAATGAATCTCTCCTTAGTTTGCAAACTTACTGAGGTATCAGTCCTTCCAATTGCTAATGTATTTTCTTGTTTTTTATCAATTTCAAATTGTTTTTTAAAATCTTGATCTGTATAAAAATTTAATATAAATTTATCATTATTGTTATTGTTTATAGACAAATTTGATACATCAAATTCTATTTTATTTCCTTTTGAAAATGATAGTGGCGGATTTATAAGAGCAATATTTTGAGTACCAATTCCAGCATTAGAAAATGATATTCCCAATCCAATAGTCACGTCATAAGAATATTTACAAAGTTGTATTTTATCTGGGTGCTCTTTTAACACATAATAAACTGATTCATTTTCTAAACCACCAATAGCAGTAGTTCCAGAATAATAAACAATTTTATCTCCATTTTTTAATATATTAAGTCCAATATCAATTGTTGATGTAGAACCGGTAGAAACTTTTGCTGTAGAAAATCCTATAAGACCGGTTGTAATTTTTCTATTTTTTTTATCAAATCTAAAAGATACATTTTCTGTCCTTGATGGTATAATTGTAAATTTAATTTTATCCCCACCAAGTAAATTGTGGGGTTCTGAAGTAGACACAATTCCAGAATAATTTTCAACTCTTGCAGTTACTGTTTTATATGTTGTTTTGAATGAATTTAAATCGCTAACATTTGCATTGGATATAAAATACAAAGAGTTTAATGTACTTCCAATTCCAATTGAAGTAGTAAAACCCAATGTAGATATTCCTAGATAATTATTTCCCAAATTTACAGCATATATTGTTTGGTTTTTAGTTAAACTGAATGATAAAGAAGGATTGCTATCATATACACTTACTCCTATACCAGAACCAACAGGACAATCATATGTTAATTGTTGTCCAGTATAAAAATTATGATTCGGAATATAAATCACTCGTGATGGAACAAATCTATTCACTATATTACTTATTCCAATACCAACAACTGAATAATTAGTTCCAGTAGTTCCAAATCCGACACTATTTTTTGGGTTAAAATATATTTCTCGATTTTCTGGTAAAAATGAAGAAATTGGGTTAACTTCGGTAAATTCAAACTTTTTAGGAAGTAATCTCACACTTTCGATTCCTGCAGTATGAATTCCACCAGAAGAAGATCGGTTGACTAATAATTGTGATGTTTCTGGTATAATATTCGTAATAATTAATATTTCTGTTCCAATTTCAATTGAATCATTAACTTCAAAACCAGAAATATCCGTAACATTTATATTTGTGGAAACTCCAGTAACACCAATGTTTTGTAAACTAGATGTCAATCCAACTACTTTTTGATTTACAAATATAGTTTTTGTACCTTCAAGTTGAGATAATGAAAATGCAGATATTCCTGAAATGATTATTTTATCATTAGATACTAAATTATGTACAGTTGAAGCAATTCCTACAATTTTATTGCCTCTGGTTGCAAATACAACATCATTGAAAGTAGATACTCCAACAATTAAATTTGATATTGTTTTTCCAAACACTCTATCAATTTCCGCACCTGCACCTACTCCTTCTTTTTCGTTTTTAAAAATTATAGCATCTTTTGCACGATAATTTTCACCAGAAGAATCAATTGATATAGATGTAATACCAGATTTTTTGATTTGTTTTACTATAAAATCCTGTTTTAACTCTGGAGCATTTTTAGTTAAAGCATCATAACCAGAGTTTTCAGAATCCAAAAAGTAATTTGAGGTATTTCTTATTAAATTAAGATTCTTGAAGTCTAAATTTTGAGTAAAAGTAGGATCAAAATTTTCAATAACTGGAATATCTTTAAAATAATTTCCAATTACATATGGATATTTTGGATTTGTTTCCTTTGTATCTCCATTAGATATAATCTCAAAAGTCGCAAAATAGGCATATGTTCCATATGGATATTCTGGTGTTGTGCAAAATCTTCCATTATATTCATCCAAATCTCCAGAAGAATCAAACTTATAATCGTTTACAAAATAACCATTATCAAAAGAATTTGGTCTTTCTTTACCATTAGGTTCAGATTTTTTTTTGTAACTAGAATTAATTAATTTAATAGTATTATCTGTTATACTAGTTCTTCCATATGGTCCATAAATCGGATTTCCATCATAAGCCCATCCAATAATTGGACTATGTTGGGGTGGTGTTATTTCGGTATTATTATCATTATTAATATTATCACCGATATTTTTTCTTAATGCTTTTGGTAGATAAAAATTAATTACTTTTAGCCCAAGAGATTGGTCGATATTTGGAAATGTTATTGTTTCGTCATTTCCACTAAATTTATTTTTTTTAACTTGATTGATTTTCCACTCAAATACATTTGCAATAAATTGTAAATCTTTTCCTCTTCTGACTACTTCTATTCTTGTGTTTGATTTTGTATATCCAACACCATCATCAATAACCAAAAATGAAGTAATTTTTCCGTCTGTAATAACTGGTTTAATGTCAGCATATTTTCCTTCCCCATAAATTATTACTTCAAACCCATTATCATATCCTTTTCCCGAAAAAATAATTTGAATATCTGTAATAGATCCATTTATAATTACCGGTTTTAGCAAAGCAGAAGTAATTGGTTTTAAATTAACATTTGGCCTTCTGTGAAAATTAATAATCTCAGAAGAACCATAAGAAACCCCACCATTTTCAATATAAACACTCTCGGCACTTCCGAGCACTATTGGAGTCAGTATTGGGGATACGATTGATGTTGAACCTATTCCCGATAAAGTCTCTATTTTAATACTAATTGGAGGATATGCAAATGTGTGCGTACCAACTCCTAAAGAATTAAATTTAGTGTATTTTTTATTAATATAATTTAAATTAGTTGATGTAGTTCCAATACCAGCATCAGATAGTTTAAATTTATCTTTATCAATAATTGTAATATAATATTCTGTAGTAGTGGATAATCCAGATATTGAAGTACCAGTATGAGAATATATAACAAAATCACCATTTTTAAATCCATGCATTTTGGCAAAAATGTAATCATCAAATGTACTAATCCCAGAAATTTGATAATCCAAAGACGGATATGAAACAGAGGATACTTTAACTAATCTATTTGAATATCCAGAACCTGGATTTTTTACATAAATTTTATTAATAATATTTTTAATATTAAGAGTCCTAAATTCATGAAATCCAGAACTTATACCAGTAATATTAATAGTGGCAATTCCTACTAAAACGTCTGATATATTTTTATGTAATTTGATTTGTTTTGGATTTATAATATTTACGAAATATTTTGAGTTCTCTATTAGTCCAGGAACAACTGTATTTCCATTTGAATGATATACTATTTCTTCATAATTAACAAAATTGTGATTACTTATAAATGTTATTGTATCTGTAGAGGTATCAATCGATTCTGAATCTGATTTAAATATTGCAGTAATATTTGTTTTAACTAAATTGGGTTCTAATACTGCACCAGAACCATTACCACCCATTAAAGTTAATATTGGTTTTTTGACATATCCAATTCCTGGAGAATTTATTTGTACTTCTTTTAATGATCCAGAAAGAATTAAATTTGCTTTACATTCAGATCCAATGTTTTTTATGTTTAAACCAATACCTACAGAATCACTTATAATTAATTCGGGAGGATTTATTACATCATAATTTTTTCCTGGATTTGTTATTTGGATCGAATCTACTTTTCCATAATAAATATTCTCATCAAATAGAGTAGGTGAATATAACTCTACGCCATTAATAAATAATCCAAGATTTCTATTGAATGTGGTTCTGCTAGTTTCATTATCAAAATAATTAAGATTGTCGGTTAAATTAAATTTTCTTAATATTTTTTGATCTTTAATAGTTTTATTTTCATAACCAAGTTTAAAGATAAAACCATTTGTGGTTGCAATACCAACATTAATATATTCTTCAGCAAATAAGTTATTATCACTATAGGATAATGATATATTCTCGTCATTGATTTTTTTTACAAAATAAATTCCAGTTTCAATTCCTACAGAAGTTTTTGGATCATAATAAATTTTATCTCCAGATGATAAATTATGATTAATTATTTTCAAAATTGTAGTTGACCCTGTTCCTATAGGAACAACTTTTTTTGTATCTGTAGAACTAATTTCATAATTTGGAAAACCAGAAGTTGTTACATATAAATATTTTCCTTCTTTGTCGATATAAGTATTTTGAATTGCTGAATTTATACTTGATATACCAATAAAATTTAAAAAATTAGTTTTATTAATTGTTTTTTGAATTCTAATTTTATTAACATCCGAAATATCGAATCCACTTTCACTTGCTTCTAAACCAATTATAGTAGAATTTGTAATACCCGTAATTTTTGCAGGTATATTTTTTGGAATTGTGGTTGCAATATTAATAATAACCTTTTCATCTTTGTAAAATTTAATATTATCTTTTAATGTTATGGTATAACTACCAGCAGCATTAGATGTTATTCCACTTATATTATGATATGTTGGTATATTATAAATCCAACTATCAAAATTTGTATTTCCTGATAAGTTTTTTCCAAAAGAACTGAGTGATATTTTATCTCCAATTTTTAATCCAGAAGAATTTTTAGTATCAATTTTATCAATTACACTAATAATTCTAAATTCATTTAAAGATGGTGTATCTGATTGGTTGTCATATGCATATGCTAATTTGCTTTCGTAAATAAAGTCTCCAAAATTTAAAGTTTGGTCAATACCAGTAACATTTAAAAATTGAGTACTCGTTTTATCTGTATATGATAAATTTAATTGTGTTAAATCTGTTTTTTGTGCAATAATTGTTCCTGACTGTGCAAATCCAACTGTAGAATCGACAGTAATTGTATTATTTGATGCAAGAACAGTTTCAACTACTTTAGTTGATCCTGTAATTTCAAAGTTTCCAGTAAAAGATGTAGAATCTAAAGATACTTCATAAAAATCTTTATCCCGTATTGGCCTATACTCAACATTATAGATAGCAGCAGTAACTGTACCAATTCCACTTATAAATTGATTTAATGTTTCGCCCTTTAATGAAGTAGCATTTTTCCCAGAAATTTTTTCAACTAAAATATTTTTTGTTACAAAATAATTACTGTCAGATGGACTCAACATATATTCTTGAGGATTTATTGTTTCTATTTCTGATCCATATAATATCGAAAAAAGAATTTTAAAAGATTGTGATGTTCCTTTTGAAGAATAAAAATCCTTTGCTCTTGATAAAATATTTCCCAAAGAAATATTAGGAGAAAGATTTCTTTCTTCAAAACCAGGCAAAAACTGATATTTAAATTTTTTAAATATTTCAAAGAAGAATATAAAATTTAAATTTTGTAAAGGTGTATCTTTTTTATGTTCAGATGCTTCAGTAATTGAAAAATTTAAAAGTCCTGGATTATTATCTTTTTCTAAACTATCGATACCACTAAATCCACGAATACACCCAGTAAATTTATTTGTTGTTATTCCTGTATAAGTAATAATTTCATTATCAATTTTAATTAATCCATATTTACTTGGATATCCAATTGTATGAGATACGGAAATAGTATCATCAAAAGATAAAACATCATCTGTTAATATCGAAGGAACATTTAGATCTATTAATGTTTCACTATTAAAATTTTGTATTTTTTTATATTTTTGAATATTAGATGATAAGTCTACTATTCCTGTTTGATGTTCCTGTGATGTATAATATTGATCTAAAAATTCCTGAAAAAGTGGTGATTCCTCATTCAAAAATTCAGGAATTTGTGAATCTAAAATGTGATTGATTTTTATTCTTTTGATTTCCGTCATCTTATCTTGTATAGTATCCGTTTAAATAACTCGATGTTGATGCATATTCAGTAGCAGAAGTATTTTCTCCTGAACTGATTACATCTTGTATAGTATTTACCACAGTATTAAACATATCTATTTTTAAATAAATATCCTTTAACGCAAGTATATCATTTGATTCTGGCATTGCTTGTATTTCTATTGTATTATTTGGCAATGATGTTGATGAAATATTTACTATATTTAATTTGATTTCTCCATTTAAATAATCAACTGTTCCTGCATTCGAAGATACAATTGTTGGAATATTATTTACAAGTTTAAAAAATATTATATTTCCAGTTAAAGAATCATTTGGAGAATCAGTCAAGTATAAGGTGTCTGCAACATCTTTAATATTAAATCCTGAAGATTTGATATTATATTTTTCTGTTTTTTGGTGAAATTTATTTCCAAAACATATTTCATATGTAGCAAACTTATTCAGTTCTGCCGAAAGATCTCTTCTCATTCTAACTTTAGTGATATTTGAAGTAATTGCTCGATTAGTATTATCAATTATTGTATTTAATTTACTGTATTTAAATCTTCCTCCAAAATTATTTACATCAGAAGAATTTGAATAAAAACTTAAACTATTTAAAACTTGATTTTTGAGCAAAACAGGATCAGAAGTAAATGATGTGTCATAATAAATTGTAGAATCAATTTCGACATATAAGTATTTCAAATCGATAATTTCCGGTTTAATCCCAGCAATTGAATATTGTTTTAGTTTTTTCTTAATTTCATTTTTTGTAATTTCTGATAGAAAATTTCCATTTCTTGGTTTGATTGAAATAAAAACTTTTCCATATTGTGGTGGTGTCAGTTCATCACCACCATATGCAGTCACCGAATCTACATTCGAATAAAGAAAAGGAATTAAACCTTTATAATCATTTGCAGTTACAGCTCTATATTGAGAAGCATATACTCTTGGTGCAAGATATTTGATTGAGTCTATCGTTTCAATATCATCTCCATTTTCTGATGATACTAGTGTAGTAACTAAAGAAATGCCACTTGTAATATTGTTTCCGTTATTATCTTTAATATTTCCAGAAAAAGTAAAGTTTGCAGATCCATTTGCGGATTTTCCATTAGTTACAATATAAGAAATATTAATTACACTGCCGTTTTTTGGTTTTTTTCCTATAAGATCATCACCAAATAAAATTTGATATTTCTCATCATCAATTTCTTGAATTAAAAATAATTTAGATGTTTTATCTACATTTATAAAATTTTCATATAATGAATATACTTCAGTTGTAGTACCAGTTGTAGTCACACGAATTGTTGATGTATCTACATTTGAATTTGGTATTATAAATTTTTGATTTGATTGACTATAATCAATTGTATATTGTTTTGTTAAATAAGATCCTTCGTAAATATCTAAATTATTAAAAATTGCTTCATTTAAATTATTTACGGAGACTGTTACCTCAGATGGTATTGAGAATATATAATTACCATCTTGAACTGCTCCTAATGCAACTGGACCTGCCTTTAATGTTACTGTTTTAGATTGATATGATTGCGTATTTACTGAAAAATTTATTTTTGCTTTGGAAGCTCTTTTTGAACGAGGCACATAACCAATATTACGAGCATGAGAAACTACATTTTCTCTTAATGTTGCACTATCTAAAAATGCTTCATTTGCTTGCATATTAGTATTATATGCAGTAATATATGAATTGTATGCAAGAGTATCAATCAGGACGGAAAAATTTGATCCTTCAAAATCGAAGTCAGTAAAATTAGAATTTGATCTCAGATAGTCTTTAATCTGAGCACGTAAATCATTAAAATCTAAATTAGTAAACTGATTAAATGCCATTATACTCTAGTTGGTTGTAAAATAAATTCTATATTTTGAATAGGAAAAGGCAATCCAACAATATCATATGAAATTTTTATATTTAAATTATTTAAATCTTCTATAAATTCAAGTAAAACACTTTTTAGATTAATTCTTGGTTCAAAGTTATTCAATAAAGTTGTAATTTCTTCTTCCAAAAAGGAGAATGTGTCAGAATCTCCTACTTCAAATAATGTATTATCAACTGATGTTCCTAATAAATCATTAAAAAATCTTTCATTTAAACGAGTCCTAACAAGATTTATAACAGATTTTTTAATAGCATCTTCATTTTTTAAAATAACCAAATCATTAGTAACTGGATGTTTCGCAAAAGATAAACTGATATCTTTAAAACTACGAGAAATTGTTACTGCCATTCATTTGTTTTTCGCCTTTATATATCTATAATACTTTTTACCAAGTTTTTCCATAATTTGGTTCCGTTCCATATTCCCAATCATCATAATCCTCATCATTACGAATTTTTTCATGAAGATCAGTTTGTTTTTTTAAATCATGATTGGGTGCCAAATCATGCATAATTTCTTGAATGATTCTTTTTGGCGGTTCTGTTTTATAATCCGTAATCAAATGTGTAGTTCCCCACATTTGACGCATATATTCTTTGTCTCTATCGACTGGTAAATTAGACATTTTTCTCCTGTTTTAAAAATAAAACAGAACTTTTATGATGGAGGTTTCTATCTCCAAATATATTTAACGATTTATATTTCTTATGTTATAATTGCAAGAATTAAAATATTTTAAAAGTTCAATTGCAATAATTTTTGGATTTCCTTCACCGCAAGTGTAAATGTCTACTGTTAGGCATCCATTTTCTGGCCAAGTATGACAAGAGACATGACTTTCTGCAAGTGCAATTACGATAGTGCAACCTTGAGGAATAAAACGATGAGAAAAAATATTTAGTATTGTCATTTTAGCACGTTCGATTCCACGTACCATAATCTCCCGAATAATATCACTATCATTCAGGAGATTAAAATCTATATCGTATACCTCCAAAAGGAGGTGAGTACCCATTGAAAATTTTTTCAATTTTCGGTCTAGTGAAAAAATCTATTTATTATGTTTTTCTTCTATAGTTTGGTAAAAATATTCATCAGTGTCTCCAAGTCTACCCCAACTTATATCATTTTCAACTTCAAAATATTGAGTTGACACTTTAAAATCTGGAGTTTTTGCATTTGTTGGAGTTAATGATACATCGTAAATACGACAACGATTATTTGGATATAATGCATACTGTCCATTTTGAAGTTCAATTAAATTGAATGATTTGTGTTCTTGTGGTATTTCGCTTACACTATAATCGATTTGATCTGCTCCTTCGTGATAATTATCTAATGTTGAAATATATGATCCGCTAATTTCTCCAAAATTACGAGTATAAATTTTCCAATGCATCGATCCAATAAATTGTTTATGTATATTTGTTACCCCATAATCCATACAATTCCAAAATTGTAAATTTTGCAAATCTAAGTCTGGATCTGGTAATTGTGGACGAGACAAAAAAGCAGAAATTGGTAATTTATCGAACATTGCCGCATATTCTGGTAAATATGTTTCAAAATAAAAAGCACGTCCAGGTATAGATTTTGCCGATATCCAAACACCTTCTACGAATTCTCCATGTCCATCTTTTAGGTCTAAAAGATATTCTTTACGTACCCATACTTTTTGGGCTGGTAAATTAGTAATTAAGCAACTCATCCTTTACCTTGACCTCTATATTTTTTTCTAGAATCATTACGGCTTGTTTTTGAATATCTAGTATTTTTTCCTTGCCCCTGACTAGTGTTTTTTGGAGTGCTTTCGATTTTTGCTTCTTTTTTATTTAAAGCCATTTTTTTATTTTCCTCTTATGTTTAAGAAACGGTTTTTGACGAATTTTTTATAAGAACTATAAGAACTATAAGAACTTACAAAATAAGTAAGTTCTTATAGTTTAATCCTATGAAAGAAGATGAGAAAGTTCTGAGAGAAGTTTATGCATATGCATTTATATTCTCAAATCACTCTCATCTTTTCATGACCTACACGAATCTGTGGATCACACCAGATTTCAAATCCTGCTTCTTTTGCATCTAAACAGAAAGAAACATCTTCTCCACACATATCTTGAACTTCTCCAGATTCAAATACTTGCATCTTAGGAGCAAACCAAGGGTATTCGAGATTTTCAAATACTCCTTTTTTAATCAGTACCCATCCAAATCCCGTATAATCAACTGTAAATGATTTGCGCCTCTTGCTCATTGTATCTCCAGTTTCATGATTCATGACTCCTCCATTGCCCCTAAAATCGTCCTCCTCTAACCAATGAGCAACTGAGGTAGTATGACCATCTTCAGTCATATACCAACCTGCTGCGATGTCTTTATCCATTGCTACAAGACGATAAAACTTTTCAGTATCAAATACAATATCACTATCAATCCATAATTGATAATCATAATTCAATTTTCCATCCCATGGAACTTGCTTTGGTCCTCGTAGTACATTTGCACCAAGGCATTTGCAACGTGCAAAGTTTACCATGGAAGAATAATCCTGTGATATTTGAATGCTTGCACCATTCTGCACAAGATCAAAACATAACTGAACAAAATTTTTCAAATATGTATATGATACTCCACGACCTGGAAGACAAAATACAATAGACTTTCCTTTAATTGATTCTTTAGCTGCCTGTAAATTAAATTCACCATCTGATGATGTACTTAATGGTGCCTTTGCTTTAACTGTAAATCCTTTTGCCATAAAAATTAAAATCCCCAACGTTTATATTATATCACCACAATTCAATTATTGCAAGGTGATTTCGATTTATTTAGAATAACTTCAATATCTTTATCATTTCCCCCAGAAGTCCATACAAGTCCTCTGATAAGTTTCAGATTCTCTTGTAAATCATTCTGAGGGATTTGATCTAATATACTTACACCCTTTACCTCAATATTATAAGTATTCATCTTCTTCTATCTTTCGGAGTAACTCTGTGAGTTCTCCTTTTAGTGAATTGTTAATTATTAATACCTTATCTGTGTCCAACCTATGATGAACTGTTTCAATTAGTAGATCTTTTTCAAATTCGTCAAATTCTAATTTCATCTTTTTATCTTGATACTTAAAAAATATATATACACAAATATTTTTATGGTGCCTTCTTTTTTTGTATATTTTTTTCCTCGGAATTTTTTTTTATAAGATGGTAAGTATCTTTGAAATCTAAAATGGACTCTTATATACTCTCTCGGTTTGGAACCTTTGTAGGTTAGGGTAGTTTGCGGTTTTCACTTTAGGCATCGGTTTATAATAACAAACAAACAACGTTGAATATAACTGTCAAAACAGTGCTGTATAATACTTTACACGAACTACAAAATGTTGATTATTATTTTAAATTGATTGATTTTAATATAAACTATACCCGGGGTATGTGAAATAACTGTACCGGGGGTACTAGAATTATGAGAACTGAGAGTTTTCCACAGGACGATAGAAGTTTTCCACAGGTAAACGAAGAGTTTTCCACAGGTATTCCACAATCTTATGAGGTTTTCCACAGGTTTGTGTAGTTTTCCACAGGTAAACAAAGAGTTTTCCACAGGTAAACAAAGAGTTTTCCACAGGATGATAGAAGTTTTCCACAGGTTTATGAGAGTTTTCCACAGGGTAAATCTTATAAACCCTTGCAAATACTACAACTACTTCTAAACCTGTGGAAAACTATTACAACGAACAGTTCTTATACTCTATACTACCACGAACAACCTGTGGAAAACTACTTTTCCACAGGACGAAGTAGTATCATACTCACAGATGCACGAAGTTATTATCTCAGTCCACGAAGTCATTATAACACACGAAGTCGGGGGTCGTCAAGTGTCTCAGAATGTGTCGGAAATCTTATAATCCCTTGGAAACACTTGACAAATAAACTGTGCTGTGTTATAATTAACAGGCTTAGAAGACAATAAGAACTTATAATACTCTATAATAACAGTCATTATACTATAATAACACAATATAACACATATGTTTTAATTAACATTAATTAATGATTTCTAATTACATCAATAGCAGACACACATATTACATTTCTTGTACTTTAGCAATCGCATCACAGATAAATGTAGTCAGTAATATACACTGACCAGAGAGATCACATACTACATAAACAGTTTGCTTTGTGTGAATGTCTTGAGTGAAACGGATAGTCATTTGAGTAATGAATGAAGTGAGTTAATAATAAGAATTAAGTATTCTAAATCATCTTTGCGGGAGACCCACATGATTGATAGAACCTTATCATTGACAGTGCTTCTTTCATACTACTAAACGATTGAGTTCTCCACTCTTCTAGCAATCCCTCTGATGGATAAGGAACTTGGTATTGTATCATAAACACTGTTGCTGTTGAAGAGATCATTTGAGAGAAAGGTTTGGGACAAATAACCAGACGTATTCACTATATTCAGGTTCAATTCCATTCACAAGAAATTCAGAAT